>Ga0210389_10000402_pt1 | contig 41155 bp, 34 predicted proteins | sample IncBWH28OmetaG_FD_160127 | JGI IMG/M metagenome (GOLD analysis project Ga0210389, IMG submission 160127) | Forest soil microbial communities from Barre Woods Harvard Forest LTER site, Petersham, Massachusetts, United States - Inc-BW-H-28-O ... | reverse complement strand
ACCGCCAGAGATGCGCTAATGCGGAAGAAGGGGTGTATTTGGAGGCGCGAATGCCGAGTTGTTCGCCGATACGCTGGCGGAGCTGTTTGTTGACGGCGGAGACGCTGGCTTCGCCATCGAGTTCGATGAAGGCGTTGCGCTTGGCCATGTTTTCGAGCTCGCGCTTGATCATGGTTTGATAGCGGACGAAGGACCAGTAGAGGTCGTGGGAGAGAGACATGTCGCGGCCGGCCTCCCAATAGCTGATGGCCTGGGCTTTTTTGAATTCACGGGCGAAGGCGGTTTCCGGGCGGACGTTGAGCCAGAAAGTGAGATGCGGGCGCAGAGCCATGGCGTAGAGGCCGGTGAGGTAGTCGCGATTGATGCCGCGGACTACGCCGCGAGCGATGAGAGTGAAGATGAAGCGGTCGGCGAGGACGACGGCGCCGGAGCGGAGGGCGGGAACGATGCGGTGCTCGAGCTGGTCGAAGAAGTCGGTGGCGTACATAAGGGCGAGGGTGAGACGAGTGACGGCGTTTTTGGCGAGGAGTTCGTCAATGTCGCGGCCGACGAGATTGGAGCGGCGAAGGCCGCTGGTTTGCACGGAGAAGCCTTCGGACTCGAGCCACTCTTGTAGCAACGCAATTTGGGTGGAGCGGCCAGAGCCGTCCATGCCTTCGATGACGATGAGGGAGCCGTTGAGTTCGGTGGGGTCGAGGCCGACGAGAGGTTCGCCGAAGAAGCATTGGGCGGATTCGGGCTCGGCTGGCGCGTGTTTCGCGGGAGCTTCTGTGACGGTGGCTGCTGGAGCGGTGGTGAGTTTTTCTTTCTCTTTTTCCTGTTCGGACATGGTTATTCCGCTTCCGGAGCGCGGGGTGCGAAGCGCTTGAGCTCGATTTTGGAGGCGACGATGTCGCGCATCTGTTTCTGGAGTTTGTTGACGGGAAGGGTGCCGTCGAGGACGACGAAGTTGTCGGTGTCCACCATTTTGTCGTACTCCTCGAGGATGCGGGCCTGGAAGAGTTTGAAGCTTTCGGGGCGCTCGTAGGAGAGGCCGAGGTCCATGCCGGCTTCGTAATATTTGAGTTTAGGGCGGCCGCTGAGGATGCGGTCGACGGCGACTTCGAGCGGTGCGCGGAAATAAAAAGTGATGTCGGGAACGGGAGCGAAGCGGTAGAGATTGCGGAGCCAGCGGTGAGAGCAGCCGCGGGCGGCGTCGCGAGCGAAGGCGGTGTAGACGTAGCGATCGGCTAGGACGAGATAGTCGCCCTGGAGGAGGGGCATGATCTGGCGCTCGCAGCGGTCGGCGAAGTCTGCGGCGTGGAGAAGAGAAAAGGTTGTGGGGGTGAGGAGGCGTTTTTGTTTGCCTCGGCGGGTGGCGGATTTTACGAGGGGGGAGGAGTTCCACTCGGTGAAGTGGAGGCGGTAGCCACCGATTTCGAGCCAGCGTTTGAGGAGATAGAGCTGGGTGCTTTTGCCGGAGCCGTCGGTGCCTTCGACGACTATGAGCGCGCCCGGATAGGCGCGGCTGGGAATGGGGCGGCCGGGTTGGGGGAGCGTGGTTTTGGAGGCCTCGGGACGAGGAGGCGCTTTGACGGAAGTGTCTGGGCTGTCCATTCGGTCGGTAACGGAACTTAGCGTTTGCGATTCAGCGTAGTCTGTCATTGTTACAGGACAATTACAACATATGGGGAGTGGGGAGGCAAAAGAGGGGAGAAGAAAGAATCCGGACTTAACGCAGAGGCCGCAGAGGTCGGCGCGCAGAGTTCGCAGAGAAGCGTGGGGAAAGCTAAGAGAGGCCAATCGGGAGATTGGCGTTCCCGGCCACCAATTAGAAGAAGGAGAGTTTTACGGTTAGGTATTTTTTTGGGTTTTTGCGGAATTCGGTCAGGAAGGTGCGGAGTTCGGCGGAGGCGGCGGCCATGTTGTCGTAGAGCTGGGGGTCGTTGAAGATTTTGCCGACGGAATTGTCGGATTTGTTGAGTTTGGCGGTGGCTTCGGAGAGGTTGCTGCTGGTGTCGCGGAGTTTGTTGTAGAGAGTTTCGTCGGTGGTTAGCTTGCCGAGGGTGCCTTTGCCGGCGCGAATGTCGCCCATAATGGTGTTGCCGTTTTCGAGAGCGGATTTGGCTTGATCGTAGAGAGTGGGATCGTAAAGGAGTTTGCCGATGGTGCCTTTTTGCGAGCGGACGTCGGCGAGGATGGTGTTGACGTTGTCGACGCCCTTGTCGACCTTGGTGTAGAGCTCGTCGGTCATGATGATTTTGCCGAGAGTTCCCTGCCCTGCCTGGACGCTGCCGACAATTTGATCGCCTTTGGCGAGGATGCTGTTGAGGTGGTTGTAGGCCTGGTCGTCGTGGAGAAGTTTGCCGATGCTGCCTTTGCCTTCGTGGACGTCACCGACGATGTCCTGAATTTCTTCGCTGAGGGCTTTGAGGTTGGCGAGAACGTCGGCGCTGCGCTCGACAACTTCCTTGATGGCTTTTTCCTCGGTGCCGGGAATGACCTGGCCTTCCTTAAGAGGGACGCCGGTGTAGCCGCGCTGAACGTTGACGTAGCGGTTGCCTAGGAGTCCTTCGGTGACGAGGGAGGAAGTGGAATCGGTGAGGACGTCGCCTTGATATCTGGCGTCGATGCGGATGTCAACTTCGATGTTGTGCATGCGGTCGGGGGTCTTGCCGGCTTCGCGGGGCACGAGGCGAATTTTCTCGACGTTACCGATTTCGACGCCGTCGAGCCGCACGGGAGCGCCGACGGCGAGGCCGGAGACTTCGGGAAGAAACGTTTTGAGGCGATATTTGGGGCCGAGGAAGCCGGCGCCGGTGACATAGAAGATGGCGACAGCAAGGATGAGGAGGCCGACGAGAACGAACAGGCCGACGCGCAACTCGCCCCAGGTGATCTGCTTGCGCTGCGCCATCCGAACAGCCCTCCGTCGAGCTTGCTGAATCGTGCACGACAACTATACAGGAATCAAATCAAAAAACGCTGGAGATACGGGTCCGGCGATTTCATCAAGTCATCGGGCGATCCCTCGAAATAAATTTTGCCTGCGCGCAAAACGAGAAAGCGCGTGGGAGCCGCGCGGGAGGATTCGGGAGAAGAGTCGCGGCGAACTTTTTTGGAGCGCGGATCGAAATGGAAATTGGCGAGTGCGAAGCCGTCCTGCAGGCGATGAGTGGCCAGGAGAGAGGTGACGCCGTAGACATCGCGGAGGCGGAGGATGAGGCTGATAATGGTCTGCGAAGTGATGGGGTCGAGGCCGGCGGTGGGTGAATCGTAGAGAACGATGGGCGGACGAGTGATGAGTGCTCGGGCGATGGAGACGCGGCGGCGCATCCCGCCGGAGAGGTCGGAGGGAAGAGAATCGAAGGTGTGAGCGAGTTCCACGAAGCGGAGGACCTCACTTACGCGCGGCTCGATTTCGTCGGGGTCGACACCGTCTTCGTGCAGGCGATAGGCAACGTTTTCGCCGACGGTGAGTGAATCGAAGAGAGCGCCTTCCTGGAAGACGAAGCCAATCTCGCGCCGGATGCCAAGGAGTTCGGATTCGGGGATGCCGGAAATGTCCTTGCCGATAACGCGGACGCGGCCGGAATCGGGGCGAAGAAGGCCGGAAGCGAGTTTGAGAAGAAGAGTTTTGCCGGTGCCCGTTTCGCCGAGGAGGACCAGGGTTTCGCGTTCCTGGGCGGAGAAGGTGACGCCGCGGAGAATTTCGCCTTCGGAGAAACCGAGGCGGACATTGTTGAACTCAATGGCGGCTTGGCCGACTGCAGGAAAGGTTGGGGTCGCGGTGGTAGAAAGAGACATGAAGGGTCAGAAGAGCTTGTCGGCGAGATAGAGAGCGATTTTGGTGAGGAAAGTGTCGGAGACGATGATGAGGACGGAGGCAACGACGACGGCTTGCGTGGTGGCGCGGCCGACACCCTGGGTTCCGCCTCTGACATTCAGGCCTTGATAGCAACCGACCGTGGCGATGATGAACGCGAAGACGACGGTTTTCATGAAGCCCTGCATGATGTCTGAGAATTCGAGAATTTTGATGGCGCGTTCCCAGAAGGTGGTGGCGTTGATGCGCAGGGAGAGAACGCTGGCGACCATGCCGCCAAGGAGACCGACGAAGACGGAGATGGTGGTGAGGAGAGGAAGGGTGATGAGAGTGGCGAGGACGCGGGGGGTGACGAGCTTGCGGCTGGGGTCGGTGCCCATGGCGCGCATGGCGTCGACCTGTTCGGTGACCTGCATGGAGCCGAGTTCGGAGGCGATGCCAGAGGCGCAACGGCCAGCTACGAGAAGGCCGGTGATGGAAGGGCCAAGTTCGCGGACGAGGGCGAGAGAGACGATGTCACCAGTGAGGGAGGCCTGGCCGAAGCGAATAAACTGGGCACCGGTTTGGAGAACCATGACCGCGCCGATGAAGAAGCCGGAGAGGAGAACGATGGGAAGCGAGCCGACGCCGATGATGTCCATCTGATCGAGGGTGTCCTGACCGTAGCGGGGGCCGCGAGCGAGATTGGTGAGGGAGTGGTAGGAGAGAATGGAGTAGTTCTGGATTTTGAGGATGTTGGTTTTGGCGAGGTCCTGAAGGACCTCCATGACGGAGGGGACTTCGGGAACGCGCACGTCTTGCGGTGCAACCTGGGGAGTGTCGGCCACGAGTTTCTCTGGGATGCTGCGAGGAAAGCGTAACCGGGGAGGGAGCGAGCGTCAAGGCAAAGAGTGGAGTGCGTGGTGAACGCGCTTACGGAAGTTCGGAGATTCAGTTGGAGTCTTTGGGGGCGAAGACGGTGATGGACTTCAACATCCGGACCCAACGGGCCGGGCGTTTATCGTGGGGAGCGACGAGGCGGAAAGGGCCGCGTTTTGCGTCGATGGGTGCGCCATCGACGGTGTCCGCGACGAGAACTTCGGAATCCGTCATGCCGGAATCCAGTTCGGCGAGAGAGAAAACTACCTTGTAGCCGTCCTCGGCTTCCGCGATCACGTAGGCGGTCATCAGTTTTCCGCGAAGCTGGTCCCCGTGCGAGACGCCGGCGCGGCGCAGCAACTCTTCCAGCAGCACGCCTTCGTAAGTTTCCGATTTATTTTCATGCGAGTTGGTAACGTGAAGAGTGGTACGGGGCATTTTCTTGAGGTCGGCGGCTGTAAGGGTGAGTGGCGTGGAAACCGCGCCGGCAATTTTGAGTTGAGGATCGGGCGGCGTTGATTGAGCGAGTACCGTTTGGCCGAATGCGCAGACAAACAGAATGACCGAACAAAATATTGCGAGAATGGCAGTTCGCGGACGCGGAACAAGCATGGATGCCCCGATTTCGACGCGAAGCGTCTTCGCGCGTACTACTTCTCGATCATAATCTCGGTGGACTTGATTACGGCCGAGACGGTGTCGCCGATCTTGAGATCCATTTCCACGGCGCTGCGCCGGGTGATCACGCTCTCGATGAGATTGTTTCCGACCTGGATGACCACATGGGCCATCACTCCGCCAAGTTGGAGCTCTGTGATTTTGCCTTGAAGGCGATTGCGCGCTGAGAGTGTCATAAGAATTAGGATAGTAGCGTTCCCAATGCGGATTCGTCCAGCCAAATGCGCGTTTCCGCACTACCCGGTGCGCGGGCGCACCTAACTATTTTGGAAAAGCGAAACTTTCAAGCGAGAGGGGGCGCGGGCGGAGCTGCTAGCCCTTCCAGACGTACTTGCCGCAGGGGCAGGGGACGGTTTCGGTGGGAAGTTTTTTGGCCATGGGATTCTTGCAAACCGGACAATTTTTCTGCCACATGATTACACCTGGTTTTCTTACAAGAGCGGCTTTCGAGGCTGGGAACTTGGCGCGGACTACCTGTGCCGGCTTAGTCAAATATCAGGTCTCACCTTGCTTTAGAGGCCGTAGGGATTGAGGCATCCGAACAAGTAGCCCGCAGGAAAAGTATGTGCAGATTTGGTACCAATTGAATGGACGGGAACTGGAGGGTAGAGGGGAGCCAAATCATACGAAGTAAAGAGCAAGCGGGTGAGCAGAAGATTTCAGCTGGGCGGCTGGCGAAAATTTGGTCAGCCTTGTGGAAAACACATTCCTAAAGTTCGCACGGAATTGGCAATGAGTGGGGACAGGCGGCGGTGCTGGTTGACACTCTCAGCGCGCAGTCGTCTTCAAGCGGGCTGGCGGGCTGCTTTTCAGATTTGGCCAATCCAGGATGGTTTTGAAACTTTTGACCAGGTTGACCGGATCACGCCGAAGAGGTCGCTGGGCAAGGGGCCTTCGGCTGCGTACCGGGCATTCTCCAGAAGGTGGTCCAGGTTTGTCGTCCCAGCAATTGCGGAGTGCGCTCCTGGAAGGCTCAGAGTGAAGCGCAGCGCGATCTCGGAGGCACGATCACCTTGCAGAAAATCGTAGCTGAGGTGTCGTAGGCGCTCCCAATATTCCTGGAGATGGGGATACCGGACTGGGTCGAGACGTTGGACACTTTTCCAGAGGGTGTTCGCCAACGGGCGTTTTGCGATCACTCCCAGACCTTTCTGGGTGGCAAGGGGCAACACCGTTTCGATGCCATCCTGGTCCGCTATGTTCAGGGAGATCTCCACAGCTTGGAACTGGCCTGATTGTATGGCGAACAGCACAGCCGGTCTTTCTCCGCTATAACCGATGAAACGCACTTTTCCTGATTTGCGCGCCCGATACAGAACCTCAAGGACTTCCGTTTTTCGGAGAGTCTCTTCGGAACAACTGTGAAGAAACAGGACGTCAAGGTAGTCGGTCTTTAGGCGGTGCAGGCTGCGATGGATGCTCCATTCTAACGAGCGTGGGTGCCAGTCTAACGACTCGTACTCTTCCTCCAGCCCCAGGGAACGCTGGAACCTTCGTTGCAAACGCACAATCAATCCGTTCGGATTGCCTTTAGGCGGAAGACATCGTCCACATTTCGTGGCGACTAGGTACCTTTGTCTACGCCCGCGAAGAGAGCGGCCGATTTTCTCTTCGCTGTCGCCATACATGGCGGCTGTGTCAATCAGATTAACGCCAAGTTCGAGGGCTGCCCCGAACATACGATCGAGAGTTTTGTCTGAAATATCCGCAAATCCGATATTCGCGCCACCAAACCCCAACGCACTCACTTGTAATCCCGTATCACCAAACGGCCTGAGTTCCACGGGAGACAACCGGGTTTGCTGTGCGGAGCGAAATGCGAGCATGGCACGCCTCCCGTAAGGCAATTTAGGGGACTGAGAGCGTGGCGCTAGCCGGTAAGTATTGGCATTGTGACTCAGGTTTTCTTTCTAATGCTTAGGAAGGGGCAGCGCGCCACGGCACGCGCGTGGAGGCGATTTAGGGTTCGGGGACATTGGCGGAGAATTGTGCTTGGTTTTCGGTTTGGGCGAGTTGGCCGCGGAGAGTGGCGGACTCGGCGCGATCTTTCTGGGCTTGCAGGAGGTATTGAACGGAGCCGACCGCGCCGAGTGCGTTGAAGATTTTGCCCATGGCGTCGTTTTTCTTGCCGCTATGTTCGGCTTGATCTACGAAGTTGTCCTGTTCGGCTGCGTCGGCGTCGAGTTCGTTGATGCGGCGGACAAGATCCTTGATGCGTTCCTGACGCTGGGCCTGAACGATGGCGGCGTCGGTGGCGGATTGGTTGGCGGCATCCCAGACGGAATCGTCGTACTGCTTTAGAATCGCGGTGAACGCGCGGAGATTGTTGATGCCGTTCTGGTTGCCTTGATTGGCGGCGAGGCGATACCAGGCGAGGGCTTTGCCGTTATCAGGCTGCACGCCCTGGCCGAACTGAAACATCCAACCCAATTGATTTTCTGCGTTGCTGTTTCCCTGCCCTGCTGCTTTGTAAAACCAGGACATTGCTTGACGATAGTCGGTTTGGACGCCGGTGCCGTGCTGGAAGAGGTAGCCGATGTTTTCCTGGGCGTCGGCGTTGCCGTGTTCGGCGGCTTTGTAATACCAGGAGAGGGCTTCGACGTAATCCTGGGGCTGGCCCCAGCCTTCTCCGGCCATGTAGCCGAGCTGGTTTTCGGCGTTGGAGTTTCCGTGTGCGGCGGCACGGCGATACCATGAGATGGCTTGGGCGTAGTCGGGTTTGCCGGCGAAGCCGCACTGGTAGAAATAGCCGATCTCCTGTTCGGCGTCGGGATAGTTTTGGTCGGCGGCTTTGTGATAGAGAGCGAGGGCCTGGCGGTAGTCGCGACGGACACCGCGGGCGTTTTCGAGCATATTGGCGAGATTGAATTGGGCGAGGGCGTAGCCTTGGTCGGAGGCGGAGTGGTAGTAGGCTACGGCGCGGGCGTAGTTTGTTTTTACGCCGAAATTGTGTTCGTACATGTTGCCGAGCTGGTTTTGGGCGGGAGCGAAGCCCTGGTCGGCGGATTGGCGGTACCAGATTAGGGCTTGGGTGTAGTCTTGCGCGACGCCGCGGCCGCGGAAATAGAGATTGCCGAGGGCGAATTGGGATTGGGCGTCGCCGGCTTCGGCCTGTGCGCGGATAGAATAGAGATCGTTGTCGGGAGTGGCGGATGGGGCGGATTGCTGCGTTTGGGCGTGCATGGCGGAGAATGGCGCCAAGAGGAAGAGCGATGCGAGCGTGGCCCTAGTTAGAAAGTTCATGGGTGTGCCCCCGTCCCAGCGCGATTAGCGAGCAATAGTTAGAAGGCTGGCAGGGGGAGGCGCGTGGGACGATAGACCGCTAGTACCAAAGGCGGGATTGTGCTCAATCCCTTACTTCTACTTCCTAGTGACTCAGGTTGGGTGACACCGCTGGCTTTGGAGCATTTTTGCTTCCGGAGAGGGTGGCCGATCTGAAGTTCGGCCACTACATTGGGTTTTGTAGTGGCCAGACTTTAGACTGGCCTGGTCGGCTTCCATGGCGGAACGAAGGCGTTTTCGATTCTTGCTGATTTGATCCAATCAATGGTGCATGAGCCCGAGAAAGGAAACTGTTCCGGCTGTTTGCAAAGACCCTGGCGAACGGGATTGTTCCAGATGTAGCAGGCGACAGAATTGAGGTCATTCGATTTGCGCACCATATGCTCGTAGTAGCTCATTTCCCAAAGTTGTTGCCCGTGCTCTATTTTGAACAAATAGGCGGTGCGACTTTTGAACTCCTTCATGAACCGCAGCAGATTGCTGTCGGCGTTAATGCCATGAACGAGGAAATGAATATGGTCTGGCATTGCACAGTAAGCGTGGAGGAGGAAAGCGCACTTTGTGGCTACGTCATGCAGAATCGCCAGGACTTGCTTAGCAGTAGGAGTGTCTGCCAGATAGGAATGGCGGCGATCACAGCAGACTGTGATGAAATAGACTTTTTGGCCCAAATAGTTGGGAGGAGAGAGGCGCGTGGATTTGCGGTTGAAGGGCATAAGATACACATTGTAATATGTTATTTATAAGTACACTATGGGCGGGCGGCCGATCTGAAGTTCGGCCACTACATGGCTCTGGGGTGGTGGCTGCGGTTATGGTCTTCCCTCGCCCGGCACGTTGGTGGAGAGGTGCTTGGAGAGGAATTCGCGCATTAGGTTGGTGCCGATTCGGCCGGCTAGGCCAACGGCGGCGTTGGTGAAGACGAGGTTTGCGCCGCGATTTGCTTTGGGGTAGTAGAGATTGGAGAGCGCGCCTGCCGACAGATCGCCGAGAAAATAAGAAGAGTTGAAAACGGTATGGCCGGTATCGCTGCGCGTGAGAAATGCGGAGGTGACTGCGTGCGCGACGCGGGATTTCACGGAGCCAGAGCCCTGGTAGTAGTAGCGCGGATCCTGGTGAAGGAGCGCGGGGAATACCGCATGGGTCAGGAGGTCGCTGGTGCGGCCGTCGGCAAACTTTGCGGCAAACCGTTTGCTGTACCCGGCGGCGCCTTGCCCGTAGCCAGCATAGGAGTTTGTGGCCTGCTCGATGCCGGCGGCCATGCCGACGCCGAGCATGGCAACCGGATCGAACGTGCCACGCATAGCGAGCGAGAATTTCTGTTTCGCGGTGAGCGGGGCGGCGTCATAAATGTAGCTGGTATAGAAATTTGGGAAGAAGCCGACGAGACGCTGCTTTTCTTCGGCCCGTATTTGTTCAGCGGCGATGAATTCGGTGGGACGGACGGTGACCTCTATGCTTGCCGAGGCGACGGATAAGGAGACGTCAGGGACCTCGTAGGCTTGCAGAATTGCTACGGCGAACACTGGGGAGGAAAACGGCGCAAAACCCTTTGCGTTGACGGTGACAAGGTAGGAACCGGCGGGAAGCATTGCAAAACTGAATTCGCCGTTCGCCTCGGACATCATCGTGTGCGGTTGTGATCCGTCTCCATGGCTTAAGCGGACGTTGGCGCCGGAAATGGTGGCGCCGCTTGCGTCGAGCACCGTGCCTGCGACGCTGGCTGAGCCTTCCGCGGAGGGTGATTGCGGAGCAGAATTCTCGGGGTATGGATGCGGTAGAGGCGTGTCCGGGAGGGAGAGGTCGTTGATCCCTCGTGTGGGTATTTGTTGCTGAGCGAGCGCTCCAGCAGGAAGAATAGAACACAAAAGCAACACGCCGGCGAGAAGAGCTTGGAGAAAGGGGCTGGAGACAAATCTAAAAGCGAGCATCAGAGGTAAGGAGGAAGCCGCTGAGTGAGGTTGAGCGACACCGATGCGGGTTGTGCGGAGGCAAGTAGACGGAACCATGCGGAAGTCACCACGAGCAAGCTACGCTACGGTAGGGTAACTTGCCTGTTCAGAACGAGACACAGGACTTTGCACTAGAGGCCATCGCATAAATCGAGGGCGGGTCCTTGCAAAGCTTTCTTCAGGGGCTAAAGCCACCAGTGACTCTTCGCTTTACGTCGGGGCTGAAGCCCCGACCTCCTAAAGAACTAAATGTGAGACAACTTCTAGCGCTTTTTGACTTCCTGGCGAACGCATATCAGAAAGCGAGCGGTTAGAGCTTGAATGGCGGCAAAAACGTGAGTGGCTGGACGGAAATGGGAGGGGTCGATAGACTGGTTGTTTATGCTTCGATTCTATACGGCGGGTGAGTCGCATGGGCAGGGGCTGCTGACGTTTTTGTCTGGGCTGCCGGCGGGATTGCGCGTGGATGCCGAGTTTATCAATCATGAGTTGCACCGGCGGCAGTTGGGGTATGGGCGCGGCGGGCGACAGAAGATTGAGAAGGATGCGGCGGATATTTTTGCGGGCGTGCGGCACGGGCAGACGATCGGGGCGCCGATTGCGCTGAGAATTGAGAATCGGGACTGGGCGAATTGGGAGAAGATTTTGCCGGTTGGCGCTTCGGACGCGGCAGAGACGCAATCGCGTAAGTTGACGGCGCCGCGACCGGGGCATGCGGATTTGGCGGGTTCGCAGAAATTCAATTTTCACGACGCGCGGTATGTTCTGGAGCGGGCTTCGGCGCGGGAGACGGCGGCTCGGGTGGCGGCAGGAGCGTTTGCGAAACTGCTGCTGAAGGAGTTTGGGACGGAGATTGCGAGCCACGTGATCCAGGTGGGGCATGTGCGGCTGGAACGCGCGGCGAAATGGGAAGAGATTCGGGCGGTGTGCGGGGATTTGGAGTCACCGCTACGATGCGTAGACGCGGCGGTGCAGGAAAAGATGAAGGCGGAAGTGGATGCGGCGCTGAAGGCCGGGGATACGGTGGGCGGCGTGTTTGAGATTGTGGCGCACCATGTGCCGGTGGGATTGGGCTCGCACGCGCAGTGGGATGAAAAATTGGATGGACGGCTGGCGCAGGCGTTGATGAGCGTGCAGGCGGTGAAGGGCGTGGAGATTGGGGCGGGGATTCTGGCGGCGGGGTCGTACGGCAGCGAAGTGCAGGATGAGATTTCGTATGACAAGGCGGCGAAAAGATTCCGGCGGTCGAGCAATCGGGCGGGCGGACTAGAAGGCGGGATAACGAACGGCGAGGACGTGGTGATCCGCGGGTACCTGAAACCGATTTCAACGTTGCGGAAGGCGATGGGAACGGCGGACATGGTGACGAAAGAGCCGGTGCGGGCAGCGTATGAGCGTTCGGACTGGTGCGTGGTGCCGGCGGGAGGGGTGGCGGGCGAGGCGATGGTGGCACTTGTGCTGGCGGACGCTTTTCTGCAAAAATTTGGAGGAGATTCGCTGGCGGAGATGCGGCGGAATTTCGAGAGCTATGGCCGACAAATCGACGAGTTCTAAGGGCACCACGGTGACCGCCGAGACGACGGTGGCGACGCCGAAGGGGAAAATTTACCCGATCGTGAAGTACGGCGATCCGGTGCTGGAGAGGCCTGCGGCGACGATCACGAAATTTGACGCGGAGCTGGAGACGCTGGTTGAAGATATGTTCGCGTCGATGTACGCGGCGAATGGCGTGGGGCTGGCGGCGCCGCAGATCGGGAAGAGTCTCCGGCTGGCGGTAGTGGACGTGACGGTGGGAAAAAATCCGGAAGCGAAGATTGTGCTGGTGAATCCGGAGATCGTTCACGCGGAAGGCGAAGTGCGGGAAGAGGAAGGGTGCCTTTCGGTGCCGGGATTCCGCGGGTACGTGGTGCGGCCGCAATTTGTGACCGTGCGTGCGCAGAACGCGAAGGGCGAGACGTTTGAGATTCGCGGGGAGAATCTGCTGGCGCGGGCGTTTTGCCACGAGATCGATCACCTGCACGGAATTTTGTTTTTGACGCATCTGAGCATGCTGAAACGGGATTTGATCAAGCGGAAGATCAAGAAATTGAGGAAAGAGGGCGAGTGGTAGTTCGCTTGCGTCAACGGGTGAGCCGCCCGTGAACCGGTTGCGCATCGTATTTTGTGGCACGCCGCAGTTTGCAGTTCCCTCCTTGAAATACCTCCTGGCACAAAATGATTTTGAGATTGTGAGCGTGTATACACAGCCGGACCGTCCGCGAGGCCGGGGGCAGGAGGTTTCGTTTTCGCCGGTGAAGGATGCGGCGGTGGCAGCGGGATTGGATGTGCAGCAACCGGCGAAGGTGCGGGCGCCGGAGGTGGAAGAGCATCTGCGGAGGATCGAGCCCGATGCGATCGTGATTATTGCGTACGGGCAGATTATTCCGGCGCGGCTGCTGCCGATTCCGCGACTGGGTTGGATTAATTTGCACGCTTCCCTGCTGCCAAAGTATCGCGGTGCGGCGCCGATTCAATGGGCGATTGCGAGCGGGGAGACGGTGACGGGAAATACGACGATGCGGATTGATGCGGGGATGGATACGGGAGAGATGCTGCTGCAGGAGGAGTTGAGGATTGGCACGGAGGAGACGGCGCCGGAGTTAGCGGGGCGGTTGGCGGAATTGGGCGCGCCGTTGATGGCGAAGACGTTGCGGGGGCTGGCTAGCGCAGAATTGGTCGGGCGGGCGCAGGATCATGCCGCGGCTACAATGGCTCCGATGCTGAAACGGGAAGACGGAAAGATTGAGTGGGGGCGGACGGCGACGGAGATATTTAACCGGATGCGCGGGTTCGCGCCGTGGCCTGGGGCGTATACGGAGTTTCGCGGGCAGATGACCCATTTGCGGGGGAAGCCGGCGGCGGAATTGATTACGCGGGAGCCGGGGACGATTTTGGTGGATAGGGATTTGGTGAGAGTGGTTTGCGGAGCGGGAAGCGGGTTGGAAATTACGCACGTCAAACAGGAGGGGCGGAAGGAGATTTCGGCGGGGGAGTTTGCGCGTGGGGCAAGAGTGGTGAGCGGCGAGAAATTTGGGAAGTGACGGGGATGTTTGATTAAGAGAAGAGAAAAGAAAAGCGCTCTGCCCTTCGAGGCTCAGGGTAGACAGGAATGGCTCCGCTAGGGGGCAAAGTTGGGTGGTTGGGTTTCATCCGTAAAAGCGGGAGCTTCGCTCCCGCACTCAAAAGTAAGAAGGGCCACCCTTCCTTACAGGATGCGATTGCGCCGTGGTTGATTCGGATGATGGGGAGATGAGGGGAGAAGGACAAAATTCGTTTCGCTCGGGGCAAGCACGAGTGGCTGTGCCACGTGAAGAATTTCGGTGGTTGGGTTGAAATCGCAAAAGCGGGAGCTTCGCTCCCGCACTCAAAAGCAACCCAAGAAGGCGGCGTAAAGCCGCCCCTACGGGTTGAGGGATTGGAACGTGGTGGTTTGCGTGGGGACTAGCGGTGCGTCATACTCGGGAATCGCTGCGGTGCGTTTTGAGTTGAGTGATTGGGAGCCTACCTTACTTATGCCGAGCCTGCCTATTTGTTTGCTTACACGAGGAAAATTTGGGGCTGCGCGGATGCTGGCGCGGCGCGTTGCTTGCTTTGCGCTTGCGGCGCAACTGGTTGGGTTGCCGGGATTGGCGGCAGCGGGAGAGAAGGATAAACCCGCGGCGAAGGCGGCACCAGCTGGGGACGCGATGCTGCAGACGATGCAGGCGGAGCTGAACAGGGCGAAGACGGATCTGGCGAAGAGCGATCCGGCTCCTTATTTTCTGAGCTACACGGTTTACGACCAGGATCAGATTTTTATCGCCGGGGCGTATGGAGCGCTGCTTTCGGATACGGCATCGAAGCGGCGCAACACGGATGTGACGATGCGCGTGGGGACGCCGGAGCTGGACAACACGCATGGACAAAGCCGGTCGAGTGGGATGACATCGGGCAATTTGCCGCTGGAGGACGATCCGGACGCAACAGCGCGCGTGCTTTGGGAACTGACGGACCGGGAGTACAAGCGGGCGGCACCGGCGTATTTGAATGTGAAGACGAACACGGCGGTGAGGGCGGAAGAAGAGGATAAGTCGCCGGATTTTTCGAAGGCCGACCCGAAGACGCACGTAGGAGAGAAGTTGACGGCGCCGCCATTTGACAAGAAGGCTTGGGAAGACGAAGTGCGGCGGGTGTCGGGGGCGTTCCGGAAATACGGGGACGTTTATTACGCGACGGTGATTCTGCAGGTGGGTTCTTCGAATGCGCGGATGGTGTCGAGCGAGGGCGCGGCGATTGAGACGCCGAACGCGTCGGCGCGGTTGGTGATGGAAGCACAGACACGGGCGGATGATGGGATGGATCTCCTGCGCGTGGAAACTTTCCAGGCACCGGCGGCGAGCGGATTGCCGAGCGAAGCGGTGTTGATGGAAAAAGCCGCCAAGATGGCTGCGGATTTGAAAGAGCTGAGGAAGGCGCCGGTGGCGGAGCCTTACGATGGGCCAGCGTTGCTGAGCGGGCGGGCGGCGGCGGTGTTTTTCCACGAAGTGCTGGGGCACCGGATGGAAGGACACCGGCAACGAGACGAAGAAGAGGGACAGACGTTCACGAAGAAGGTCGGGCAGGAAGTGCTGCCGAAATTTTTGAGCGTGGTTGACGACCCGACGGTTGGAGAAATCAACGGGATGAAGCTGGCGGGAACGTATGAGTTCGACAATGAAGGGACACCGGCACAGAAGGTGGTGGTGATTCAGGACGGGGTGCTGAAGAATTTTCTGACGTCGCGGATGCCGATCAAGGGATTCGACAAGTCGAACGGGCACGGGCGGAATCAGCCGGGACTGATGCCGACGGGGCGGCAAGGAAACCTGATTGTGACGTCGAGCCAGAAGGTCCCCGAGGCACAGTTGAGGCAGATGCTGATCGATGAAGCGAAAAAGCAGGGGAAGCCTTACGGACTTTATTTCGACGACATTCAGGGGGGATTTACGCTGACGACGAGGTCGCTGCCGCAGGCGTTCCAGGTGCTGCCGGTGATTGTATATAAGGTATACGCGGATGGGCGGCCGGACGAATTGGTGCGCGGCGTGGACATTGTGGGAACGCCACTGGCGGCGCTGACGCGGATTATCACGACAGGCGATACGCAGCACGTGTTCAATGGAGTTTGCGGAGCGGAGAGCGGAAGCGTGCCGGTGTCGGCGGTGGCTCCGGCGATGCTGTTCAGCGAGATGGAAGTGCAGAAACGAGCGCATGGAAGAGAGCGGCCGCCTATTTTGCCGGCGCCGGGCGCGGATAACGACAAGGAAACTTCGACGGGGGTGAAGCCGTGAGCGGGCTGATGCGGTGGAGGAACGGAGTAAGTTTGCTTGCGGCGGCGATGTTGCTGGCGGGAACGGCGAGCGTGCGGACGAGCGCGGCGGCTTCGGAAGATTTTGACGGAGACGCGCCCACGGCGAAGGCGCATGAGGTGGCGAAGGGCGACGTGCTTCTGGAAGCGCTGCTGACGGAACTGGACCGGTCGAAGGATCGGCTGAAGATGGACCAGGTGAAATCGCCTTATTACATCGAATATCGCGTGGAGGATGTGGAGAATTATGACGCGGAGGCGGCGTTTGGGGCGCTGCTGAATTCGCAGCGGCAGCATATCCGCGTGTTGCGCGTGGTGGTGCGCATCGGCGAATACAAGCAGGACAGTTTTTACGGGCCGGGGATGGGCGGAGCGACAATTTTGCCGCTGGACGACGATCCGATCGCGCTGCGGCGGCAGATCTGGCTGATGACGGATGAGGCGTACAAATCGGCGGCGGATGCGTACGCGGAGAAACTTTCGGCGCTGAAGCAGTTCAGCGCGGACCCGAATCCGATTGACGATTTTGCGGCGGCGCCGGTGGTGACGAAGGTGGAGCCGGTGGTTTCCATGAAGTTGGACGAGGGCGCATGGAGGCGGACGATTCAGGAGATGACCAACCTGTTCCGGAAATATCCGGAGGTGCAGATGGTGTCGGCTTCGGCGCGATTCAGCGCGGTGAATCAATATTTTGTGAATTCGGAAGGCACGATTGTGCGCAACGGGCGTGTGAATTCTTCGGTAACGCTGAATGGAGCGGCGCAGGCGGCGGACGGAATGCGGCTGCAACGGAATCCTTACTGGACGGAAGCGCGTCCGGAGGATTTGCCGAAGCGGGAAGAGATGCTGAAGGAGACGGCGAAAGCACTGGACACTTTGAAAGCGTTGCGCGAGGCGCCGATTGTGGAGGAGTCCTACCGAGGGCCGGTGCTGTTTACTCCGGATGCGGCGGACGACATCATGGCGGGGCTGGTGGGCGGAAATATTCTGGGGCGGAAGCCGCAACTGGGGAAGCCGAACCGGACGGTGGGAGCGTTTGCGACGAGTTACAAGACGCGGATTTTGCCGAAGTTTTTGAGCGTGGTGGACGATCCGACGATGAAGGAGTTTGACGGGAAGAAGCTGGTGGGATCGTACGATGTGGACAGCGAAGGCGTGCCGGCGCAAGCGGTGAAGGTGGTGGGCGACGGGACTTTGGAGAATTATCTGGTCGGACGCCAGCCGATCCGGGACTTCCCTTCCTCGAATGGACACGGGCGGGCTTCGCCGGGGACGGCGGCGTTTCCTACGATTGGGACGCTGATTTTCAAAAGCTCGGAGCCGGAACCGGCAGCGGAGTTGAAGAAAAAATTGATGGCGATGGCCGGAGACCAGGGCAAACAGTACGGATACCGGGTGGATACGCTGGGGCCGGGGAATGCGCCGCGACTGCTGTATCGCGTGTACGCTTCGGACGGGCGTGAGGAGCTGGTGCGCGGAGCGGTGTTTAATGAGCTGGACGTGCGGGCGCTGCGGAACGATCTGGTGGCGCTGGGGAACGATCCGCTGGTGAGTAACCGGGCGGGAGGCGTGCCGCAGACGATTATCGCGCCGTCGCTGCTGTTTGATGAGTTGGAAGTGAAGAGGGCGGATACGAGTAAGGAGAAGTTGCCGGAGTATCCGATGCCGGAGTTAAAGAAGTGACTGGTGACTGGTTTCGAGCGGAGCATATTGTGGCTGGTAGCTGGTTTGGGTGGAGCCGGTGGACATCGTAAAAGCGGAAGCTTCGCTTCCGCACTCAAAAGGTAGAGGATGACGATCCGGGAACGATTGGAATGGCTGAGCCGGATGGCGTTTCTGGTGTTTATTCTGGCTTCGGCGGCGTTTTTGAGCGCGATTACGGCGATGCGCGTGGCTATCCATGGCCGCGAAGTTTCCATGCCTAATCTGGTGGGAAGGAATGTGGCGGAGGCGAGCCAGTCGCTGCGGTCGAAGGGATTGGTGTTGCGGGTGGCGGACCGGCTGTACAGCGATTTGCCGATCAACCAGGTGGTGAGGCAGACGCCGCCGCCGGGGATGCTGATGAAGGTGTCGCAGCAGGCGCACGTGGTGCTCAGCCTGGGACAGAAACAACTGGAGATTCCATCGCTCGAAGGAAACACGCTGCGGGCCGCGCGGATTGAGTTGTTGCGGGAAGGATTACAGGTGGGAGAAGTTTCGAGCGTGTCCATACCGGATGAGACGCCGGAGACTGTGCTGCTGCAGAATCCGAAGGAGGGGAGAAATGCGGCTACACCGAGAGTGGATGTGCTGGTGGCGGGGATACCGCGGGAAGAAAGCTACGTGATGCCGTATTTGATTGGGTTGAGCGAGATCGAGGCGCAGCGGCGGTTGGACCTGGCGAAACTGAAGAGGAAGCTGAACTATTTGTCGGCGCCGCAGTGGCCGCACGCGACGGTGATCGACCAGGCTCCGCTGGCAGGGACGCGGATTGGCGTGAGTTCGGAAGTGGAATTGACGGTGGCGAACTGAGAGGCAGCTGACAGTCTACAGTTTACAGTCAACAGCTTGAAGATATGCGGCTCCCGGCGGTTTTGCCGGGGGCTATTTTTTTGCTTGGGGCTGAGATTACGGAAGATATAGAGGAGAAGGCTTGCGGGCTTGGATTGTTTTGGGCGGATTCGTGGAACATTCGGAGGGGTGGGTTCGTCCTTGTGGAAGGGTGTGATGGAGGTGTGTATGCGTGTGGTTGGCGGATTGATGTTGCTGGTGGCGGCGGGGCTGGTTGCGGGCGATTGCCGAGGGCAGCAGCCGATCAAGTTGGATGTGAATCTGGTGAATGTGGCATTCACGGCGCGGGATGCGCAGGGGAAGTTGGTGGAGAACCTGAAACGGGAGGATGTGGAGCTGCTGGAAGATGCGGTGACACAGAAGATCGAGTTTTTTGCGCGGAGCACCGATTTGCCGCTGACACTGGCGCTGATTGTGGATGTGAGCGGAAGCCAGGATGAGTTTGGGAAAAAGCACAAGAAGGACCTGGAAGTTTTCCTGAAGGAGATTTTGCGACCGCAGGATCGGGTGCTGCTGGTCTGCTTTGGGAATCACCTGCGGCTGGTGAGCGACTATACGAATTCGGCGGAGCAGATACTGGAGAACTACAAGGAATTTGATAAAGGGAGAAAACATTTTGCGGAGATTGGGCCGGTGGAGGAGCGCGACCTGGGGACGGCGTTTTACGATTCGATTTATTACAGCGTGATGGAGAAACTGGCTGCAAGCGGCGGGCGGAAGGCGATTTTGATGTTCAGCGACGGCGAGGACAATTCGAGTTCGCACAATATGATGACGGCGATCGAGACGGCGCAAGCGGAGAACGTGCCGTTGTACTCGATCCGGTATACGGAGAAGAAGCACGGGAAGCTGACGGCGCGGAATAAATATGGAATCAGTGTGATGGACCGCGTGGCGAAGGAGACGGGCGGAGCGCATATCGATGCCGAGGAGACAGACCCGCACACGTATTTCCGGGCGATTGCGGAAGAGTTGCGGACGTCGTATGAGGTGGGATATTACCCGTCGAACAGGGCGAAGGATGAGACGTTTCGGAAGATTGTGATTCGGACGAAGGGGGAGGGAGTGAAGGTGAGGGCAAAGACGGGGTACTTTGCGCGGTGAGGGAGGGAGGCGGGTGCTTATCACATCGATTTAGTTAAATGTTGGGATCTTGCCACGGTCCCTCCACTTCGTGGCCGGCGCGCCAAAAGACGGCGCAGAAGAAAAAACCGGCCACTGCGGTCCCTTAGGCTTCGCTCAGGGCAGGCGGGATGACGGAGAAAGGCAACAGAAAAAGAGAAGATTGCGGCGGTAGGTCGTAAGAGCCCACCCTTCGCAAAAGGCGCGAAGGATGGGGCACCCTCAAGTTCATCTGTTGAGCGGCCCGACATAAGTGCAAAGCAGGAAAAGAGAACAGCCCTTCGGCTTCGCTCAGGCCGGGCAGGAATGGCCGTGCTACTTGGTGGACTGTTTCTTGTGCAGGTCGGTGCAGATGGAAACGGCGGTGTTGGGGTCGACGGCGCTGTCGCCGCCTTCGATGTGGCGGATGATGCCGTCTTTGTCGATGACGATGTTGGCGCGCAAGGCCCACTGATAGGTGTCGCCCTTTTGTTCGTAGGCTTTCAGGATGCCGTAGGAAGTGAGCATTTTCTTGTTCATGTCGCTGAGGAGGGGAAATTTGATGCCGATCTGCTTGGCGAAGGCGGCGTTTGCCGCGGGACTGTCCATGCTTACGCCGAAAACTGCCGTGTCGTTTGCATCAATCTTGCCGGAATCGAGTCCAGACTGGACCGCCTGGAGTTGCTTCGTTCAACCACCTGTGAAGGCCAAAACATAAACGGCCAGAAAGACATTTTTCTTGCCGTGGAAGTCGCTGAGCTTGACTGATTTCCATTGATCACTGAGCAGGGTGAAATCGGGAGCCGCGTCGCCGACTTTAAGGGAGAGTTTGGCGACTTCGTCTTTGTTTTGGGGGCCGGCGGAGAGTGGGACAGTTGCGGATACGGAAGCTAGCAATAAGGCGGAAGCGAGAAGGCGGTTCATTGGGACTCCTAGATGGATTCTGCGCGTAAATTAATGATAACCGGGGTGAGAGTTGGGGAGTAGAGGAAAGTTGAATGAGGAGAGTTCGGATTTAACACAGAGGGTCATGGAGGAAGAGCACAGAGGACACGGAGAAGAGTGGGAAGTCCGTGGCCTTGGAGCGTAAGAGCCCACCCTTCGCAAAAAGCGCGAAGGATGGGGCACCCTCAAGTTCATTTGTTGAGTGGCATAACCCAAATCGAAGCGCGGCCCGCCTCAGAAGGCCGCCCCTACAAAAGCGGGAGAACCCAAGAACACAGGCTGAAGCCTGTGCTACTGCAGATTGTTAGCGGAGGTAACTCCAGCGGCGAAGAAAATGCAAGAAGGCGGCGTAAAGCCGCCCCTACCTGAGATAGCCCCAGTTGTGGAGTTTGCTGGAGCAAAAAGCGCTCCAGCGGACACCTCGACTAACGCAGATAACCCCAGTTATGCAATTTGTCGGAGTCTTCGACCCAGCGGTCGCCGATGTCGGTGCGGTAGTACATGTTGGGGATGAGAATGTTTTTGATGCGGGAGTAGGCCTGGACCTGGGCTTGTTTCATGGTTTGGCCGAGGCCGCAGACGATGAGGACGACTCCGGAGGTGCCGGCGACGAGCCACTGCTGATTGACGATTTTCACGTCTTCGATGTGGATGCCTTCGGTGGAAGGACGCTTGAAGACGATGGCGGCGTTCTTGGAGAAGGATTCGAAGGTGGCTTCGTCGTCGAAGGGGAATGGAGGGACGACGATGCGAATGCCAACCTGGAAGCCGCTGCGGGTACGCCACTTGGGATCGAGGCCCTGCGCGAGTTCCCAGAAAAAATCGCTGATGGGAGTGAGGATGCCTTCCTGCTGGATGCTGATGGTGGGATAGCCGAAGCGGGAAGTGAATTCGAGCGGGTAGATGCCGTTGTTGTTGACGATGCAGTTGACGTCGATATAGCCGATGTAGCCTTCCTCGGCGAGCTTCGGTTCCATTTTGAGCAAGGTGCGGTTGAAGAGGGCGTTGGGCTCGCTCCAGAACATGGCGGTGCCCATTTCGCCGGTGGGAGGACCGACTTCGCCGGGGAATAATTTTTTGTGTTCGAAATTGATATTGATGGGATTGATGAATTTTTTGCCGTTGAAGAAACCACCGACGGCGACTTCGACGCCGTTGACGCGGCGCTGCAACTGGAAAACCTTTATTTCATCGGAGAAGGCTCTTTTGTAGGCCTCGAGCATGCCGACGACGTCGTCGCCGTTTTCTTCCTCGCCGACGAAGAGGCGGCGCTTGACGTTCTGGGCTTCGCCGCTGGGTTTGATAACGTAGCGGTCGGGATTTTTCTTGACGAATTCGATGGCGGGATCGAAGGAGTCGAATTCCTGGTAAGGGATGATGGTGACGCCGGCTTTCTTGAGTTCTTCCTGGCCGAAGGAGCGGTCGTCTTCGAGATTGTCGGTATAGGCTGTGCCGCCGATTACTGGTTTTCCGGAGGCGCGGAGGGCCTGGGCTTTGGCGCCCTGGCCGAGGGTGTCATCGAAGACGACGATGTCGGCCCACTTGCAATCTTTTTCGTAGTCGCTGGATTTGGGGACAAAGCCGTCGGCGATGTCGCGTTCCTTTTCGTTTTCGACGTAGTAGCGGACTTCGTGGCCTTCCTTGACTACCTGCCAGGCGATGTCGCCGATCAAGCTGGAGAGAGAAACGAAGAGAAATTTCTTTTTGTCCATGAGAGAGGCCGCTTCCCTCCGGGGATGAGCGGGTTGGAAACATTGTAGTTAGAGATGGGAGAGATGGATATTACAAAACGTTGAAAAATGGAGCAGGGGCGGACAGCAAAGGTGCAGCGCTTATCTTAGCGATTTGGGAAATGATAGAGATCTTGCCACGGTCCCTCCGCTTCGTGGCCAGCGCGCCCAAATGCGGCGCGGAAGAAAATACCGGCCACTCCGGTCGGGATGACAGAATTAGAAACAGGAAAAGGCGAAGAAGAGAAGAGAGCTTTTGGCGCTAGGGCGTAAGAGCCCACCCTTCGCAAAGTGCGCGAAGGATGGGGCACCCTCAAGTTCATTTGTTGAGTGGCCCAACCGCGATACACAAGAGGCGGGCGGAAAACCTTGGGGATGGGTGGGCGCATCACAGGGCAGAGGCTGGCGTACTGGGCGCGGGGGCAAAGTTCGCGGGGACCTGTCCTTTCGTTCAGGTATACTAGCGGGAGCCAGCGAGCGGCGAAGGTTGCACCCAACCATCCAGGAGCCGCGGCGCGGAGCCAGACTAGCCAATGTGAGGTGAGGATTGAGGCGACTACCGCTTCTTCTCTTGAGTGCGTTTGTGCTGGTGTCGACCAGCCAATCGAATGCCCAGATTTTACACAAGAAGAAAAAGACGAATAAGTCGACGGATGCGACGAACACGGCCGAGCCGGACAAGCAGCTCTACGACAAGGCCATGAACGACATCAAGCACGGGCGCCACGAAGTGGGGCGGCTGGGCCTGCAGACGCTGATCAATACGTATCCGGACAGTGAGTACCTGGCGAAGGCCAAGCTGGCGATTGCGGATTCGTATTTTAAGGAAGGCGGGACCGCGAACACGACACAGGCGGTGGCGGGGTATAAAGACTTCATCGTGTTCTTCCCTTTCCTGCCGGAAGCGGCGTACGCGCAGATGCAGGTGGCGATGGCCAACTACAACGAAATGGCCAAGTCGGACCGCGACAGCACGCACGCGAAGCTGGCTGAAGAGGAGTTTCAGACGTTTCTGCAGAAGTATCCAAAGGATCCGCTGGGGCCGAAAGCGGAGCAGCGGTTGCGCGAAGTGCAGGAAGTTCTGGCGGAAGGACAGTTCCGGATTGCGTACTACTACTACGTGAAGGGCGACCGGAGGGCGGCGGCGGGAAGACTGGCGCCGCTGGTGGGGCGCTACCCGTTGTACAGCAAATCGGATGAAGCGCTGTGGATGCTTGGCGACGTGTTTGAGAAGAGCGAGCGGAAAGATGTTGCCGGCGCCTATTACACGATGCTGGTGAAGAATTATCCACTTTCCAAAAAAGCGCCACTGGCGAAAGACAAGTTGAAGGCTTATGGAGTGCCGATTCCGCAGCCGGACGCGAAGGCTCTTGCTTGGATGACGGCGGAACAGAACGCTCCGCGACCGAAGGAAACGCCGGCACACCGGGCGATGGGCATGCTTCACAGCGGGCCGGATGTTCATACAACGGCGCAGTCGGGAAGGCCGCAAATGGAGCCGGAAGCGGATAATGGGCCGACGGAGACGTTGGGCGGGGGAAACCGTACGACGCTGGTGGGAGGTGGAGGAGGCGGGGCGGCAAGTTCGTCACCCGCCGTGGTTGATACGGTGAGGCCAGGCGACCCGAAACCGGCGGGTGCGGAAGATACGACGTCAGGGGCGGGCGATAGCGGGGCTGCGACGAACGCCGACGGAACCGCGGCAAATGCGACGGACGCGGCAGCTCCGGCGGATGCGGCGAAGACGGATGCGGCGACTACTGCCGATCCTGCCAAGACGGATGCGACGGCTACAGACACGGCGGCGACGGACGCGACGAAGACCGCGGCGCCAGCGGCTGCAGATGCGAATACCAACCAGAAGGAATCGAGCAGCAAGAAGAAGGGGTTGAAGAAGCTGATTCCGTGGTAACGGTGGGGGAACCGACCTAAAGGTCGGCCACTACAAAATCAAGAGGGAGGGGCTAGCCCCTCCCCTACAAGTGAAGAGCGGATCGCCTCAGAAGGCGGGCCCTACGGGACGGGAGGGGGGAAGAAAGCGGCGTGCCCCTTGTCCGTTGGTACAGGTTGTTGCTTCGGCACAGAGCGTAGGCGCTTCCGACACACTTCTGTTTCTCCTGATTGACGCCTTCAAATCAGGGTGCTCCAATACATTTTGTATCACTGTCTCCCGGTTGAAATGGGTGTCTGGAGGACGTTCGGTGGCCAAGATTCTGGTGGCGGACGACAACAGCAACATACAGAAGATGGTCGGGCTGGCCCTGAAAGACCATGGCATCGAGGTCATCGCCGTCGGCAACGGTGAGGCAGCGGTGCGGAAGATCTCCGATATCCATCCGGACCTGGTTTTGGCAGACGTGTTCATGCCCGTACGGAACGGGTATGAAGTCTGCAAATACGTAAAAGATGATCGCACGCTTTCCCACATCCCCGTGATTCTGCTGGTGGGAGCATTTGATCCCCTGGATGAGCAGGAAGCACAGCGCGTGGGTGCGGATGGGGTTTTGAAGAAGCCGTTTGTGCCGCCAGACCCGTTGATTTCGATGGTGAAGTCCGCGCTGCAGCGAGCGGGTGTTTCGTTGGAGAAAGCACCTGCGGCGGCGGAAAAAACTGCGGAGAAAGCTCCGGCAAGTGGAGCACGCGTCGCGAAAGAGGTTTTGAGCCCGGTGGGAGCTGCCAAGCTGGCGGCGGTGACCGCGATACCGGAAGCCGAAGCGGAACCTGTGCTGGGATCGTTCAACAAGCCGGGACCGGCGTCAGTGAAATTTGCGGCCGGGAGTGAGCCAGTGGCGTTTGGAAGCCTGCTGGAAACTCCTGAAGCGGAAGACGACATCGCGTTCGCGGCCAAGCCTTCCGATGCATTGGAAGCGGCAAGGCACTGGGGCACGTCGACGGAATCGGACGAAGTGGAAGAAGAGGAAGAAGAAGGATCCGGGCACGGTGCGTGGCGGCCGGCTGGGCTGGAAGAATCCCTGGAACAGATTGCGACCTCCGAGGCCAATGCGAAAGTGCAGGATTGGCGAGAGGAAGGATTTCACGGGAGTTCGCCTGCGAATGGCGCGGCGGGACAGAACTGGTCGACGTTGGGGGGCGCTCCGGCAGAGGAATCGGTGGAAGCTCCGCGAGCGGGAGTTTCGACATTGGAGAGCAAACCGGTTGAAGCGCATGCCCCGTTTGCGGGAGATGCTTGGGCGGCGGCACTGGCAACGACGGTGCAGGAAAAGATTACGGGAGCGAATGAACAAGCCGTGGAAACGGCTGCTCCGATGGATGTGAATGCGACGGTGATTGAGCCAGTAACGCAGAGCGTGGAAGCGGCGGGGCCCGCGAACTGGGCAAGCGTGACGGATACGCCGTGGGAACTGGAAGCGAAGAAAGCGTCGCTGCTGGCGGCAACTTGGGATGCGCCGGCGCCTTCGGTGCCACCGAGTGTTGCGTCGGCTGAACAGTTTTTGCAGGAAGAGCCGGCTGCGGCGGTGAACGAGGCTCCGAGCGCGGTGGTGAACGAGTTTGTGGAGCAGGGCGAGTCCCATGGGGCTCCGGAAATCGGCCAGGAGCAGCAGGTTGAGGCGAATCATGCGCCAGCGGCTGACGTTGCGGGAAACCTGGATGAATTGCCTGCTTTGGATTTTTCGGCGTCGGAAACGGTGACGGAATCGGCTTATGCTTCGAGCGCGCCCGCGGAGGTGAATGGGACGCAGGAAACGCTGGGTTATCCGGAAACAGAGGCGGACTTTGTTTCGCACATGGAGCCGCCCGCGGCGGAAGAACCTGTTCACGCGAGCGAACCGGTGGAAGAGGTGATGCACCACGCGGAACCAGCGGCGGCTGGGCAAGTGGATATGGAGGCCCTGGTGGCGCGGGTGGTGGCGAAGATGAGCCCGGACGTGCTGCAGCGAGTGACGCAAGAGATTTTGAAACCGGTGATTGAGGCGTTGATTAAGGACGAGTTGGCGTCGAAGAGATAAGATTGGATTTATAGGAGTTTTGGGAAAGGCCACCCGATGGGTGGCCTTTTTTGTTTTTGGGGGCGGGCGGCGATTATTGGGAAAATGCGAATTCCCTGCTCGCGGAAGGCGCGGGGGCGGGGTTGGTGCAAGATATTCAGTTGGGTGGTTTTGTTGAATTCGTAAAAGCGGAGGCTGCGCCTCCGCACTCAAAAGTCGGAGTTGGCCGCCTGAAGGTGGCCGCTACGCGAGGCGAATTGACGGCGCTGCGGGGTAACCTTATATTCAAGGATTACCTTGCGAGGGTTAGGGCGCGCCTTGTGGTGGTGCGCTTGAAGACTGGGAGAACGCATCGAGATGCCGCGGGAAATCGCCAAGACGTACGAACCGAAACAAATTGAGCCTGGGTGGGCGGAATACTGGGTGAACGAAGAGTTGTTTAAGGCCGACCCGGGGAAGCCTGGGCCGGTGTTTTCGATTGTGATTCCGCCGCCGAATGTGACAGGGTCGCTGCACATCGGGCACATGCTGGAACATACGGAGATCGATATTCTGACGCGGTGGCACCGCATGCGCGGGTACAACACGTTGTATTTGCCGGGGACAGATCATGCAGGGATTTCGACGCAACGCGTGGTGGTGAAGCAGTTGATGGATCAGGGGATTGACTATCACAAGCTGGGGCGAGAGGAGTTTGAAAAGCGGGTTTGGGCCTGGAAGGCGGAGGCCGGCGGACAGATTGTTGAACAGATGAAGGGGATCGGGGAGAGCTGCGACTGGTCGCGAGAGAGATTTACGCTGTCGCCGGAAATGTCGAGGGTGGTGCGTAAGGTCTTCGTGCAGCTTTATAACGAAGGGTTGATTTATCGCGAGACGCGGCTGGTGAACTGGTGCCCGGTTTGTTTAACGGTGCTGAGCGATTTGGAGGTAACCCACGAAGAGCGAGTCGGACACTTGTGGCACATCCGCTATCCGGTGGCCGGGACGAACGAATATGTAGTCGTGGCAACCACGCGGCCGGAGACGATGTTGGGGGATACGGCGGTGGCGGTGCATCCGGAGGATGAGCGGTACGCTCACCTTGTGGGCAAAAAGGTGATGCTGCCGCTAATGAACCGGGAGATCCCGATCATTGCAGACCCAATGGTGGACCGGGAGTTTGGGACCGGAGCGGTGAAGATTACGCCGGCGCACGATCCGAATGACTTCGAAGTGGGTAAGCGGCATGGGCTCGAAGAGATTGACGTGATGACGGACGACGGGCACATGAACGCTCACGCGGGGGCTTATGCAGGACTGGATCGCTTTGTTGCGCGGAAGAAGATTGTGGAGGACCTGAAGGCCGGCGGCTTGCTGGAGAAGGTCGTGGAACACACACACGCGATTGGAATTTGCGAACGCAGCAAGACGATTGTGGAGCCGCGCATATCTACCCAATGGTTCTGCGCGATGAAGGGGTTGGCGGCTCCGGCGCTTAAAGCGGTACGTGATTTCGAACTGGGAAAAGAAAATACCATCCAAATTGTGCCGGACAACCGGAGGCAGGAATTTCTGAACTGGCTGGACAACATACGGGATTGGACGATTTCACGGCAATTGTGGTGGGGGCATCGGATACCGGCGTGGTATTGCGGTGGTTGTGGGCAGATCATCGTCGCGGAAGAAGCGCCAACGAAATGCACGAAGTGCGGCGGCGGCGAGTTGAAGCAGGATCCGGATGTGCTGGATACGTGGTTCAGCTCAGGGTTGTGGCCGTTTTCCACGCTGGGGTGGCCGGAGAAGACGGCGGATTTTCAGAAATATTACCCGACGAGCTTGCTGATTACCGGGTATGACATTTTGTTTTTCTGGGTGGCGCGAATGGCCATGCTGGGAATTCATTTTACGGGGCAAGTTCCCTTTCGCGCGGTGTACCTGCACTCGCTGGTGCGGACGGCGGGCGGGGAGAAGATGTCGAAGTCGAAGGGGACGGGATTAGATCCCGTGGCGCTGAATGAGCAGTACGGGACGGATGCGATGCGGTTTTGCCTGGCGTCGATGGCGGCGCCGGGGACGGACATTGTGCTGTCCGACGACCGATTGCTGGGGGCGCGGTCGTTTGCGAACAAGATTTGGAATGCGGCGCGGTTTTTGTTTGTGAATTTGGATAAGTATGAGGAGGGCGGGGCGTCGATTGAGGCGTTGGCGGGGCCGGAGGTGCGAGAGAAGGCTCCGTACGAACATGCCGGCACTGTGCCGTTGGCGGACCGGTGGTTGTTTGCGCGAATTGCCGTCACCGTGGAAACGGTGAATGATGCGCTGGCGAATTACCGGTTTCATGAGGCGGCGCAGGCGGTTTATCAGTTTTTCTGGGGCGATTTTTGCGACTGGTACATTGAGTGGGTGAAGCCGGATTTGCAGGATGCGGATCGCGGGCGGGCGGATGTGGCTTGGAAGAATTTGTTTGCGGGATTTGATGCGGCGCTGCGGCTGCTGCATCCGTTCATGCCGTTTTTGACGGAGGAGTTGTGGCACCAGTTGCCGCAGAAGGCCGGGGCGAAGTCGATTGCACTGGATGCGTTTCCGGAGGCGCGGGCGGAGTGGAAGGACGCGGCGGCCTTGGCGGAGTTTGGGCTGATCCAGGAAGTGATTCAGGGATTGCGAACGGTGCGGTCGGAGATGAAGCTGGACCCGAGGAAGAAGGTGGCGGCGGAGTTTGCGAGCGGAAATGCGAAGACGCGCGGGGTGATTGAGGGGAACCGCGAGGCGATTCAGAGATTGGGATTGTTGACGGAGTTGCGGGTGGTGGAGGGGAAACTGGCGGAGGGCGGCGGAGGGATGCGGTCTACCGCGGAGTTTGATTTGCGGATTCCTTATGTCGAGGAAACGATTGATGTGGCGGCGGAGTTGGCGCGATTGAAGAGGGAAATTGAAGGGCTGGAGAAGGCGATTGCTTCGAAGGAGAAGCAGTTGGGGAATGAGACGTTTCGGAGTCGGGCGCCGGAGAAGATTATTCGGGAGATGGAAGGGATGTTGGCGGGGCAGAGGGTGGAGTTGGGGAAGATGGTTGCGAGGAAGGTCCAGTTGGAGGGGTGAGAGAAGACAAAGGATTACCACAGAGGCCGCGGAGTGGAGCGGAGAGCGCGGAGAGTTTCTGCATGCGATTGGAATGGGAGTTGAGGACGATTGGGAAAGCCGGGAAGAATTTTGGTAGGGAAAAAGGAAATTGCGCGGGCTGGGGGGATTAAGGCGGCGCTGGATGAGGCGCATAGTGCTGTTTCGATGAGAATGACGCCGCGGGCGATTACGGCTTATGAGGCGGTGGGGAGTGCGCCTGCGGAAGAGGATGGGGCGGGTGTGATGGTGCAGATTGTGGTTGGGAATGAAGAGGAGTTGCGGGAGGCGATTGGGGCGGGGGCAGAGGCGGTGTTGATTGAGGTGGCGAGTACGGAAGAGGGGCGGAGGTTGGGGGAGGTTGCGCGGGGACTGCGGGGGGATTGTGTGGTGGAGGAAGTGAAAGGAAGAGGTTTAACACAGAGGGCACTGAGGAAGAGCACGGAGAGCACAGAGAAAATTTTTCGGGACATCGTTGGTTGCCGCGGTCCCTCCACTGCGCGGCCCGACGCGCCACAATTCGGCGCGGAAGAGAAAATCGGGCCACTCCGGTCGGGATGACAGAAATCAGAAAAGAGGAAACCCATGAGCACAAGTAGGAGTGCCTGTGCCACACGGGCTTGTGGAGCGGGGGTTGGGTGAGTAAGCTAGGGCGCGTGATGGACAGGATCAGCGGTTGATGAAGGCGCAGGCGGATTCCCTTCCCGGGACTACGGACCGGCGATTGGCGGCGTTGCTGACGCTGCTTTCCGAGAACGCTACGATTGTGATTAGTGGGGCGCGGATTGCGCGTGAGACGGGGATGTCTCGCTCGACGGTGTGGCGGTGGGTGGAGCGGTTGCGCGAATTGGGCGTGCGGGTGAAGGGGCAGCCGCGGACCGGATATTTTCTGGAAAAAGTTCCTGATATTTTGACGCCGGACCTGGTGCGGAAACGGTTGAAGGGGAGCTTGTTCGGGAAACGGGTGTATCACTTTTTCAAGACGGATTCGACGAACCGCGTGGCGATGGAGTTGGGATACGCGGACGAGCCGGAAGGCGCGGTGGTGTTGGCGGAAGAGCAGACGGCGGGGCGAGGGCGCGCGGGGCGGAGTTGGCATTCGGAGCGCGGGGCGGGGCTTTACGTGACGTTGCTGTTGCGGCCGAAACTTTCTCCGGTGCAGGCGCCTTTGTTGACTATGCTGGCGGGATTATCGGCGCATACGGCTGTATTGGCGCAGACGGGGTTGTCGGCGGAATTGAAGTGGCCGAATGATTTGCTGCTGAACGGGAAGAAACTGGGCGGGATTTTGACGGAGATGTATGCGGAGCCGAACGCGGTTCGGTTTGTGATCGTGGGAATCGGGATTAATGTTGGCCAGGAGAAATTTCCGGGGGAGTTGGCGGGAACGGCTACGTCTTTGCGGAGAGAGACGGGGCGATCGCATTCGCGGCTGGAGGTTTTGGTGAAGTTGCTGAGCCAATTCGAGACCGACTACAATCGGTTTTTGCGGGAGGGCGCGGCGTATGTGGTGCAGAGGTTTGAATTGGTTTCGGGATTTGCGAATGGGAAACGCGTGAGGGTGGATGCGGGACGGGAGACGTTTGTGGGGACGACGGATGGATTGAGCGCGGACGGGTTGCTGATTGTGAAGAAAGAGGATGGGGGGAGTGTTACGGTGATTGCGGGGGATGTGACAGAGGTGAAGTGAGAAAGTGGCGAGTGGCGAGTGACGAGATAAGAAGGAAAGAAAGAATAAGGATAACGCAGAGACGCAGGGGCGCTGAGGAAACGCAGAGAAGAGGCGGAGTACCCCAATAGGGCCGGGCGAGCCCGGCCCCTACAAAGTATGGACCATGGTTGAGAGCGGGTTTGTGATTCGATTAGCGCGGGGAGTTTGCGGATGCTGCTGACCATTGATGTGGGGAATACGAATACGGTACTGGGAGTGTTTCGCGGGGAGGAGTTGATCGCGAACTGGCGGTTGACTACGGCGCGGGCGCAGACGGTGGATGAGTATGGCGTGCTGACGCGGAATCTGTTTTCGTATGCGGGATTGAATCAGGAAGCGATTACGGGAGTGATGATTAGTTCGGTGGTTCCGCCGGTGAATTGGACTTTGGGGGAGATGTCGCGGATTTATCTGGGGAAAAAGGCGCTGTTTGTGGAGCCCGGTGTGAAGACGGGGATGGCGGTGCTGGTGGACAATCCGATGGAGGTGGGAGCGGACCGGATTGTGAATGGAGTAGCGGCGTTTCACCAGTATGGCGGGCCGTGCATCGTGATTGATTTTGGGACGGCGATTACGTTTGACGTGATTTCGGCGAAGTGCGAATACCTGGGCGGAGTGATTGCGCCGGGGATTGGGATTGCGTCGGAGGCGCTGTTCAGCCGGGCGGCGCGGTTGCCGCGGGTGGAGATTAAGGATCCGGGAAAAGTGATTGGGACGAATACGGTGACGCACATGCAGGCGGGGCTCTATTACGGCGCGGTGGATATGGTGGATGGGATGCTGACGCGGATTAAGGCGGAGCTGAAGAGCGACGCGACCGTGGTGGCTACCGGCGGACAGGCGCGGCTGGTGGCGAAGGGTGCGAAACATATTCAGCATGTGGATGAGTTTTTGACGTTGACCGGGTTGCGGTTGATTTGGGAAAAGAATCAGCATGGGGAAGCGACTGGGACGGGGAGTGGGAAGAAGTTGAGAGTTGAGAGTTGAGAGTTGAAAAGTTCAAGAGTTGAAAAATTGAAGAGTCGACAGAAGGTGGACTGGCGCTAAGAGCGCCGAGGGTAGAGCACGAAGAACGTTTGTGGTTTGGAAGATTGGATCGTTCGGGCGTATTGTTTGCTCCGTAAAAGCGAAAGCTTCGCTTTCGCACTCAAAATGGAAAACTGGAACTACTTTAATTACTTCACGGAAATTGAGGAGCATTTCTGGAAGAGGCGCGGGGCGCATCTGCTGGTGTCGCCGCTGGACTGGGCGATCATGGAAACCTGGCAGAAGGCCGGGGTGCCTCTGGAAGCGGCGTTGAAGGGGATCGATCGGGCGTTTGAGAGTTATCAGAGGTCGCGGCGCGGGGCGGGAAAACCGCTGAAGAGTTTGGCGTATTGCACGGACGCGGTGCTGGAGGCGGCGGAGGAGGGCCAGGAAGCGGCTGCGGGGGGGCAGAAATCGAACGGCGGCGCGGCGCCGAAGGAAGCTTTTTCGCGAGAGGATGTGCGGGCTTATTTGGAGAGGAATATTGAGTTGCTGAGGAAAGCGGCGGAGCGGGTGGCTGCTTCTCAGGCGGCGGTGGCTGAGTTGCTCGGGAATGTGGCGAATTCCCTTGCGGGGGCGATGACTCTGCTGGAGGCACCGGGGCAGGTGGACCTGGAGGATTTGGAGAGGCGGCTGACGATATTGGATGAGAAGCTGCACGCGGCGCTGATGAGCCATGCGAGCGAGGAGTTGATGCTGAAGATACGGCGCGAGGTGGATTCGCAATTGGCGGCGTATCGGCGCAAAATGAAAGCGGAACAATTGGCGGTGGTGGAAAAGCAATATTTGCAGAAGCGGTTGTTGGATGAGTACCGGTTGCCGCGGTTGAGTTTGTTTTATTTTGGGTGAAGACAAAAGAATTAACACAGAGAGAACAGAGGGAAGAACACAGAGTTCACAGAGAAGAAAGAGCAGAGTTCACCGCGGAGTTAGCAGAGTGCCGCAGAGATAGCGGAGAGCTGAGTGGCAAGTATTTGTGGTTGGGATCCGTCGCTACGCAAACGACGCGCCACTCAGGATGACAACGAATTAATATTTGCTCGTGATTGCAGGGAGGCCGACCCTCCAAGGGATGGGATTGGACATTATGGCTGATGAGTTACTATTATCAATTGAGAAGCTGGTCTATGGCGGTGAGGGATTGGCGCACGCGGACGGGAATACGGTTTTTGTGCCATATGTGCTGCCGGGGGAGCAGGTGCGGGCGGCGGTACGGACTCGGAAGAAGAAACTTATCCATAGCAATCTGGTGAAGGTGGAGAAGGCCGCGGGGACGCGGATCGCGGCTACTTGCCCGCATTTTCAGGTGTGCGGAGGATGTGATTACCAGCACATTGAGATTTCGGAGCAGGTGCGGCTGAAGAAAGAGATTCTCAAAGAGACGCTTTCGCGGCTGGGCGGGATTTCGTGGGACGGCGAGATCGCGGCGCATACCGCAAAACCTTACGGGTACAGGAATCGGGCGCAGTGGGCTTACCGGGAGGCGTTGCCGCGGGCGCTGGGATATTTTCAAACGGAGAGCGCGCACATTGTGCCGGTGGACCAGTGTCCGGTGCTGTCTCCGGCTTTGCATGAGACTTTTTTGAAATTGCAGGAGATGGCGCGGGCGAATACGTTGCCGACGGGATTGCTGGAGATTGAGGCGTTTGCGGATTCGACGGATACGAAGATTGCGTTGAACGCGGCGTTTGAGCGGTTTGTGAAACCGGCGAAGGGATTGATTGCGGACTTTCGGGCGGCACTGCCGAACCTGGAAAGTTTGTTGCTGCTGGACCAGAGCAAGAACAAGTTCGAGTTGTTCGGGCCGGGTTATCTGGAGCAGCAGGCGGGTGGATTTACGTTTCGCGTGAATCACCTGTCGTTTTTCCAGGTGAATCGGTTTTTGATTGAGGAATTGCTGCAGGCGGTGGTGGGCGGGAAGAAGGGCGGGTTTGCGCTGGACCTGTATGCGGGGGTGGGATTTTTCACGATTCCGCTGGCGAAAACGTTTTCGCGGGTGATGAGCGTGGACGCGAACCTGGCGGCGACGCAGGATTTGCGCGAGAACGTGAAGGCGGCGGGCGTGGAAGTGGTTTCGGAGAACGAGCATACCGAGGAGTTTTTGAAGAAATTTACGGAGCAGCCGGAGTTTGTGGTGCTGGATCCGCCGCGGGCGGGATTGGGGGCGGAGACGGCGGCGCGGCTGGCTAAACTGGGAGCACCGGAGATTGTTTATCTTTCGTGCGATCCGTCTACGTTGGCGCGGGATTTGGCAGTGTTGACGGGGTCGGAGCGGAAGCAACAGACGGAGACGGCGCCTGTGCATCGTTACGAGTTATCGGAAGTGCAGCTGTTTGACCTTTTTCCGCAGACGTATCACATCGAGACCTTGGTGAGGTTGAAAAGAGTGACATGAGGATTCCGGCTGTAGCGATTGCCGTTGCGTTTGCGGGCGGCATTCTGCTTAGCCGGATGTTGCATTTGTCGCGAAGTGTTTTGGGAATTTCCTTCTTGGTTATTTCTTTCCTGTTGATTGCGGCGTTGTTGTTTGTGTGGCGCGCGAGAGTTTGGGCGGCGGCGATTTTCTCGCTGCTGGGGTGGGTGTGCCTGGGCGCGATTGGGATGAGTGTTGCTTCGCGGCCATTGCCGGCGGAGCACGTCTTGAGCCGGATTGCGGCGGGGCAGATTGAATTGAAGACGCCACTGCGGTGGTATGGGCATTTGCGGAGCGAACCGGCCCGGTTGCCGTGGGGCGTTGGAATGGAGATGGAGCTTTCAGGCGTGGAAACCGCGACGGGGATGATTCCGGTTTCGGGCGGGATGCGGATTGGATTTACGCCGAAGGAAGGCGAGGCGTTGCCGGAGGTGCATGCAGGCGATGAAGTTTCGGTGATGGCGCAGGGGCGGTTGCCGCTGGTTTTCCGGGATGCGGGAGCGTTTGACCGGCGGGAGTATCTGGCGGGACAGAATATTCATTTGCTGGCGACCTTGCGGGCTAGTTCCCTGCTGGAGCGGATTTCGGAGTCGCCAGCGACGATGGGAACGCGGCTGGCACGGTTGCGGGCTTTGCTGCGCGAGCGACTGGATGCACTTTATCCGAATGCGCCACAGACGGCTGGAATTTTGCGGGCGATGCTGTTGGGCGACCGGAGTTTTGTGGATCGGGCGGAGTCAACCGATTTTCAGAAGACGGGCGTGTTTCACGTACTGGTGGTGGCGGGATTGCATGTGGGGGCGTTGGCGTTTTTTTTGTATTGGCTGGGGAGCAAGTTGAGATTGCCACGGACGCTGGCGACGGTGCTGTTGCTGGCGGCGCTGTTTGCTTACATCGCGGTGGTGGAACAGCGGGCGCCGGTGCTGCGGGCTGGGTTGATGACGGGGATTGTGGTGCTGGCGGGATTTTTTTACCGGCGGCTGGAGATTTTGAACTCGGCGGCGATTGCGGCACTGATTTTGTTGCTGGCGAAGCCGGCGGAATTGTTCGATACGAGTTTCCAGCTGTCGTTTCTGGCAATTGGGTGCATTGCGGGCGTTGCGGTGCCGTGGATGGAGCGGCAGGTGCAGCCATTTATTGGGGCGCTGCATGGATGGCGTGATGTGACGCGGGACGGAGCGTTTACGGCGAGGCAGGCGCAGTTTCGGCTGGATTTGCGGGCGGTTGCGGCGGGGATGACCTCGAGATTGTCGGCGCGGGGTGCGAAGTTGGCGCAGGATTTTGGGGTGAAGGGACTTGAGTGGGCACTGCGAGGCGGGGAGATGATCGCGCTTTCCGTGGTGCTGCAATTTGGAATGCTGCCGCTGATGGCGCGGGATTTTCACCGGGTGACGCTGATGGGGCCGCTGGCGAACCTATTTGCGGTGCCGTTGACGGGCGTGATTGTGCCGCTGGGATTTTTTACGTTGGGTGGAGCAGTGATGGCGCCACCGGTTGCGCGGGTGCTGGCTGTGCCGCTGGGGTGGCTGGTTGCGTTGCAGGGGCATGTTGTTGGATGGTTTGCGGGATTTGCGCATGGAAGCTACCGGATTCCCGGACCGCCGGTGTGGGTGACGGTTTTCTTTTTTGTATGCGGGATTGGGCTGGCGGCGGGCTTGCGAACCGGGGCAGGGTTCGGGCGGCGATGGAAATGGATTGCGGCGGCGGGGTTGCTTTCGGCTTCGCTGGTGATTGCGGCGCATCCCTTCCCTGCTGCGGTGGAACGTGGGTCGTTGGAAGTGGATGTACTGGACGTGGCGCAGGGGGACTCGATTCTGGTGATTTCGCCGCGGGGGAGCACGTTGCTGATTGATGGCGGGGGAAGATTTGCGGGATTTCGCGGGCGGGAGGAGGTGCCGGGGCCGGACCCGGGGGAGGAGGCGGTGTCGGCGTTTTTGTGGTCGCGGGGGATACAGAAGATTGATGCAGTGGCGCTGACGCATGCGCATCAGGATCACATCGGGGGATTGGCGGCGGTGCTGGAGAATTTTCGCGTAGGGCGGCTGTGGATTGGGCGGGAGACGGAGACTCCGGCGCTGGCGCAGCTTAAAAAAATTGCGGATGGACGGCGCATATTGATCGAACATGAGTTGCGGGGGCAGAGTTTTATGTGGGATGGCGTGCAGGTGGATTTTTTGTGGCCGCAGATTTCGCCGGAGGAGATTGCGCCGGGCGCGAAGAATAATGATTCGCTGGTGGTGCGGCTGCAGTACAAGGAGCGGAGCGTGTTGTTGCCGGGGGATGCGGAGAAGCAGGCGGAGTACGCGATGCTTTCGGAGACGGAGGCGGAGAAACTTCATGCGGATGTGCTGAAGGTGGGGCATCACGGGAGCAAGAATTCTACGATGCCGGAATTTTTGGAGAGCGTGAGGCCGGAGATCGCGATTATTTCAGCGGGGGAGCAGAATCCGTATGGGCATCCGAGTGTGGAATTGCTGGAGCGATTGCGGGGAAGCGGGGCGCGGATTTTGCGGACGGATGAGGAGGGGGCGGTACGAGTGGTTACGGATGGGCATGGGATCCGGGTGAGTTGTTTTGTTGGGTGTGGAGAAGAAGAAAAGCTTAGCCGGGCTTCACAGCGCAGATGAATTCGGAGAAGAGCGAGTCGCGATGGTGTGGGAGTGTTGCCACGATCCCTCCACTTCACGACCCGGCGCGCCAAACTGCGGCGCGGAAGAAAAAGCCGGGTCGCTCCGGTCGGGATGACGGAGAGGAAAAGCACACAGGCTGAAGCCTGTGCTACTGGTGGCAAGGTCAGGCTGAGTGGAGGCGCCAGATTATTACGAGTAGGAGGAGTAAGAACAGGAAGCCGAGGGTGGCTTGGTATTCGTGGTTTTTGCGGTATTGGGACCAGGAGAATGTGGCGGCGGTGGCGGTTGGTTGACTTGGGGCGGCAAGCTTAGGGAAAAAGAGGGGGACGGAGTTGGCGTAGGCGTCGAAGGCGGAGCCGTGATGGCCGCGGAGTTCGATTTCTTCGCGGCGCATGACTAGCGTGTATACGAGAGCGAAATAGAGGAGGAGGAGGGCTGCGGAGAGCCAGGAGTTCATGGCGATGGCGGCGCCTAGGGCGAGGATGCTGCTGCCGAAGTAGAGCGGATTTCTGGTGCGGGCGTAGGGGCCGGTGGTGGTGAGGACGGCTTGCTTGTGGAGATAGCCGGCAGCGTAGGCGCGGATAGCTAGGCCGAGGAGGCCGACGCAGGCACCGATGAGGATGGGGCGCGGGGCGGGGCGAGAAAAATAGAGAACGACGACAGCGAGGATGTAGCCGATGCGGACGCGCTGGCGGGCGAAGAAATCGAGCGGGGTCATGCGGAGGCTCCGAGCTGGAGTTTAACCGCGTCGAAGACTTGAGCGACGGAGATTTTGAGGAGCGAGGGATTGGTTTCGATTTCGCGCTTGTGCGTGGTGGCGGCTTCGGGATCGCGAAGGACGAAGGGTTGCGGCGGGTAGGGGCCGTTGCGGGCGGGGTTGGTGGGACCGAAGATGGCGACGGCTTTTGTGCCGAGGGCGATGGCGAGATGGAGGGGGCCGGTGTCGCCGCCGACGATGCATTGTGCGCTCTGAAGCAGGGCCATTAATTGGCTGAGTTCCCCGTCGTAAACGAGTGGTTCGGCATTGCCGCTTGCGGATTTCACGGCGGCGGCGAGATTCTCTTCACCAGGGCCGTAGTTAATTACACAGCGCAAGCTTAATTCCTCGCGAATTTTCCGGCAGAGTTCGCCGAAGCGTTCGGGGGGCCAGCATTTGGAGCGCCAGCCGCCGCCGGGACTGAGGACGACGTAGTTGGTGATGCCCGCGACGGCGAGATCGGACTTGACGCGCTGGTAATCGGATTCGCTCACATTCAACTTCACTGGGCCGACGGAGGTTTGCGCGCCCGCTTGTAAAGACAATTCCCCGTTTTGATCGGCGATGTGGGTTGCATGCGCGTGGACGCGGTTTGTGTAGAGGACTGGTACGCCGAATTCGCGGATGGTTTCGGAAGAGAAGCCGATGCGTTTGGGGACGCCCGCTAGAAATGGAAGAAGCGCGGATTTCCAGAGGCCTTGGTAGTCGATGGCGGCGTCCCAATTTTGAGCGCGGATTTTGGCGATGGTTTGGCGGACGTTTGCCAAGTCACGGGAATTGACGGGCCAGATTTCGGAGGCGAGGTTGCTGCTGGTGACGAGATTTACCCAACGAGGATGCGTCAGCCAGATGATTTCGGCGTGTGGGAATGAATTGCGCAGTCCGGCTACGGCGGGAAAGGTGTGGACGATGTCGCCGAGAGAGCCGAGTCGGACGACGAGGAAACGCCGCTCAGACATGTGGGGCCTTGCGGATGGCATCGAGAAGCGAACGCGTGGAATGGTCTTTGGGGTCGCCGACGATGGCGACGCGGATGCCGAGGCGGGCGGCCGTGGCGCGTTCGGGGACGGAATCGGCGGTGTAGTCGGTGCCTTTGGCGTGGACGTCGGGGCGAAGTTCTTCGAGGAATTTTTCGACGTTTGGTTCGGGGAAAATCACGACGTAGTCTACTTCGCGGAGAGCGGCGACGAGTAAGGCGCGGGCTTGTTCGTCGAGGATGGGGCGGCCCGGGCCTTTGAGGGGACGGACGCTGGAGTCGGAATTGACGGCGACGACGAGGAGGTCTCCTTCGGATTTGGCGGCAGAGAGATAGCGGGTGTGACCGACGTGGAGCGTGTCGAAGACGCCGTTGGCGAGGACGATGCGCTGGCCGCGCTGCCTGGCAGGTGCCAGGAGTGCGATCAATTTTTCGCGCAGAACGATTTTTTCGTGGGCTTGGCGCATGGGTCAGGAAGATTTGCCGGAGGCGGAGGAGCCGATGGCTTCGAGGAGTTCGGCGCGGGAAACGGTGGCGGTGCCGCGCTTCATGACGACTAATCCGCCGGCGATATTGGCGAGATGCGCGGCTTCAAGCGGGGAGGCGCCGCTGGCGAGCGCGAGCGTGTAGGCGGCGAGGACGGTGTCGCCGGCGCCCGTGACGTCGACGGCCTGATCGCTGCCGTGGATGGGGATGTGGACGGTTTGCATGCCGGGTTGGAAGAGGGCGAGGCCATCGCGGCCGCGGGTGATGAGGAGGGATTCGAGATTCATTTCGGCGAGGGTGGCGCGGCCGCAGCGTTCGAGTTCGGCGAGATTTTTGCCGATGATTGTGTGATGTAAGGCCTCGATTTCACCTTCGTTGGGGGTCGCGGAGTGGAGACCGGCACGCTTGTAGGAGGTGAGGTGATACCGAGAATCGAGCGTCGAGAGGAGCGGGCGTTTGTTGGCGGAAAGAATTTTGGCGAGTTCTTGCGGGCTGGCTACGCCAAAGCCGTAGTCGGAGACGGCGAGGGCGTCTGCCTTCTTGAGCGCTTTTGCGAGCGACACCTGGATTTTACTGTGAATTTCAGTGGGCAGAGACTGGTCCGGTTCGTAGTCGACGCGAAGAACCTGCTGGCCGACTTTGTGGGCCCAGCCGGCGAGGAAGCGGGTCTTGGTGGGAGTGGTCCAGGCTTTAACGCGGTGGATGCCGGAGACGTCGACTTTTTTGGCGCGGAAGAGTTCGAGGAGGCGGTCGCCGGCCTGGTCTTCGCCGACGGCGGTGACGGGAATTACTTTGGCGCCGAGGGCGGTGAAATTGTTGGCGGCGTTGGCGCCACCGCCGGGAACGATTTGGGTTTCGCGGTGCTTGAGAATGAGGACGGGGGCTTCGCGGGAAACGCGGGTGATGTCGCCGAACTGGAAGGCGTCGGCTACGAAATCGCCGAGGACAACGACGGTTTTGGTGGAGAAGAGATCGACGACTTCGGCAAGGGCGACGAGATCCACGGATGGAGCGGGAGCGAGTTGCTTTTTGGAGCGCTTGGTCATTTGTCCCTCAGGATCCAGTCCACCGCGGTTTCTAAATTCTCAGTAATCAAGTCCGGCTGCCGGGGCCAGGTTTTCGAGTGCCAGGTGAAATCGCCGAGGCCGTAACCGGTTTTCACGAAAATTCCTTTTGCGCCGACGTTGAAGGCGAGTTCGATATCGCCGTAGCGATCGCCGACGACGAACGAGCGCTGCAGGTCGACGCCGAGGTCTCGCGCGGCGCGGTGCAGCATGCCGGGGCTGGGCTTGCGGCAGTCGCAGTTGTCTGACTTCTCGTGCGGACAATGATAAACCGCATCGAAGTGCGCGCCGGCCTGGGCCAATACTCTTCTCATGCGTTCGTGGACGTCGTGCACCAGCGATTCCGGAAAATAGCCGCGGGCCACGCCGGACTGGTTGGTGACCACGACCACCGGCACTCCGGCCTGGTTCAAGCGACGGATGGCCGGGGCTGCAAACGGAAACATACGAAAACGGTCGAGATGATTCAAGTAGCCGACTTCTTCGGCGATGGTGCCGTCGCGATCTAGGAAGACAGCGGGACGGAGAGTGGAAGGATCAGGCAGAAGGCACCTCCGCTATCTTTGTGTGGAGTGCCGATTCGACCATGGCGGGGGTGATGGCGGTCATGCAGCGATGATCGGTGGGACAGCGGCGCAGGAAGCAGGGGCTGCAGTAGGGCTTTTGCTGAACGATGGTGAGGCGCGGGGTGACAGGGGCGGTGCCTTGGGGATCGGTGGGGCCGAAAATGGCGACTACTGGGAGACCGACGGCTGCGGCGACGTGCATGGCGCGGGAATCGTTGCC
>Ga0210389_10000401_pt1 | contig 41328 bp, 30 predicted proteins | sample IncBWH28OmetaG_FD_160127 | JGI IMG/M metagenome (GOLD analysis project Ga0210389, IMG submission 160127) | Forest soil microbial communities from Barre Woods Harvard Forest LTER site, Petersham, Massachusetts, United States - Inc-BW-H-28-O ... | reverse complement strand
AGCCCGCCGACGATGCAGCCCGCGCAGCGGGGTGAGAAGGAGGCGGGCAATCCGGTCGAGCCCGCCGACGATGCAGCCCGCGCAGCGGGGTGAGAAGGAGGCGGGCAATCCGGTCGAGCCCGCCGACGATGCAGCCCGCGCAGCGGGGTGAGAAGGAGGCGGGCAATCCGGTCGAGCCCGCCGACGATGCAGCCCGCGCAGCGGGATGAGAAGGGGTGCCCCCAGCCGCGCTGGGGCACCGTCCGCTTGCGGGGACGGCGGGGGGAGAGAGCAAGTAGGCTGGGCATCGACGTCACGGATGCGTCTCATCTGGCAGCGTGATGTCGACACGCTGACAGATAGCGCGCTCAGTTAGGCCCGCGGCGGCCATACTTTGATTACGACTTAAGGCGCGACGGCCATCGAAAAGCGTAAGCTCTCTAACACTCGGGCCTGAGCAAAGGGTGGCTGCCGTGCAGCCAAAGACGCAGCTAACAGCAAGAGCGCGATCGGCGAGAGGAACCCACCGTGGGCGAGCAGCCACGCCAAGAGCAGCTGGATCTAGCTGACAACGCGAACGCCGCGAGCAGCGAACAGACCGTCACCGCACCCAGCGTTGCCGTACAACCTGGATTGTTCCCTGACGATTCCGTGCCTGATGAGCTGGTGGGCTACCGCGGGCCGAGCGCCTGCCAGATCGCCGGAATCACCTACCGCCAGCTCGATTACTGGGCACGTACGTCGCTGGTGGTTCCATCGATCCGCAGTGCCGCCGGATCCGGCAGCCAACGGCTCTATTCGTTCAAGGACATCTTGGTTCTCAAGATCGTCAAGCGGTTGCTCGACACCGGTATCTCGCTGCACAACATCCGGGTCGCCGTCGACCATCTCCGCCAGCGCGGCGTCCAGGACCTGGCCAACATCACCCTGTTCTCCGACGGCACCACGGTTTACGAGTGCACATCGGCCGAAGAAGTCGTCGACCTGCTGCAGGGCGGACAGGGCGTGTTCGGCATCGCCGTGTCGGGCGCCATGCGCGAGCTGACCGGCGTCATCGCCGACTTCCACGGTGAGCGCGCCGACGGCGGCGAGTCGATCGCGGCCCCTGAGGACGAGCTGGCGTCGCGGCGCAAGCACCGCGACCGCAAGATCGGCTAGCACCGCACCGTTGCCGCGTCGGGCAAACACATCGGTCGCGGCGAAATGGAGACGGCCGCGTAAACTAGTCCAAGCGTCGCACTTGCGCGGGAGAGCTCCGTGACGGCCAGTCACGGACGCCGAAGGAGCAACACCTCTCCGTCAACCTCTCAGGCACCCGGACCGCGACAGTTAACGACGCCTCTGGAAAGCGGTGGAGACCGGCAACGGTCCACGCCCGCCGATGGGGAAAGGCGCTCAGATAGTATCTAGCGCCGAATCTCTCAGGCGCCTGGCGAACAGGTAAAGACAGAGGGAGAGGGCCGCAGTCCTCTGCCTTTGGCATGCCTACCTCAGGAGTTTCGCCAGTGCCCGACCAGTCAACTTTCGCAGCCCGGCACATCGGCCCAGACAGCCAGGCCATCGCGGCCATGCTTGTTGTCATCGGTGTCGACTCGTTCGAAGAGCTGGCATCCAAGGCGATCCCGTCGGGCATTCTCGACAAGCTCACTCACAGCGGTGCCGCGCCCGGTCTTGATACATTGCCACCCGCCGCCAGCGAGACCGAGGCGCTCGCCGAGTTGCGGGCGCTGGCCGATTCCAACACCGTGGCGGTGTCGATGATCGGGCAGGGCTATTACGACACGCTGACACCGCCGGTGTTGCTGCGCAACATCATGGAGAACCCCGCCTGGTACACCGCCTACACGCCCTACCAGCCGGAGATCAGCCAGGGCCGGCTGGAAGCACTGCTGAACTTCCAGACCATGGTGGCCGACCTCACCGGCCTCGAAGTCGCCAATGCGTCGATGCTCGACGAGGGCACCGCCGCCGCCGAGGCCATGACGTTGATGCACCGCGCAGCTCGCGGCACGTCAAAACGGCTCGCCGTGGACGCCGATGTCTTCGCCCAGACTGCAGCCATTCTGGCCACCCGGGCCAAGCCGTTGGGCATCGAGATCGTCAACGCCGACCTGCGTGACGGCCTGCCGGACGGTGAGTTCTTCGGCGTCATCACGCAGCTGCCGGGCGCAAGCGGCCGGATCACCGACTGGTCCGCTTTGGTGGCGCAGGCGCACGACCGTGGCGCACTGGTGGCCATCGGCGCCGACCTGTTGGCGCTGACGCTGCTCACGCCGCCCGGCGAGATCGCTGCCGACGTCGCGTTTGGTACCACCCAAAGGTTCGGGGTGCCAATGGGATTCGGTGGGCCGCACGCCGGCTACCTGGCGGTGCACACCAAGCACGCCCGTCAGCTGCCGGGACGGCTGGTCGGAGTGTCGCTGGATGCCGACGGTTCACCGGCCTACCGACTGGCGCTGCAGACCCGCGAGCAGCACATCCGCCGCGACAAGGCGACCAGCAACATCTGCACCGCGCAGGTGTTGTTGGCGGTGATGGCCGCGATGTACGCCAGCTACCACGGCGCGGACGGTCTCACCGAGATCGCTCGCCGGGTGCACTCCCACGCCGCGACCATCGCCGCCGCGCTGGGCGACACGTTGGCACACGACGCGTTCTTCGACACGGTGTTGGCCCGGGTGCCGGGGCGAGCGGACGAGGTGGTGGCCGCGGCCAAGGCCAACGGGATCAACGTGTGGCGCGTCGACGCCGATCACGTGTCGGTGGCCTGCGACGAGGCCACGACCGGCGCCCACGTGGCGGCTGTCCTGGACGCCTTTGGGGTGGCTTCCACTTTTGCGGCCCGCGAGCCGGCCGCTGCCGACATCGCTACCCGCACGTCCGATTTCCTGACACATCCCGCATTCACCCAATACCGCACCGAGACGGCGATGATGCGCTACCTGCGTGCGTTGGCGGACAAGGATATCGCCTTGGACCGCAGCATGATTCCGCTCGGCTCGTGCACGATGAAACTCAACGCCGCCGCGGAAATGGAATCTGTCACCTGGCCGGAATTCGCCCGCCAGCATCCGTTCGGCCCGGCGTCCGACACCCCTGGACTGCATCGCCTCATCGCCGATCTGGAGAGCTGGCTGGTGGCCATCACCGGCTACGACGCCGTCTCGCTGCAACCCAACGCCGGATCGCAAGGCGAATACGCCGGCCTGTTGGCGATCCACGACTACCACGCCAGCCGCGGCGAGCCGCACCGCAACATCTGCCTGATCCCGTCCAGCGCGCACGGCACTAACGCGGCATCGGCGGCGTTGGCCGGCATGCGGGTGGTCGTGGTGGCCTGCCACGATAACGGCGATGTCGACCTAGACGACCTGCGCGCCAAGGTCGGTGAACACACCGAGAAGCTGTCGACGCTGATGATCACCTACCCGTCCACTCACGGCGTGTACGAGCACGACATCGCAGACATCTGCGCGGCCGTGCACGACGCCGGCGGCCAGGTGTACGTCGACGGGGCCAACCTCAACGCGCTTGTCGGCCTGGCCCGGCCAGGGAAGTTCGGCGGTGACGTCAGCCACCTGAACCTGCACAAGACGTTCTGCATCCCACACGGCGGCGGCGGCCCGGGCGTCGGGCCGGTGGCGGTGCGTTCGCATCTGGCACCATTCCTGCCCGGACACCCGTATGCACCCGAGTTGCCGGAGGGTCATCCGGTGTCGTCGGCGCCGTACGGCTCGGCGTCGATCCTGCCGATCACCTGGGCCTACATCAGGATGATGGGCGCCGACGGCCTGCGGGCCGCCTCGCTGACGGCGATCACCTCGGCCAATTACATTGCCCGACGCCTCGACGAGTACTTCCCGGTGCTGTACGCCGGTGACAACGGCATGGTCGCCCACGAGTGCATCCTGGACCTGCGCGGTATCACCAAGTCCACCGGAGTGACCGTCGACGATGTCGCAAAACGCCTGGCGGACTACGGGTTTCACGCGCCCACCATGAGCTTCCCGGTGGCCGGCACGCTGATGGTGGAACCCACCGAGAGTGAGACGCTGACCGAGGTCGACGCGTTCTGCGAGGCGATGATCGCAATCCGCAGCGAGATCGACCGCGTCGGCGCGGGGGAGTGGCCGGTTGACGACAATCCGCTGCGGGGCGCGCCACACACCGCTGAGTGCCTGGTGGTCTCCCACTGGGATCATCCCTATACCCGCGAAGAGGCGGCGTATCCGCTCGGCAAGGCCTTCCGGCCCAAGGTGTGGCCGCCGGTGCGCCGCATCGACGGCGCCTACGGCGACCGCAACCTGGTCTGCTCGTGCCCGCCGGTGGAAGCGTTCGCATGAGACGGCCGCGCCGCGAACAGGGGCGCACCACCTTCTCGCGTGCGTAACGCCACGGCGAAATTCGGTTGGGTTTTTCGCCGTGGCGTTACGCTCGCGACTCGCCGAGCGAACCCGGTCAGCCGAAGCGCTCGACGATCGCCGCGGCGATCTGGCCGGGTTCGTCCTCCTGGATGAAGTGCTTGGCCTCGGGCAGTTCGACGAGGACGTGATCCGGAAACGCCGCCCGCATCCGCGGGAGCGTCGGGCCGGGCCGAAACGCGAAGTCCTTCATGCCCCACACCAACAGCGCGGGCTTGGCACCCAGCTTGGCCGGCACTTCGCGGCCGAGCCGCGCCAGCAGGGGATGGGCGGCCAAAATCTGCTTGGGCATCTCGGCCACGCCCTTGCGCGTGCTCGGGCTTGGCTGCACGGCTCGGTAGTGCTCCATCACCACGGCACTGAGCCGGTGTGCCGTTCCTAGCGGGATCAGGTGCTCCACGAAGTAATTGCGCTGCAGAATCGCCCACTGCATGGGGGGACTCGACATCACAAGGCTGAAGATCTTCGGCGTCAGCTCGTCCGTTCGCCAGAACCAGGTGTTGCCCAAGATGACGCCGCGCACCCGGTCGGCGCGCTCCACATCGACCGCCATGCTGATCGGCCCACCCCAGTCCTGGCCCATCGTCAGGTAGTCGTCCAGGCCGAGATGGTCGACGAATTCGCCGATCACCTTCGCGTGCTCCTCGATCTTGTACCCGAACCCCGGGGGACGGTCCGAAAGCCCGAAACCGAGATAATCCGGTGCGATGCAACGGAACCGGTCGCGCAATGCGACGACGATGTCGCGATACAGGAAGCTCCAGGTGGGGTTGCCGTGGCACAACAGCAGCGGCGGACCCTCACCCTCATCGATGTAGTGGATACGACCCCGCGAGCTGTCGAACCATCGCGACTCGAATGGATATAACTGGGGATCCGGGGTGAAATCGACACGCATAACGCTCCTTTGATAGCGCCCACGATCGTATGCCCGAAGTGTGACATCCCCACCGTCCGAGACCGGTGCGACGGTGCGACCGGCTATCAGCTCAAAAACGTATTTACCGCCGTGGCGAGGTCCGGTGACGCCGATGTGCCGAGGTTCTGGTAGCCACCGCCGCTGAGCTGGGCGACGGCTTCCCAGGTGGCCCGGTCGGGATCAGCGCCGAAATCGATGACGTTGACCGCGATCGGTTTGCTCGGGTCGGCAGCTTTGCGAATGAAGTCCTGCAACCCCGGCCCGTCCAAAGTCTGGTCGGTGTGTGGCCCGGCAGTGATGACCAATATCGAATTCGTTTGACCGGCACGGTAATTCGCCTGCATGTCTTGGTAGATGAGCCGCAGCGTGGTGAACGCCACCGCTCCGCCGGCCGACGAATACTGCCTGTCCAGCGCGGCCGTCACCGCCGCCGACCGCGGCTGTCCGTTGACCGGGTCACCCAGCGGCCCGGTCGTCACCTCGGGGCGCCCCTCGTGGCCGTCGAACGTCCACAGCCCGAGTACGGCGGTGGGCGGCAGCGCTTTGACTTTGTCCTCGAGCGCGGCGATCACGTTGGCCAGCCGCGTCTTTCCACCGTCGTCGTTGGGCATCGACTGGTCGAGCATGATGGTTGCGGCCGGCCCGCCCGACGGCGCGGTCATGGCTTCGGCCAGCGTGGCGCGCGTTGCGTCGTCGCCCACCGACAATGTGGAGGGCAGGGCCGAAAAGCTGGTGACCGCGCTGCTCGGCGGTTGGACCCCATTGACCCGGAAGCCCGCCTTGGCCAGCTTCGCCAGTTGCTCGGGCTTGTGCATGTAGCGGGCGAACTCGCTGGCCGCCGAGCTCTGCTCCTGCGTGAGCCACGACCCGCTGAGCAGCACCGTCGGATAGTCCGCCACCGGCACCGGTCCCGGCGGTAGCCAGGAACCCAGCGTGCTCTTGGCGTCTGACAGGGACTGGCCGCGCTGGAACAGCTGCTGCTCGGTGGTGATCACCGCATGCACTGGCGAGGTCGCCGCGTCGCCGGGCTTGAGCAGCGTGTTCATCGCCTCTGCCAGCGAGTTGTCCGCTAATTTGGGCTGTGTGCTCAGCAACGCGCGCACGGCACCGGTGCCCTGGGTCGGCGGTGCACCCGCGGGGGCCGACGCGGCCGCCACCGCCTCGCCGGCCAGGTACGACGCGTCACCGTTGCCGTTCGTCGGCAGCGCCAGTCGCAGCGATCCCCACGCCGGTAAGTTCAACCCGGCCAACGAGGTCGGGTTTGTTTGCAGACCGGGTAGCGCCGCCCAGTTCTGGTTGGCCAGGGCTTGCGCGAGTTCCGGCCGGACGGCGAGCAGCACCGGCGACGTCACCAGCGAACGGCTGTCGGTGATCGTTTTCTGACCCCCGCCTGCGGCGAGCCGCGCGGCCGAGATCGAGCTGCCCGGAATCCACAATGCCGGCTGGCCACCCAGATCGGCGGGCCACTTGCCGACCAAACCGCCGACGACGGCGTCGGAGCCGGCCGGTTTGACGCTGACCACCATGCAGTGGTCACCGATCGGGCCGGTCGACGAGGTAAAGCTTTCCGCTAGCTGCTGCACCGGATCCGCGATCGACGGGTCGGCGATCACGGCGACCGTTTCGTTGCCTCCGACGCAGCGTCCGGCGGCCTCGTGCGACCGGTTGGACAACGCGTTACCGAAGAACCTCCACAGGATCACGGTGCCGACCACCACGACAACGGCGACCAGGACCACGATCAAGCCGATGCTGACGCCCCGCCGCCCGCCTTGACTGCGGTGGCCGCCCGGCCAACCCCCGAGTCCCCGATGGCCACCGTCGAATGGCGGCGGAGCGACCGGCGGCTCGGCGCTCGCCGCGCCCGGCTCCCGCTGCGGAAACTGCGGATACTCGGCGCCGGTGTCGAACCCACCGCCGGCGGGGTAGGGGTCGTGGCCCGCGAAGAGATCGGCCTGGCCGGGGTGGTGACCGCCCCCGCCGGGGCCGTCCGCATCCGCCTGCTCGTGCTCGTCAGCGCGGAAGCCTTCCTCACCGGAGAGGAGCCCTCCGGCGTCCCAGCCGTCGCGGTAATCGGGCGCCGGCCCCGGGTGTTCAGCAACATCCTCGTGACTAGCGCCGATGTGGTGTTGGCCCGTGTCTTCGCCGGCGTCTTCGTAGTCGGCAAGCTGTTCGTCGGAGGGCTCGTCGAGGGAATCCTCCGGGCCGGGCATGCTGTGCCTACCCATAGCGGTGCCCGCCGCCTTTCCGTTGATTCGTCGCCTGAGCCCTTGTGAACTCGGCGCCGAGTCTAACCATTAGACGGGTGACTGACGGGTATTGCCGCACGTGGCGCCCGAATTAGGCACCGGAGCGTGATTTGGCTTCACGTCGACGGCGATGCAATATCGGCTCGGTGTAGCCGTTGGGCTGCTGGGTTCCGGACAAGATCAGCTCCTGGGCGGCCAGGAAGGCGATGCTGTCGTCGAAATTGGGCGCCAAGGGCCGATATGCCGCGTCGCCGGCGTTTTGTTGATCCACCATCGGAGCCATCCGTTCCAGGCTGGCCCGGACGTCCTTGCTGGTGATCACGCCGTGGTGCAGCCAGTTGGCCAGCAGCTGGCTGGAAATCCGCAGGGTGGCGCGGTCCTCCATGAGCGCCACGTTGTGAATGTCGGGCACCTTCGAGCAGCCGACGCCCTGATCGATCCAGCGCACCACGTAGCCGAGGATGGACTGGCAGTTGTTGTCGACCTCCTCGCGGATCTCCTCGGAAGCCCAGGCCAGTTCCTTGGCCAGCGGAATCGTCAGCAGCTCGTCGATGGTGGTGCGTTTCTTGCCTTCGAGCTCGGCCTGCACCGCGCCCACGTCCACATAGTGGTAATGCATCGCGTGCAGGGTGGCCGCCGTCGGCGAGGGCACCCACGCGGTGGAGGCGCCGGCCTTGGGCTGGCCGATCTTCTGCTCGACCATGTCGGCCATCAGCTCCGTCATCGCCCACATACCCTTGCCGATCTGGGCCTTGCCCTTGAACCCGGCGGCGAGCCCGGTGTCGACGTTGGCGTCCTCGTAGGCCTTGATCCACGTGGTGCTCTTCATCGCGCCCTTGCGGATCATCGGGCCGGCTTCCATCGAGGTGTGGATCTCGTCGCCGGTGCGGTCGAGGAATCCGGTGTTGATGAACACGACCCGGTCGGCGGCGGCTTTGATGCACGCCTTCAGGTTGAGCGTCGTACGTCGCTCTTCGTCCATGATGCCGACCTTCAGCGTGGCCTGCGGTAGGCCGAGGACGTCTTCGACGCGGCTGAACAGCTCGCAGGTGAACGCGACCTCGTCGGGGCCGTGCATCTTGGGTTTGACGATGTAGATGGAGCCGGTGCGGCTGTTCGCCAGTGGCCCGTTGGCTGCTGCGGTCTTGAGTCCATGGATCGCGATCAGGCCGGTCAGCAGCGCGTCCAGGATGCCTTCGAAGATCTCTTTTTCGTCGCCGGCACCGTCGCTGCTGATGATCGCGTCGTTCGTCATCAGGTGCCCGACGTTGCGGACGAACAGCAGGCTGCGTCCGGGCAGGGTGATCGACCCGTCGCCATCCGGCGTGGTGTAGGTGCGGTCCTGGTTGAGCACGCGGGTGAACGTCTTGCCGCCCTTGTTGACCTCCTCGGCCAGATCACCCTTGTTCAGCCCGAGCCAATTGCGGTAGCCGAGCACCTTGTCGTCGGCGTCCACGGCGGACACGGAGTCCTCGAAATCGACGATCGTGGTCACGGCGGACTCGAGGACCACGTCCTTGATGCCTGCGGCGTCGGTCTTGCCGATGGGGGACTCGGGGTCGATCAGGATCTCGATGTGCAGGCCGTGGTCGACCAGCAACACCGACCAGTCGGGGGAGCCGAGCTCACCGCTGTACCCGACGAACTTGTCCGGACTGGCCAGCGCAGTGGCCCCCGCGCCGGTGGCGATCTGCAGGTGCCCGTCGACGATACTCAGGCCGGTCGCGTCCGTCCACGAGCCCTTCTCCAGCGGGACCGCCTGATCGAGAAACTCGCGGGCGTAGGCGATCACCTTGTCGCCGCGGACCTTGTTGTAGCTGGTGCCCTGTTCGGCGCCGTCGGCTTCCGGAATGACATCGGTGCCGTAGAGGGCGTCGTAGAGCGAGCCCCACCGGGCGTTGGCCGCGTTGAGGGCGAACCGGGCAATGGTCACCGGCACCACCAGCTGAGGACCGGCCGTCGTGGCGATCTCGGGATCGACGCCGGACGTGGTGATGGTGAAGTCGTCGGGCTCAGGCTGCAGATAGCCGATCTCGGCGAGGAACTGACGGTACGCGTCGGGGTCCATCGGCCCGATCACCCGCTGCCGGTGCCACCTGTCGATCTGGGCCTGCAGCTCGTCGCGGCGGCTCAGCAATTCCTGGTTCTGGGGCGTGAGGTCGGCGACCACCTTGTCGACGCCGGCCCAGAAGCTGTCCGGGTCGATATCGGTGCCAGGCAGGGCCTCGTTGTTCACGAAGTCATAGAGCACCCGGGCGACGCGCAAGTTCCCCACCGACACGCGATCAGTCATCTTTCTCCTCCATCATGGGCCAAGTTCCACCGCACCGGCCCTCAATAAGCGCTGTCGTCAGCCTACCTACCGGCAACCTGACAAACGTCATCCGGCCGCACCGCAACAGCAGGTCACGCCCCGCTGGCAGCTTTGACGATGGCGCCCCAGCGAGCCCGGGGTTGATGGCCGTTGGAGATCATACGGGTACCCGACGCTACCGGGCGGGGGGTCGCACTATGCGTCGCGAGCGGTGCCGACCAGGTCTTCCACCAAGTCCTCCATCGCGACCATCGAGACGACCGCGCCACTGTCGTCGTCCACCAGCGCCAGGTGGCTGTTGCTGCGGCGCAGCCGAGTCAGGGCATCGCCCAGCGGCAACGACTCGCGAACAAGGGGCAGCGGGCGCACCAACGCCAGATCGATCACGGTTTTCGGGTCATCGTCGAGCTTCAGCACGTCCTTGATGTGCAGGTAGCCGATGAACTGCCCGTCGAGATCCACCACCGGAAAACGGGAGTAGCCGCTCTGGGCCAGGGCTTCTTCCAAAGCGCCGACCACTGGCCCGGAGCCGGCCGCGGCGACTGGTACCGCCCGGACATCGGTGATTGGCACCGCCACGTCGCCGACTACCCGGGTGCGGATCTGCAGCGCACGGGTCAACCGGGAGTGTTCCTCGCTGTCCAGCAGGCCCTCGGACACCGATTCGGCAATCAAATCGCCCAGCTCGGTGCTGGAGACCGCGATGTCGAGTTCGTCCTTCGGCTCGACGCGCAGCGCGCGCAGTACGACGTTGGCGCACTTGTTGTAGAACACGATGAATGGCCTGGCTGCTCGCACGTAGGCCAGGTAGGGCGGTACCAACAGCATCGCGGTGCGCTCCGGACCGGCCAGCGCGATGTTCTTCGGCACCATCTCGCCCAGCAGCACGTGCAGCGTCACCACGATCGCCAGCGCGATCGCCAGGGACAGCGTGTGCAGGAGCGCCGGGTGCATTCCGGTCAGCCCCAGCGTGTCCCGCAGCAGGCTGGCGACCGCGGACTCGCCGATCCGGCCGAGCAGCAGTGAGGCGACCGTGACGCCCAATTGGGCGCCGGCGAGCATGGACGAGAGCTGCTGACCGGCGCGGATGACGGTGACGGCTCGCGCGTTGCCCTGCTCGGCCAGCGCTTCCAGGCGGTCCCGCCGGGCCGAGATCAGCGAGAATTCCGCCCCCACGAAGAACGCGTTCACCCCGATCAACGCGATCGAGAGCAGTACTCCCAGGGCGTCTGTCATCGGGGGCCCCGTCCCACGGGCGCAGTACGACTGTCCAGCTCGGTCAACTCGACCAGGTCGATCCGGCGACCGTCCATCCGAACCACCGTTGCCCGCCAGCGTATCGAGGCATCCAGCAGGCCGTCCGCGTCCAACGCGGGCAGCTCTACCGTTTCCCCGGCCACCGGGATGTGGCCGAGCTCGCGGAGTACCAGGCCGCCGATCGTCTCGTATGGCCCTTCCGGGGCTCGATATCCGATGGCGGTGTCCACCTCATCGATTCGCAGCAGGCCCGATACCTGCCAGCCGTTGCCGGCAACGACCACATCGGGGGTGGCGTCGTCGTGTTCGTCGCGGACGTCACCCACGATCTCTTCGATCAAATCCTCGACCGTCACCATGCCCGCCGTGCCGCCGTATTCGTCGACGACCATCGCCGTATGCAGATTGTTGGCACGGATCTCGGCCATCACCGCGTCGCCGTCCAGCGTTGAGGGGACCACCGGAACGTGTTGCGCGAGCGCGGTCAGCAGGGTGTGCGCACGATCGGCCGGTGGAACCGCAAACACCTGTTTGACGTGCACGATGCCGACGGTCTCGTCGAGATCGCCGTCGACGATGGGGAAACGCGAGAATCCGGACTCGGCGGCCGCGGCGACCAGGTCGGCGACGGTGTCGTCGGTCTGCAGCGCGACAATCTTCGACCTCGGCGTCATCAGTTCCTCAGCGGTCAGGCCGCCGAACTGCAGCGATCGCCGCACCAGGACTGCGGTGGCGGCGTCCATGGTGCCGCTGCGCGCCGAGTTACGCACCAGTGACACCAGTTCCTGCGGTGACCGGGCCGACCGCAGCTCCTCGGCCGGCTCAACGCCCAGCTTGCGGACGATCCAGTTTGCCGCGCCGTTCGTCAATCGGATAGCCGGCGTGCACAGCAGCGAGAACAGCATCTGAACGCCCACGACGGCACGCGCGGTCGCAAGCGGGCGCGCCATGGCGACGTATTTCGGGACGAGCTCACCGAACACCATCGACACCGACGTCACGATCACCAGCGCCAGGAACGCGATGATCGCCTCGGCCAGCCCGTCCGGTATGCCGATCGCGGTCATCCTCGGGTGCGGCAGGTCGGCCACCATCGGCTCGGTCAGGTATCCAGTCGCCAGGGTGGTGATCGAGATGCCCAGTTGAGCACCCGACAGCTGAAACGACAGCCGGTGTTGGGCGCGCTGAATGAGGCGGTCACGGCGCCCACCGCGGCGGGCGTTGGCCTCCACGACGCTGCTGTCCAGGGCGGTCAACGAGAATTCGGCCGCGACGAAGACTGCGTTGCCGAAGATGAGCAGCGCGATGATCAGCACGCTGATCACGGTGACTGCGATGTTCATGACGCCCCCGGGAACGCTGGGAACGCAGTGGGGGGCCGCGTGGTACGAAAAACGGCCTTGACGCGTGCCTGCGGCACGTCATCCCTTTCCCTCGATGCCGCGCAGCGCTTTGCCACGGGCCCAAAACTCACGTGAATTCACATGGTAGCCAAGACGTCCAATCGACCAGGCACGAACATTGCCGACTCGGCGATCTTCGTACGATCCACAGATCGTCGCGTCAACCCGTCACCAACCCAAAAGACGTCACCAACCCAACGGCAGCGGATGGCCTTCGGCGAAGCCCGCGGTCGACTGCACACCGACGACGGCCCGCTCATGCAGCTCAGCCAGGGTCGATGCACCCACGTAGGTGCACGTGCTGCGCACGCCCGAGGTGATGTGGTCTATCAGATCCTCGACGCCGCCGCGGTCGGGGTCCAGCTCCATCCGAGACGTCGAGATGCCTTCCTCGAACAACGCCTTGCGGGCGCGATCGAACGCGGTGTCACCGCCGCTACGGGCCACCACCGCCCGCTTGGACGCCATCCCGTAGCTCTCCTTGTACGGCTGGTTGTCACGGTCGCGCATGAGGTCGCCGGGCGACTCGTACGTGCCGGCGAACCACGACCCGATCATCACGTTCGACGCCCCGGCCGCCAGCGCCAGCGCCACGTCCCGCGGATGCCGGACGCCGCCGTCCGCCCACACGTGGCCACCCAATTCCCTTGCCGTAGAGGCACATTCGACCACTGCCGAGAACTGCGGGCGGCCAACTCCGGTCATCATCCGGGTGGTACACATCGCGCCCGGCCCGACACCGACCTTGACGATGTTCGCCCCGGCGGCGAGCAGGTCCCGAGTGCCGGCCGCCGAGACCACGTTGCCCGCCGCCAGCGGCAACCCCAGGTCCAACTCGGAGACCACCTTGATCGCATCCAGCGTCTTGACCTGATGTCCGTGTGCGGTATCGATCACCAGCACATCGACACCGACCTCGGCGAGCGATCGGGCCTTCGCCCCCAAATCCCCGTTGATGCCGATGGCGGCACCGACGCGCAGCCGCCCGCGCGCGTCGGTGGCCGGGGTGTACAGGCCCGCACGGATCGCCCCGGTGCGGGTGAGCACTCCAGCCAGCGTGCCGTCCGGGTTGGTCACCACCGCGACGCCGATCGGGGCGTGCTCGAGCAGGTCGAAGATTTTGCGCGGCTCGGCGCCCGCCGGGGCGGTGACGAAGTCCGTCACGGCGACGTCGCGCACCCGGGTGAAGCGGTCGACGCCCAGGCAGGACGATTCGCTGACCAAACCGATGGGGCGGCCCTCGAAAGCCACCACGGCGACGCCGTGCGCACGCTTGTGGATCAGCGCGGTCGCGTCGGACACCGAATCGTCGGGCGCCAGCACCACGGGGGTGTCGAGAACCAGGTCGCGACTCTTGACGAACTCCACGGTCTGCTGGACCGCGGTGATGGGCAGATCCTGCGGCAGGATCACGATCCCGCCGCGCCGCGCAATAGTCTCGGCCATCCGCCGTCCCGCCACCGCGGTCATGTTGGCAACCACGACCGGAATGGTGGTGCCCGAGCCGTCGCCGGTGGACAAATCCACGTCGAAGCGCGACGCGACGTCGGACCGGTTCGGCACGATGAAGACGTCGTTGTAGGTCAGGTCGTACCCGGGTCGATGCCCGTCCAGAAACCTCATCTGAGCCGATTTACCCTCATCGCGTCCTTGATACGAAAGCCGTGGTCAGGCGGGCACTTCGCTGCGGTCTCCGCTCCACAGGGTGTGGAATCGCTTGTCCGGGTCGGCGTCGATGCGGCCGTACGTGTGCGCGCCGAAGAAGTCGCGCAGCCCCTGGGTGAGCGCCGCGGGCAGCCGCTCCGTGCGCAGCGCGTCGTAGTAGGACAGCGCCGAGGAGAAGCCGGGGATCGGGATGCCCAACTGCGTGGCGGTCACCACGACGCGGCGCCAGCCGTCGATCGCGGCCTCGATCGCGCTGCGGAAGTACGGCGCGACGATCAGCGTCGGCAGGTCCGGGTCCTCGTCGAACGCCTCCTTGATGCGGTTGAGGAACTTCGCCCGGATGATGCAGCCACCGCGCCAGATCGTCGCCAGGTCGCCCGGGGTGATGCCCCAGTTGTATTCGATGCTGCCGGCCTGGATCTGGTTGAACCCCTGCGCGTAGGCGATGATCTTCGACGCGTACAGGGCCTGGCGGACGTCCTCGACGAACTGCGCCGCATCGCTGGGCTTGGTGCCCAGGTCGCCCGAGGCCAGCCCGGTGGTGGCCTTGCGCTGGGTCACCGAGCCCGACAACGCGCGGGCGAACACCGCTTCGGCGATGCCGGTGACCGGGACACCGAGGTCCAGGGCCGACTTCACTGTCCAGCGGCCGGTGCCCTTCTGCTCGGCCTCGTCGAGGATGACGTCCACCAGCGGCTTGCCGGTCTTGGCGTCTTTCTGGCGCAGCACTTCGGCGGTGATCTCGATCAGGTAGCTGTCCAGGTCGCCCTTGTTCCAGTCGGCGAACACGTCGGCGATCTCGTCAGCGGTCTTGCCGAGCCCGTCGCGCAGCAGCTGGTAGGCCTCACCGATCAGCTGCATGTCGGAGTACTCGATGCCGTTGTGCACCATCTTGACGAAGTGTCCGGAGCCGTCGGGACCGATGTGCGTGCAGCATGGCACGCCGTCGACGTGCGCGGAGATCTCCTCGAGCAGCGGGCCCAGCGATACGTACGACTCGGCCGGGCCGCCCGGCATGATCGACGGCCCGTTCAGCGCGCCCTCCTCGCCACCGGAAATGCCGGCGCCGACGAAGTGCAGGCCCCGCTCGCGCATCGCCTTCTCGCGGCGGATGGTGTCGGTGTAGAGCGCATTGCCGCCGTCGATGATGATGTCGCCGGATTCCATGGCGTTGGCGAGCTCATTGATGACCGCGTCGGTGGGGTCGCCAGCCTTGACCATGATCAACACCCGTCGCGGCTTTTCAAGCGCGTCCAGGAATTCCTCGATGGTCTCCGATCGCACGAACTTGCCCTCGCTGCCGTGCTCTTTGAGCAGCGCGTCGGTCTTGGCGATCGACCGGTTGTGCAGCGCGACCGTGTAGCCGTGGTGGGCGAAATTGCGGGCGAGGTTCGAGCCCATCACCGCCAGGCCGGTGACGCCGATCTGCGCGGTGCCAGTCTTGGAATCCTTTGAATCCGAGGTACTCAATGTTTTGGCCTCTCAGGTTGGAGAACTTTTATCCAAAGCTTTCGGCAGCAATCCCGACCACACTGTGGCATAGCGAACGGGTGGTCCTCCAAGGGGTTTCGCTTTGCGCTAGAGATTGAACAGTCGCTGCAGCTCCGTGAGCCACGGTACGGCGAGCGCGATGGTGGGCACGACGAACACGGCCGCCGCGGCCAGGTATGCGGCCACCGACAGCTTCAGGCTGTTGCCGCTGCCCGCCAGCCGGCGCACCCGTAGCACCGTGCTGGTGCCGCCCGCGGCCAGCGCGCCCGACGGTGCCCGTCCCGACGCGCACGCAACCAACGCCCGGGCCAGGGGAGCGCGCCCGGTCGCGCGCACCGCGGCGTCATCGGCCAGCAGCTCGACGAGCAGCTGCACCGCGCGCAACGCGTTGCCGCTGCGCACCAGCCGCGGGAAGGCCGCGTGCACCGCAGTGAAGGCCTCCAGGACGAGGTCGTGCCGGGCCCGGAGGTGGGCCCGCTCGTGGGTGAGGATGGCCGCGACTTCGGCGTCGGTGAGCGTGTTCAACGCTCCCTCGCTGACGACGACCCGGCTGCGCACCCCCGGCAGACAGTAGGCAAGCGGCTCCGGAACGTCCAAGACGCGAAGGGCACGCGTCCGGGTACACGGCTGACCGAGCGCGCCTTCATGCCCCACTCCGACCAGGTCGACCACCATGCGGTGGTAGGCCCGGCGTCGCCGATTGCCGATGGCCACCCGCGCCAACGCGATCATCAACCGGGCGCCGACCAGCACGGTCAGCGCGAAGACCGCGACATATGCCGTCCACAGCGGCCACCCGAGTCGCCCGGCGGCGCCGACGATGCTGGCCGTCGGCCGCCCGTCGGGGCCGGGCATCAACAGCCGGGTGGCGGTCGCGATGCCTGCGCTGAACGCCGAAAGGACCGCGGCCAGGGCAATGGCCTGCCACAACACCATCGCGGCGCGTGGCGCGCGCAACGGCCACGTCGCTCGTGCTAGTACGGCCGGTGCAGGACCGGCCAGCAGCACCGCGAGGATGGTGAAGGCCAGCGCTGACACGCTGCTAGTCTCCCTCAGTCCTCCGCAGTCGCGCCAGCCGATGGCGAATTGCGTTGGTTTGCTTCCAATTCGGCGAGGGCGCGCCGCAGTGCGTCGGCCTCGTCGGCGCCGACTCGCTCGACAAAGTGCACCAGCGCGGCCTGCCGGCTTCCAGAGTCCGCCGCCTGGTCCAGGGCATCGACCATGAGTCCGGCGACCAGCTCGTCGCGGCCGTGCACCGGCGCGTACCGGTGGGCCCGGTCATCGCGGATCTGGGAGACCAGATTCTTCTTCGCCAGGCGTTGCAGCACGGTCATGATCGTCGTGTAGGCAAGTTCGCGTCGCGCCGACAACGCTTCGTGGACCTGGCGAACGGTTTGGGGTTCCGGCCGCGACCACAAATGATCCATGACGGCGCGTTCCAGATCCCCCAGCCGGGTCAGCTTGGCCATAGTGCGTTCATCTCCTGAGCGTCGGGTTCAGCTTACTCCCGCTTACTACCGACTGTCGTACCACTAATGGCCGTCTCCATACGGGGCCGACCCACTGAGTACAGGCTAGCGAAAGAACCTTGCAAAATTAGGACAGCCTTGCCTATGCTGATGTCGGTCGAGCGACAGATGACCGCGGCAGAGTCCTGAGGGCTGCAGTGACCCCCGGTCTACTCGATCGGCGAGCCCCGTGCGTTAGCGCACGGGGCGCGCCCGGTTAAAGGGCCGATATTTCCGCCGCGGTCCGCCTGAGCCGCCCCCTGGCGCGCTCCGGTCTGCCCTGGCAGTTGCGAGTTCGCCGATGGTGTAAACACATGAACGTGCCAGCACAGCCCAACGCAACCGCCCCATGGGATTCCGCCGCCCCCTTCGACACCGAACTGGGCCTGGAGTTCACCGAACTCGGCCCCGATGGCGCCCGCGCCCAACTCGAGGTCAAGCCCAAGCTGTTGCAGCCGATGGGTCTGGTGCACGGCGGCGTTTACTGCTCGATGGTCGAGAGTTTGGCCAGCCTGGCCGCCTACACCTGGCTCAATGCGAGCGGCATCGGCGGGAACGTCGTGGGCGTCAACAACAACACCGATTTCTTGCGCTCCGTCGGCTCCGGGATGGTGTACGGCATCGCCGAACCGATCCACCGCGGCCGGCGTCAGCAGCTGTGGTTGGTCACCATCACCGACGACGCCGATCGGATCATCGCCCGGGGCCAGGTGCGGCTGCAGAACCTCGAGGCTTGATCCCGCCGCTCGAAGCGGCGCGGCGGTCTGCTCGCCAGTCTTGCCTGCGGCAGCCAATTCGCTCCCGCGGCGCAATCTGCGCGAAATAACCCCGGCGGAATACCGCTTCCGACCAGCCAGCCGTCCATCGTCCGTTCCAGCCCACCACCTCGGCCATAGGACTCCAAAACAGACTGGATTCATTCACCGGGCACGCACCACTCGTACGCCACGGCATTGAATCTGGGGCATTGTAAATCATTAGTATTCGCAAAATCAAGGTATCGCCGTACGCCGAGTCCTTCTGATCTGAAGGCCCCAGGTACACGGAATCTGGAGTCACCTGCGGATACACTATGCCACAACGAGACGACCAGTTTGCTGCTTTCAGAAATGGTTGGCTTCCCACAGGCGACCGGGGGAAGTTTGACTCGTAGCGCGACCTATACGTTGTGGGCCGGATAGGGGATGATTTCATTTCTGGCGGATTTCAATACATGCCCAGTTAGGGCCTCGAACGGGTAACCCCTAGTTTGCAATGGTGTCGCCCACGCGTTGTGTTCCGGGTGATTTCTGGCATTTCGGCGAGAAATGTGTTCACTGACGTTCGCGCAGTCAGAAGAACTACCTCAGCCCTCGGCATTACCGATGACAAGACTTGGCAGGCTATCGCGAAAGCTGCACGATTAGCATGGGAGGGGGCGTTTTCGCTTGACCGCCTTCGTGGGCCAATCGACGAGATCGTGGCTGACGCCGACTCCGCACGGCGACGTGCTGAATGATATCAAAATCCAAATGATCGTCGCGGGGTCAAATTTCGCTAGCGTGGCCGTAACAGGCGCAGTCATGGATAGTCTGACATATTCGCTTCCCAGTGTTGATGAGTCCGGTGCGCCTGTACACGGCCCAATATTGTGCGCCCCCAGTCCAGTGGAAATAGTTGCCGGTACACTACTTGCGTATCGCATGCGGGAGCATAAATTTGCTTGGCACTTCCACGGAATTTGGAATACCAAGCAGGGACTTCGCGGTGGTCACGTCTGGTCTGCAAAATGGACGGAGTTGACGCCGCCCATTCGCGTGGATCATTTATCTCAGGTTAAATTCTATGAGCGCCACAGTCCGACCGGCGTACTTATTTTGGAGCCCATTACGCAGCCAGATAATACGCATTCGGCGGAGACATCGACGATCGACACCACACCCAGGTTTGTCTACTCGAGATTGGCTGCAGGCAGTTCGATAAATTATGACGTATCGACACCAACTATTCCGAATCTTGACAACCGCTTACCCAGCATATGCATGGGTGGGGTATGGCTGCACCACGACAATGAGAAGTTGCTTTGTGAAGTAATCGGATGCGCTAGGACCGCCGATGGCGACCGTGAACAATTTAAATTGTGGACGGTCGACCAGTTTGGCAAGGCAGCGCCACATGTTCCGGATGGAAGTGACGAGGTGGCAATAATGCTGGACTCAATCTCATGGTTGAAATGACACAGCCCAGTGATGACTACGACGACGATGCCGCTGACCAATAACGGTCTACGGGTTTACCGTGCCGACCTCTAGCTGGCCACGCGCCTTGTTGCCGCCGATCCGCGGGCGTCGGCGGCCAGTTCGGCCAGCTGTTCGAGCCGCGTTCGCGCGAAGGCCTGCTGGTCGGTGATGGTCAGCTGGCCGCGCCGGGTGCTCAAGAAGGTCACCGTCCACGACAGCAGCGTGGTGACCTTGGTCTTGAACCCGATCAGGTAGACCAAGTGCAGCACGAGCCAGATCAGCCAGGCGATGAACCCGCTGAATTCCAGCGGACCGATCTTGGCCACCGCGGAGAACCGCGACACCGTGGCCATCGAGCCCTTGTCGAAGTACTGGAACGGCTCACGTTCGGCCGGGTTGGCCCCCCGCAGTTCGCCCTTGATCGATTTGGCGACGTACTTGGCGCCCTGGATCGCGCCCTGCGCCACCCCCGGCACGCCCTCGACGGCGGCCATATCGCCGATCACGAAGACGTTCGGATGCCCGGGGATGGACAGGTCCGGCAGCACCTTGACCCGGCCGGCCCGGTCGAGTTCGACCGACGACTGTTCGGCGAGGTCCCTGCCCAGCCCGCTGGCCTGCACCCCCGCGGACCACACTTTGCAGGCCGATTCGATGCGCCGGACGGTGCCGTCGGAGTCCTTGACGGTGATGCCGTTGCGGTCCACGTCGGTGACCATCGCGCCCAGCTGGATCTCTACGCCCATCTTCTGCAGCCGCGCGGCCGCCCGCTGGCCCAGCTTTTCGCCCATCGGCGGCAACACCGCCGGCGCGGCGTCCAGCAGGATCACGCGCGCCTTGGTCGAGTCGATGTGCCGGTAGGCGCCCTTGAGGGTGTAGTCCGCCAATTCGGCGATCTGCCCGGCCATTTCGACGCCGGTGGGGCCGGCGCCGACGACGGTGAACGTCAGCAGCTTCTCGCGGCGCTCCGGATCGTTGGACCGTTCGGCCTGCTCGAAGGCGCTCAGGATCCGGCCACGCAACTCGAGCGCGTCGTCGATCGACTTCATGCCCGGCGCGAACTCGGCGAAGTGGTCGTTGCCGAAGTAGGACTGCCCGGCGCCGGCGGCGACGATCAGGCTGTCGTACGGGGTGTCGTAACTGTGCCCGAGCAACTCGGACACGACGGTCTGGTTGTCCAAGTCGATGTGGGTCACCTTGCCCAGCAGCACCTGCACGTTGCGCTGGTCGCGCAGCACCACCCGGGTCGGCGGAGCGATCTCACCCTCCGAGATGATCCCGGTGGCAACCTGGTACAGCAGCGGCTGGAACAGGTGGTGGGTGGTGCGCGCGATCAACTTGATGTCGACGTTGGCGTGCTTGAGTTTCTTTGCCGCAGTGAGTCCGCCAAATCCTGATCCGATGATGACGACTCGATGGCGACGCTCCGGTCCAGCTGTGGTTTCTGGCTGGGGGCTCATGCTTAAGCTGCTCCTGACGGGGCTTCATGGACGCGCTACTTCAGTTAGCTACCACGTTAGTCAGGCGAAACCCGACGACCCAGCTAATAAGCATGTGTAATCAACCACACCGCAGCATCGTGCCTGGTCGCCGGACGTGATCCTCGTCATGCCCGACGGCCCGTGCGCCCGCTACAGGCCGACGAGCGGGCGCAGCGCCTCGGCGGCGGCGGTGATGACGCCGGGCGTGTAGCCATGCGCGGCCAGGCTGAGGATCACACCGTCGACGCCGACGTCGAGCACCTTGGCCTGGACCTGCTCGGCGATGCTGGCCGGGCTGCCCGCAATGACGAACCCGGGCGCGCCGGCAACCTCGTCCGGCTTGATGTCCTCGTTGATGACCAGCGTCACATAGGCCGTGGTCTGCAGCGTCGACCGGTCGCGGCCGGCCTCGTCGCATCGCGCCTCCAGCGCCTTCATCTTGCGCGGCAGCTCGTCCAGCGCGGCGATGATGTTGAGGTGGTCGGCGCAGCGGGCGGCGATCGCGAAGGTTTTCTTCTCGCCGCCGCCGCCGATCATGAGCGGGATGTTGTCGCGGTAGCGCGGGTTGGCCATCGCGGATTCGGTGTTGTACCACTTTCCGGAGAACGTGGGGCGTTCGCCCTTGATCATCGGCTGCAGAATCTTCAGCGCCTCCTCGAGCCGGTTGAACCGATCGCTGAAGGTGCCGAACTCGAAGCCCAGCTGGTTGTGTTCGAGCTCGAACCAACCGGCGCCGATGCCGAGGATCGCCCGCCCGGCGCTCACCACGTCCAGCGTGGTAATGACCTTGGCCAGCAGCGTGGGATTGCGATAGGTGTTGCCAGTCACCAAGGTGCCCAACTGCACTCGTTCCGTCGCAGTGGCCAGCGCGCCCAGCGCGGTGTAGGCCTCCAGCATCGGCTGGTCGGGCTCTCCCAACGCGGGCAGTTGGTAGAAGTGGTCCATGACGAAGAGCGAGTCGTAGCCCGCCGCGTCGGCCTCTTGCGCCTGGGCGATGACGGTTGGGAAGAGCTCCTCTACCCCGGTGCCGTAGGAGAAATTGGGAATTTGCAAGCCGAGTCGAATCGCCACGCTTCTACCGTAGCGATCGAACCGGCACCCCAAACAGGGGTTACCAGGTCGCTCAGGCGAATTGCGCCAGGGCGCCGTTGCTGACGTGCAGCGTTTGGCCGGTGATGTGGCGGGCCGCGGAGCTGGTGAGGAACAGCGCCAAGCGGGCGACCTGCGCCGCGACCGGCGGCGCGGTGCGCGAAAGGCCCTCGTAACCGGCCTGAACGCCGCGCCCGCTGGCCACGACGTTGATCGTGATTCCACGGGTGCCGAATATGACCGCCTGTCCCGCGATCCAATTCGACAGTGTCGCCTTGATAGCGGCGTCAACGCTTCCGGCAGGCGGATTTTCGGCCATCACACTGATGATGGAGCCACCGGAGCGCAGATGGTCACCCACGGCCTGCACCGTCAGCACCGCCGACAGCAGAGTCGCGTCGAGCGCGTTGCGCCATGCTTTGGCCGTGTCGGACACCGAATAGGTGCGCGGGTCGCCGGCGTCCCAAGACGGCGCCGGCACATTGACGATGGTGTCCAGGTGATGGGGGAACAACCCGCGAGCCTCGGTGAGGCTGGCCGGGTCGGTGGTGTCGCACACAATCGCGTCCACGTCCAGTTCCTTGGCGGCGACCTCTAGATCGCTGCGTCGTGCGCCCACGAGTGTCACTTTGTGACCGTCATCGCGAAAGCCCTCGGCTACTGTGCGCCCCAGCTCGGTGTCGCCCCCGGTGACCAGCACCTCCACTGCCATGACCTCCTCGTGTTCAACGGTGAACCCAGACCCTGGCAGTTCCGCGTGGTCGTTCACCACAGGGCCTCTGAAAACAGCTGCCTGGGATCTCAGCGCGTATGGCATCAATCGTCGTAGATGTTACTGGACAGTAGCTAGTCGACGAAATTCTGAGCGCCGCGACGCGCAGATCATTTACGTAACTATTCGGCCGTCACTTTTGTCCCACGCCGGAGACGCGCCCGACGGACCGTCAGCGGACCGAGCTCGCATCGGGTTAGGGTCACTTCATGCGTCGGATCGCGATCCTGGCCGGTTTGGTTTCGACGGTGCTGGTCGTTGGGCTCGTCGGTTGCGGTTCGAAGTCGCCGTCACCGTCACCGTCACCTTCCCAGCCTGCGCAGGCCTCCGGAAAGGTCGTGGTGTTCGCCGCGGCCTCGCTGAAGCCCGCGTTCACGCAGATCAGTCAGCGGTTCAACGCCGACAATCCTGGCAGCAGCGTCGATTTCGAGTTCGCAGGTTCCTCCGAGCTCGCGACTCAGCTGACTCAGGGCGCGACCGCCGACGTCTTCGCGTCGGCGGACACCGCGCAGATGGATACGGTCGCCAAGGCGGGGCTGCTGGCCGGCAATCCGACCAACTTCGCCTCGAACACCCTGGTCATCGTCACCGCACCCGGCAATCCGAAGCAGATCGGATCGTTCGGGGACCTCGCCAAGCCGGGGCTCAACGTGGTGATCTGCCAGAAGCCGGTGCCGTGCGGGTCGGCCACCCAGCGCGTCGAAGACAAAACGGGAGTACACCTCAACCCGGTCAGTGAGGAACTCAGCGTGACCGATGTCCTCAACAAGGTCACAACCGGCCAGGCCGACGCCGGCCTGGTGTATGTCACCGATGCCCACAACGCCGGGAACAAGGTGGCGACGGTGAACTTTGCGGAGGCGGCCGGCGCGGTGAACGTCTATCCGATCGCGGTGTTGAAGAAAGCACCACAAGCCACGCTGGCGCAGAAATTCGTGGACCTGGTGACCGGCGACGCGGGTCAAAACATCCTGGCCCAGTTCGGCTTCGCCAAACCCTGACCACCAACGGTGCACCGGCCTACGGACCTGCCGCGCTGGGTGTATATCCCTGCCGCCCTGGGGACCGTCTTCGTGGTACTGCCGCTGTTCGCGATCGCGGTCAAGGTTGACTGGCCGAATTTCTGGTCGCTGATCACCAGTCCCTCGTCGAGGACGGCGTTGCTGCTCAGCCTGAAGACCGCGTCGGCCAGCACCGTGCTCTGCGCGCTGCTGGGAGTGCCGATGGCGCTGGTGCTGGCCCGCAGCCGGGCGCGCCTGGTGCGGCTGCTGCGCCCGCTGATCCTGCTCCCGCTGGTGCTGCCGCCGGTGGTCGGGGGCATTGCCCTCCTCTACGCGTTCGGCCGGCTGGGGCTCATCGGCCGGTACCTCGAGGCTGCCGGGATCAGCATCGCATTCAGCACAACCGCCGTCGTGCTCGCGCAGACCTTCGTCTCGCTACCTTTTCTGGTGATTTCCCTCGAGGGCGCCGCCCGCACCGCGGGGGCTGACTACGAGGTGGTAGCCGCGACGCTGGGGGCGCGACCCAGCACGGTGTGGTGGCGGGTGACGCTGCCGCTGTTGCTGCCGGGCATGACGTCGGGAGCGGTGCTGGCGTTCGCCCGCTCCTTGGGGGAGTTCGGCGCGACGCTGACCTTCGCCGGTTCCCGGCAAGGGGTCACGCGGACCCTGCCGCTGGAGATCTACCTGCAGCGGGTTGGCGACCCGGACGCGGCCGTGGCGTTGTCGATCCTGCTGGTGGCGGTGGCGGCGGTGGTGGTGCTGGGCCTTGGCGCTCGGCGGCTGACCGGGAACCTGACCGGGAATCTGACCAGGTAGCCGGCCATGACCGAGTTGCGGCTTCGCGCCGTCGTCGCAGAACGAGATCTGGATGTGGAGTTCTCGGTGTCTGCGGGCGAGGTGCTTGCCGTGCTCGGGCCCAACGGCGCGGGCAAGTCGACCGCCCTGCACGTCATCGCCGGCCTGGTTCGCCCCGACGAAGGGATGGTGCGGCTGGGGGATCGGGTGTTGACCGATACCGCGGCCGGGGTGGACGTGCCGACGCACGACCGCCGGGTGGGGCTCCTCCTACAGGACCCGTTGCTGTTCCCGCACCTGAGCGTTGCCGCCAACGTGGCTTTCGGACCGCACAGCCGTCGGGCAATGTTCCGCTCGGCTCGCTCCCACGAGAAAGCGCTGGCGCTGCGCTGGCTGCGCGAGGTGGACGCCGAAGACTTCGCCGACCGAAAACCGCGGCAGCTGTCCGGGGGTCAAGCCCAGCGGGTAGCGATCGCGCGCGCCTTGGCGGCCGAGCCCGACGTGCTGCTGCTCGACGAGCCACTGACCCGGCTCGACGTCGCCGCCGCAGCGGGCATCCGCGCGGTGCTGCGCAATGTGGTCACCCGGACCAGTCGCGCCGTAATCATGATCACCCACGACCTGCGGGACGTGTTCACGCTGGCCGATCGGGTGCTGGTGCTCGAATCGGGAAGGATCTCCGAGGTCGGCCCGATTGCCGATGTGCTCACTGCCCCACGTAGTCATTTCGGGGCGCGCATCGCGGGCATCAACCTGGTCAACGGGACGGTGGGTTCCGACGGTTCGTTGCATGCCCGCTCCGGTGCTCACTGGCACGCGATCCCCGCCCCCGGACCAAGCGATCAGCTTGCGCCCGGCCACAACGCTGTGGCGGTATTCCCACCGACAGCGGTAGCCGTGTATCGAGAGCACCCGCACGGCAGCCCCCGCAACGCGGTTGAGGTCGTCGTCGCGGAGCTGGATGTCCGGGGGTCTGCGGTCCTGGTGCGTGGCCACGAGCAACCCGACGGCGCACCCGGTCTGGCCGCGGAGATCACCGTTGATGCCGCCTCGGAGCTGCGGCTGACGCCGGGGGAGCGCGTGTGGTTCTCCGTCAAGGCACACGAGGTGGCGCTCTATCCGGCGCCCCGTTGACCTGCGTCAAAGCGACGAGGGTTGCATATCGGCAACATCGGAGAAACCACGTCGCGTCGTCAGCAAGGCACCCTTGCGTAACAGCCGTAACGCGGTAGGTTCGTCGCCATGGATCAGGTGGACCCGAACTCGACACGCCGCAACGGATTGTGGGCTCCGCTTGCCCTCGCCGCGGTGACCAGTGCTTTTGCCGTCACCATCGCGTTGCCGGCAACGTCGCACGCCGATCCGGAGCCCGCACCACCGCCGCCGCCGCCGACCACCGTGGTGGCACCGCCTCCCGGCGCCCCGGGCTTGCCGCCGGCCCCGCCCGGCGACCCGAACGCACCACCGCCACCACCGGTCGACCCGAACGCACCACCGCCACCGCCCGTCGACCCGAACGCCGGCCGAGTCGGTAACCCGGTCGGAGGATTCAGCTTTGTCATTCCGGGCGGCTGGGTGGAGTCGGACGCGTCCCACCTCGACTACGGCTCGGAGCTGCTCAGCAAGACCACCGGGCAGCCGCCGATGCCCGGGCAGCCGCCGCCGGTCGCTAATGACACCCGCGTGGTGATGGGCCGGCTGGACCAAAAGCTTTACGCCAGCGCCGAAGCCAACAACGCGAAGGCCGCCGTCCGGCTGGGCTCGGACATGGGTGAGTTCTTCATGCCGTATCCCGGCACCCGGATCAACCAGGAAGCCACCCCGCTGACCGCCGCCAATGGGATCACCGGAAGCGCGTCGTACTACGAGGTCAAGTTCAGCGATCCCAGCAAGCCCAACGGCCAGATCTGGACGGGTGTCGTCGGCTCGCCCTCGACGAACGGCGGACCGCCGCAGCGCTGGTTTGTGGTGTGGCTCGGGACCTCGAACGACCCCGTGGACAAAGGCGCCGCCAAGGCGCTGGCCGAGTCGATCCAACCCTGGGCCCCGCCGCCGAACCCGGCGCCGGAAGGCGCTCCACAGCCACCGGGCGCACCACCGCCGCCTCCGCCACCGGGCGCCCCAGCGCCGCCTCCGCCGCCCGGTGCGCCAGCACCCGCCCCGCCGCCCGCTCCACCTGCGCCACCGGGCGCGCCAGCACCCGCCCCCCCGCCGGCTGCGCCGCCTCCCCCTCCGGCACCGGGCCAAGCGCCCGCGGGATAACTGACTCCCTCTTAGACCGATGCCGGAGCGTACTTTGCCGGCCTGAATGCCGGCGCTCTTCGCTGGTTGAGCCCGGTTATGCCCATCGTGGCCGTTTCGGCACCCGTTTCGTCACCCAAACGGGGTATACCGAAATCAGGCCCGAGGTGGGCTTTGCCGGCGATTGCAAGGAGACCCCTATGGACGTCATGGCAGCAACCGAATATCTCGCCCGCTCTACCACGCTGACCAGCGTCGGCGTGATTGGCTACATCATCATCGGCGGTCTCGCCGGCTGGATCGGGAGCAAGATCGTCAAGGGCAGCGGATCTGGCGTCCTGATGGACATCGTGATCGGGGTCGTCGGTGCGTTGATCGGCGGCTTTATCTTGAGCTTCTTTGTCAACACCGCTGGTGGTGGACTGATCTTCACGTTCTTCACCGCGCTGCTCGGCTCGGTGATCCTACTCTGGCTCGTCGGGCTGGTCCGAAGTCGGCGCTAAACTGTTGCTGCCGTGGCAGGTAGCGGCAAAATAAGCTGATGCCCCCCACGGTGACCTCCACGACAATGCGCGCGTGGCGGGTGCGTCGGCCCGGACCGATGGCAACCGGTCCCCTCGAACAGGTCACCACAGAGGTCCCGTGCCCCGAGGCCTCAGAATTGCTGGTTGCCGTGCAGGCGTGCGGGGTCTGCCGCACCGACCTGCACGTCACGGAAGGCGACCTCCCCGTGCACCGTGACCGGGTGACTCCCGGCCACGAGGTGGTGGGGGAGGTCATCGAGGTGGGTGCCGAGGCCGGGGACGACTTCAAGGTGGGGGACCGGGTGGGCATCGCCTGGCTGCGCCACACCTGTGGTGTGTGCAAGTACTGCCGGCGGGGCGATGAGAACCTGTGTCCGCAGTCCCGCTACACCGGCTGGGACGCCGACGGTGGGTACGCCGAATTCGCGACTGTGCCTGCCGCTTTCGCGCACCACCTGCCGGGCGGTTACAGCAACAACGAGCTCGCGCCGTTGCTGTGCGCCGGCATCATCGGATACCGCTCCCTGCTGCGCGCCGAGCTACCACCGGGTGGACGGCTGGGTCTGTACGGCTTCGGCGGCAGCGCCCACATCACCGCCCAGGTCGCCTTGGCACAAGGCGCCGAGGTCCACGTGATGACCCGCGGGGCGCAGGCGCGCGAGCTGGCGCTGGAACTCGGCGTCACGTCGGCTCAAGGCGCGGCCGACCCGCCACCGGCGCCGCTTGATGCCGCGATTCTGTTTGCGCCGGTGGGTGAGCTGGTGCTGCCTGCACTCGAGGCGTTGGACCGTGGTGGCACGTTAGCGATCGCAGGGATTCACCTGTCCGACATCCCGCCCCTCAACTACCAGCGTCACCTGTTCCAAGAACGCCAGATCCGGTCGGTGACGTCCAATACGCGGGCCGACGCGCGGGCTTTTCTCGACTTCGCGGGCCGGCATCACATCAGGGTGACCACGCCGGAATACCCGCTCGGACAAGCCGACCAGGCGCTGGCCGATCTCAGTGCGGGCCGCATCGCCGGCGCAGCCGTGCTGCTGGTTTGACCGGTCCGCCGCGGGGCTAGGTCGACAGGTGCCAGACCAGCGCCGCAGCCAGGGCACCGAGCCCATTTAGCGACCAGTGCAGCGCAATCGGCGCAATCAGGCTGCCGCTGCGTCGGCGCAGCCAGCTGAAGACGAACCCGGCCGTCCCGGTGGCCAACACCGCCATGATCACCCCGGCGAGCATCCCGACGACGCCGCCGCCGAAGAGCCGGGTGAAGCCGACGTTGTTGCTGGTCAGCCCCAGCGACGTGGCGATATGCCAGAGACCGAACAGCAACGATCCCGCCAGCGCTACCCCGCGAAAGCCCCACGCCCGGTTCAGCGCGCCGTGCAGCACACCCCGAAAAGCCAGCTCCTCGGGGATGACGGTTTGCAGCGGAATGATGACCATCGAGGCCACCAGGGCGCCGGAGATCGTCGCGTAGTGGTTGTTCATGAACATCGGCCGGGTCATCGGTAGCAGCACACCGACTGCGATCACGGACGCCACGACGGCCACGGCCGCCAGCGCATAAGCCAAACCGGACTTCCAGTGTTCGCGACCCAAACCGAGATCGGCCCAGTCCAGACCGTTGACGCGCATCAAAATCGCGAGGCCGACGGCGGCGGCGGGAACGGTGGCGATGCTCGCCCACGGGGTGGTGAAGTGCGCGATCAGGTTGGTGAGCACCAGCACCACGATGATCACGCCGATGTCGAGATGGATCCGGAACCGATGCAGCGCCGAAAGCTGCGACACCACCGGATGGGAATGGGCAGCAACCGTCGCGTCAAGCATCCGGCCAGTTTACCCGAGCGCCTCGGCGACACGGTTCTGCGAGATTGCCGCTATGGTCGCGGTCACCGACCGCAGCACGACCATTACGGCAATCTCGGCGTCGAACTACCGCTCGCTCGCCGCCCCAGCCCGATTGGTCGTCTCGTTCCCGTCACTTCGTTCCGCTCACTCGACTCCCCAGGCCCAACCGGCGATCTGTGGGTCGTCCTCGCCGTGTTCGCGGGTGTAGCTGCGGGCAGCGATGCGGGCGTCGACCATGCGCTGCCGCAGCACGGCGGCTCGGCTGGCCAGGCTGCCGACCCGGTCGATGACGTCCATGACCAGGTGGAAGCGGTCCAGGTCGTTGAGCATCACCATGTCGAACGGCGTCGTGGTGGTGCCGCGCTCCTTGAAGCCGCGCACATGAAGGTGCTGGTGATTGGTGCGCGAATAGGTGAGCCGGTGAATCAGCCACGGGTACCCGTGGTAGGCGAAGATGACCGGCTTGTCGCGGGTGAACAACGCGTCGAACTCCCGGTCCGGCAAGCCGTGCGGATGTTCGGAATCCGGCTGCAGACGCATGAGGTCGACGACGTTGACCACCCGCACAGCGAGGTCCGGCAGTTCGCGGCGGAGGATGTCAGCCGCCGCCAGCGTTTCCAGCGTCGGGATGTCCCCGGCGCAGGCCAGCACCACATCGGGTTCGCCGGTGGCTGTGCTCGCCCACTGCCAGATCCCCAGGCCGCGGGTGCAGTGCGCGACCGCCTCGTCCATGTCCAGGTAGGCCAGCGCCGGCTGCTTGCCGGCGACGATGACGTTGATGTAGCCGCGGCTGCGCAGGCAGTGGTCCGCCACCGACAACAGCGTGTTGCCGTCCGGCGGCAGGTACACCCGCGTCAACTCGGCCCGTTTGTTCGCGACCAGGTCGATGAAACCCGGGTCCTGATGCGACGCGCCGTTGTGGTCCTGGCGCCACACGTGGGAGGTGAGCAGGTAGTTCAGTGACGCGATCGGCCGCCGCCACGGCAGCTCCCGGCTGGTGGCAAGCCATTTCGCGTGCTGGTTCATCATCGAGTCGACGATGTGCACGAAGGCTTCGTAGCAGTTGAACAGGCCGTGCCGGCCGGTCAGCAGATAGCCCTCCAGCCAGCCCTGGCACAGGTGCTCGGAGAGCACCTCCATCACCCGGCCGTCGGGCGCGAGGTTCTCGTCGTCGGGCTCGATGTCGGAAAGCCACACCTTTTCGGTCGCGCCATACACGGCGTCCAGCCGGTTGGAGGCGGTCTCATCGGGGCCCATGAGACGGAATCGGTCCGGGTTGCGGGCAATCACATCGCGCAGGAAGGTGCCCAGTATCCGGGTGGCCTCGTGCGTCGAGGTGGCCGGTTGCGGCACCGGCACGGCGTACTCGCGGAAGTCCGGCAGGTCGAGGTCGTGCAGCAGCATCCCGCCGTTGGTGTGCGGGTTGGTGCTCATCCGGCGATCACCCCGCGGCGCCATCGCCCGCAGCTCGGGCCGTAGGCGGCCGTCGCCGTCGAACAACTCCTCGGGCCGGTAGCTGCGCAGCCACTCCTGCAGCTGCGCGCGATGTGCGGGATTGCCGCGTGTTTCGGCCAGCGGCACCTGGTGCGCACGCCAGGTGCCCTCCACCTTCTTGCCGTCGACCACCTTCGGCCCGGTCCAGCCCTTCGGGGTGCGCAACACGATCATGGGCCACACGGGTCGCTCCAGCCCGTTGCCGCCGCGCGCCGCGCCCTCGATGGCCGCGATGTCGTCGAAGGCGTCGTCGAGGGCGGCGGCGAGCTGCAGGTGCACGTTGGCGGGATCGTCACCGGCCACCACGATGGGCCGGTAGCCGTAGCCGCGCAACAGCGATTCCAGTTCGCGGTGGGGGATGCGCGCCAGCACCGTCGGGTTGGCGATTTTGTAGCCGTTGAGGTGCAGGATGGGCAGCACCGCGCCGTCTTTGACCGGGTTGAGGAACTTGTTCGAGTGCCAGCTGGCGGCCAACGGCCCGGTTTCGGCCTCACCGTCGCCGACCACGCAGGCCACCACCAGGTCCGGATTGTCGAACGCCGCGCCGTAGGCATGCACCAGCGCGTACCCGAGCTCGCCACCTTCGTGGATGGAGCCCGGCGTCTGGGCCGCGACGTGGCTGGGGATGCCGCCGGGAAACGAGAACTGCCGGAACAGCTTCCGCATTCCTTCGGCGTCTTCCTCGATGCCGGTGTACACCTCGCTGTAGGTGCCCTCCAGGTAGGCGTTGGCGACCAACCCGGGGCCGCCGTGACCGGGCCCCGTCACGTAGATGATGTTGGCGTCGCGGTTGCGGATGATCCGGTTCAGGTGCGCATAGATGAGGTTGAGCCCGGGCGTGGTGCCCCAGTGCCCCAACAGTCGCGGTTTGACGTGCTCCGGCGCCAGCGGCTCGGTCAGCAGCGGGTTGTCCAGCAGGTAGATCTGGCCAACCGAGAGGTAATTGGCGGCGCGCCAGTACTTGTCGATGAGGGCCAGCTCGTGGTCGGAGAGATCGTGCGAGGTCGTTGCTGGAGTCATCGTGTGTTCCGGACTCATCTGCCCAATTGTGCGTGCCCCGGATGAACGGCGGCCGACGCGCGAGGGCTCACCCTGTGCCGCGCGCCCGGGCCTCATAGGCCTTGCGCTTGTCGACGTCGACGTCATCGGTGAAGAAGTGCTCGCCGCCGAGCATCCGGTTGATGCCCTCCGCGACGGGGCGCGGCATGAACTTCGCCGAAACGACCACCGCACCGGCCACTTTCGTGACTCGTACCCGTGGCTTGGGGTGGGCCACCAGCTTCACGATCGCGTCGGCAATGTCGGCGGCCTCGGCGTTCTTGAATCCCTTCGCCCCGGAGGTGCCGGCGACGAGTTCGGTGTTGACGAACGTGGGCAATACGATCGAGAACTTCACACCGGTCTTCCGGTATTCGAGCCTGGCGGTGTCGGTGAAGCCAACCACCGCGTGCTTGCTGGCGCAGTAGGTCGCCGCGCCGGGGATACTCCCTTCCCCGGCGAGCGAGGCGACGTTGATGACGTGTCCGGATCCGCGCGGGACCATGCGCTGCACCGCCAACTTGGTGCCCAGGATCACGCCGTAGACGTTGATGTCCAGAATGCGCCGGGTTAACGCGTCCGGCTCGTCGATAATCCGGCCAAGCGGCATGATGCCGGCGTTGTTGACCAGCACATCGATCGGGCCGAGTTGGCGCTCGACATCGTCCAGGAACTCCGAAAAGGACTGCGAGTCGGTGACATCCAGCTTCCCGTAGATATCGAGGCCGAGCGCGGTCCCGGACTCCTTCACCCGCACCTCGTCGACGTCGCCGATCGCGACTCGGGCACCTAAGTTGTGCAACGCGGTCGCGGTGGCCAGTCCGATTCCCCGCGCGCCGCCAGTGATCACGATTACCTTTTCGCGGACCTTGAGGCCGGTGGAGGCGGTGTCTGCCATTTTCGTCCTTCCCTGGGGTTGACGGGTGTCAATCGGCGATTCGGTAAGCACAGCACTCGACGTCGCGCAGCGCAAATGACCGATGGGTCGATTGATGACGAGCCGCCCGGTCGCGTCAATACTGCAACAATGACCAAGGTCCGGAAGGCCGTCCCGGCGGACGCCGACGAAGTGGCCCGTCTGCACGTCCGGTCGTGGCAGTCCGCGTACCGAGGACTTCTCGGCTCCGAGTACCTCGACGGCCTCAGGCCCGAGGTCTGGGCCGCGCGATACACCTTTGGTCGCGTGGGCCTGCGGATGCCGTCCACCTTGGTCGCGGTTGACGGTGCCGCGATCCGTGGCTTGGTGACCACCGGTCTGGCGCGCGCCGACGACATACCGAGTTTCGGCGAGCTGATGGCGATCTACGTCGATCCGGCGTACACGGGTACCGGGGTAGGGCGCCTGCTCATCACCGCCGCCCGGGAGCGGCTGCGCCTGGTCGGGGTGCCGGGAGTCCTGCTGTGGGTGCTGGACGGCAATGTCGGAGCCCGGCGGTTTTACGAACGCGACGGGTGGAGCTTCGACGGGACGCGTCGCACCGCGATTTTCGGCGACACACCGGTGCAGCTGATGCGCTATCGATGCGCGCCCGTTTAGCGCAGGGTGAGCCACGCCAGGCTGGCGCCACCGGCCAGCACGCAGTAGACGGCGAACGGTGTGAGGGTGCGGGTCTGGAAGTACCGCGTGAGAAAACGCACGGCAAGGTAGGCGCAGACGAACGAGGCGATGCTGCCGGCCAGCACCTGGCCGCGGATCCCGGCTCCCAGGGGCCCGAATAGATCCGGGATCTTGTAGACCCCGGCGGCCAAGATGATGGGCGTCGCCAGCAAAAAGGAGAAGCGGGCGGCGTCCTCATGCGACAGGCCGCGCCACAGGCCGGCAACCATGGCGATGCCGGATCGGCTGATCCCGGGAAGCAGGGCCAGGATTTGAGAGGAGCCGATCAATGCCCCGCGCAGCATCGGCAGCTGGGCCAGCCGGTTGTCGATCGCCTCATCGGTGTGTAGCGCGTCGGGCGGTGTGGTCTGGCCTGGACCTGCCGCAGGCGCGACGCGTCGGCGCAGGACTTCGCCGGCATACATGACGATGCCGTTGAGCACCAGGAACGCGGCGGCCGGAATGGGCTTGCCCAATGTGGTGCGGAAGAGGTGTTCCAGCGCCAGCCCGGCCAGCCCCACCGGGATGGTGCCCACCACGATCAGCCAGGCAAGCCGCTCGTCGGGAGTCTGGATTCGCCGGTATCGCAGCGACGAGGCGAAGCCGGCGAGAATGCGCAGCCAGTCACGCCAGAAGAACACCAGCAGGGCGGCGGCGGTGGCGACATGCAGGCCGACGATGAACGCCAGGTACGGGGATTCGGGGGTCGAGACGTTGAGATCCTGAGCCCATTGCCCGCCGATCAGCGCCGGCACCACCACCGCATGCCCCAGGCTGGAGACGGGGAACAGCTCGGTGACGCCCTGGAACGCGCCGACCAGCACGGCCTCGACGTAGCTCAAGTGCGCGCTCACGGGCGGGGCGCCTCCCTCTGATCAAATCGGTCGATACACGTCGTGGGTCGGCCTGTGACCTTAGCCGACGCCATGATCATCGCGATCCCCCAGGCACCTCCGATCGTCGATGCATCGAATCACGCTGCCCGGCTTAGCTTTTGACCGCGGCGCGCGAACACCGGGGGCGTTGATCGCAGCGGCAATGCCCGCAAATTGGGTACCTGACCGGCAGGTACGGTGTCCTGATGGTCGACGGGATGCTCGCTGCCGTGCGCGTCCTCGACCTGTCCAGCGGCAACGCGGACCCCGTGACCCGCTTGTTCGCCGACCTGGGTGCCGACGTCCTCAAGGTGGAACCCCCGGGCGGAAACCTGGGGCGCGACGAATTGCCGACACTGGCCGGCGCGAGCATTCCGTTCGCGGTGCATAACGCCAACAAGCGCAGCGCGGTGCTGGACCCGTTCGATGAAAACGACTGCCGCCTCTTCCTCGACCTCGCCGCGTATGCCGACATCGTCGTGGACAGCGGCATCGACGGACTGGCCGACGCGTTCGGGGCGCCGGGTGTGGAGTTGGCCGCCCGCTACCCGCACCTGGTGGTGCTGTCGATCACCGACTTCGGCGCGACGGGTCCGCGCTCATCGTGGCGTGCCACCGATCCCGTGCTGTACGCCATGGGGGGCTCACTGTCGCGATCCGGGCCCACCACCGGTACCCCCGTGCTGCCGCCGGACGGTATCGCTTCGGCAACGGCCGCCGTGCAGGCGGCCTGGGCCGCGCTGGCCGCCTACTACAACCGATTACGTTGCGGCACCGGCGATTACATCGACTTCTCCCGGTTCGATGCCGTCGTGATGGCACTCGACCCGGCGTTCGGCGCGCACGGGCAGGCCGCCGCCGGAATCCGCGGCACCCCGCAGTGGCGCGGGCGGCCAAAGAACCAGGACGCGTACCCGATCTATCCGTGCCGGGACGGCTACGTCCGGTTATGCGTGCTGGCGCCGCGACAGTGGCGCGGCCTGCGGCGCTGGCTGGGAGAGCCGCAAGACTTTCAGGACCCGAAATACGACGCCATCGGCGCCCGGTTCGCGGCCTGGCGCGAGATCAGCGTGCTGATCCGGGCGCTGTTCGCCGAACACACCATGAAGGAATTGGTGGCCGCCGGACAGGCGCACGGGGTGCCGATCGCCGCGGTGCTGGCGCCGTCACAGATCCTGGGCTCCGAGCATTTTCAGGCGGTGGGCGCGATCACCGACGCCGAGCTGGTCCCCGGGGTGCGCACCAGCGTGCCCACCGGATATTTCGTGGTCGACGGGCAGCGGGCGGGTTTTCGCATACCGGCCCCCACCGCGGGACAGGATCAGCCGTACTGGCTCGCCAACCCACCCGCGGTGCCGTCGCCGGCGGGCAAGCAGGGCGGTTATCCGTTTGCGGGACTGCGGATTCTCGATTTGGGCGTCATCGTCGCCGGCGGTGAGCTGAGCCGACTGTTCGGCGATCTGGGCGCCGAGGTCATCAAGATCGAAAGCTCCGACTACCCGGACGGATTGCGGCAAGCCCGCGCCGGCGATGCCATGAGCGAGTCTTTCGCGTGGACACACCGCAACCAACTCGGGCTCGGCCTGGACCTGCGCAGCACCGAGGGCGCCCGTATCTTCGGCAGGCTGGTCGCGGAGGCGGATGCGGTCTTCGCTAACTTCAAGCCGGGAACCCTTGCTTCACTTGGGTTTTCCTACGACGCGCTGCGCGCGATCAACCCGCGGATCGTGCTCGCGGAGAGCAGCGCATTCGGCGACCGGGGCCCGTGGAGCGCCCGGTTGGGCTACGGGCCGCTGGTCCGCGCCGCCACCGGCGTCACCCGGCTTTGGACATCCGACGATCCGGACGACCGGTCCGACACCGTGCGGCACGCCTTTTACGATGCGACGACGATCTTTCCGGACCACGTGGTCGGGCGGGTCACCGCCATCGCGGCGCTGGCCGCGCTGATCCACCGCGACAGGACCGGCAGAGGAGCCCACGTTCATATCTCGCAGGCCGAAGCCGTGGTCAATCAGCTCGACACCCTGTACGTCACCCAGGCCGCGCTCGAGGCGGGCATCTCCCGGATCCGCAGTGACACCAGCCTGCACGCCGTCTGCCCGTGCGCGGGCGACGACGAATGGTGCGTCATCTCGATTCAATCGGACAGCGAATGGCGTAGTGCCGCATCGGTTTTCGACCATCCAGCTTGGGCCGATGACCCGCGTTTCAGCACGGCTGAGTCACGCCTGGCGAACCGGCTCGAGCTGGTGGGGCTGGTGTCGGCCTGGACACGGATGCGCACCCCGGTGCGGGCCGCCGAACTGCTGCAGGCGGCCGGCATCGCGGCCGGCCCGATGAACCGTCCGCCGGACCTCCTGGAAGACCCTCAGCTGGCAGTGCGAAAGGTGTACTGCGACATGGCGCATCCCCTCTTTGACCATCCGCTGCCGGCGGAGACGGGTCCGGCGCCGTTTCAGCACATCCCGCCGGCCCCACAACACCCCGCACCCCTCCCGGGTCAGGACACCCGCGAGGTTTGCCGAAACCTGCTCGGGATGACCGCCAACGAGACCGAGCGGCTGATTCGCGATCGCGTCCTGTTCGAACCGACGGGCGGCGCCTAGCATTTTTGTCACACCTCTCGGTTCCGGAGCACAGGACAACCCATGACAGCTACCTCAGTGCCAACCGAGCTCAGCGCACGGTATTTCATCGGTGGCCGGTTCTTCACCGCGGACAACGTCCAGCCGGTGGTGGAGGCGGCCACTGGCGAACCACTCGGCGATGGCGCCTGCGTCACCGAATCCGATATCGACGACGCGGTGACCGCGGCGCGTCAGGCCCTTCCCGAGTGGCGGTCGAGCTCGCCGGATCACCGCGCCGGGCTCCTCAACGCGTTGGCAGCCGCACTGAAGTCACGCGCCACGGCCACCAGTCAGCTGGTGAGCCGGGAGAACGGCATGCCGATCTCGCTGTCCCGCGGCGCCAACGGCGCCTTCCCGCCGTTGCTGTTGCGGTACTACGCACAGCTGGTCACGGAGATCCCGATCGAAGAGATCCGGCCCGGTGTGACCGGCCACACGATCGTGCGCCGTGAGGCCGTCGGGGTGGTTGCCGCGATCATCCCGTGGAACTATCCGCAGGCGCTGGCAGTCATGAAGATCGCGCCGGCGCTGGCCGCGGGGTGCACGGTGGTACTCAAGGCCTCGCCCGAAACCGCCTTGGATGCATTGGTTTTCGCCGACGCCGCCGTCGAAGCCGGGTTGCCGCCGGGGGTATTGAACGTGGTGTCCGGTGGGCCGGCGACCGGCGCCTACCTGGTCGCGCACCCGGGTGTGGACAAAGTCGCGTTCACCGGTTCGACCGCCACCGGGCGCATCGTGGCGGAAATGTGCGGGCGGCTGATGCGTCCCGTCACCCTGGAGCTGGGCGGCAAGTCCGCGGCAATCATCCTCGACGACGCCGATCTGGACGTCACGATGCGCGGATTGCGCACGGCGTCGTTCGTCAACAACGGGCAGACCTGCCACCTGAGCTCCCGCATCTTGGCGCCGCGGTCCCGGTACGACGAGATCGTCGATGCGGTCGCGGCACTGGCCGACAGCATGACGGTCGGCGACCCGCTGAACCCGTCCACGGAGATCGGCCCGCTGGTCAGCTCGCGCCAGCGCGACCGGGTGCTCAGCTACATCGCGCTCGGAAAGGACGGCGACGCGAGGTTGGTCGCCGGCGGATCGGTGCCGAAGGACCAGCCGCGGGGCTGGTTCGTGTCGCCGACCGTGTTCGCCGACGTCGACAACTCGGATCGTCTGGCGCGCGAGGAGATCTTCGGCCCGGTGCTGACGATCAGCGCCTACGACACCGACGACCAGGCGATCGCGCTTGCCAACGACAGCGAATTCGGTCTCGCCGGCACCGTGTGGTCGGCCGACACCGAACGCGCCACCACTGTCGCCCGGGCCGTGCACACCGGCTCGATCGGGGTCAACGACTACGCATTGGACGTGCGTGCGCCGTTCGGCGGGGTCAAGGCCAGCGGGGTGGGTCGCGAGCTGGGCCCCGAGGGGCTGGAGGCCTACCGGACACTGAAGTCGATCTACCGCACCGGCTCGGCGTAGCCGCTTCGCCCTCGAGCGCCGAACGATGCCCACCCCGGGCGCGAGCGGTCGTCAGATAGGTTCGCTATATGACCGTCGATCCCAGGACACCGGTGTTGATCGGCTATGGCCAGGTCAACCACCGCGACGAAATCGACCCCGCAACGCGGTCCGTCGAACCGGTCGACCTGATGGCCGCCGCGGCCCGCCGAGCTGCGGATTCCCGGGTGATCGAGGCAGTGGATTCCATTCGTGTGGTGAACGTGTTGTCGGCGCACTACCGCGATCCCGGACGCCTGCTCGGCGACCGGATCGGAGCCACCGGCTTCACCACGCTGTACAGCCCGGTCGGTGGCAACGTGCCGCAATCGCTGGTCAACCGGGCCTGCCTGGACATCCAGCGTGGTCGGGCCGATGTGGTTCTGCTCGCCGGCGCCGAAACCTGGCGCACCAGGACCGGGTTGAAGGCCAAAGGCAGCAAACTCACGTGGACAGTCCAGGACGAGTCCGTGCCGATGGCCGAGGTCAGCGGCACCGACGTCCCGATGGCCGGCGCGGCGGAACTCAGGATCCACCTCAACCGGCCGGCCCACGTTTACCCGCTGTTCGAACAGTCGCTTCGCATCGCCAACGGCGAGTCCGTCGAGGACCATCTCAACCGCGTGGCCGAGCTGTGGGCACGCTTCAACGCCGTCGCGGTCAGCAACCCGCACGCGTGGATTCGCAAACCGGTGACCGCCGAGGAAATCCGGCGACCCGGCCCCCAGAATCGGATGATCAGCTGGCCCTACACCAAGCTGATGAACTCCAACAACATGGTCGACCAGGGCGCCGCGCTGGTCCTGACGTCGGTCGAGCGGGCGAGAGGCCTGCGGATCCCCGCCGAGCGCTGGGTTTACCCACACGCGGGCACCGACGCGCACGACACCCCGGCCGTCGCCGACCGTGACGAACTGCACCGTTCGGCGGCCATCCGGATCGCGGGCAGGCGTGCGCTCGAACTGGCCGGCCTGCACATCGACGATGTGGACTACGTCGACCTGTACTCCTGCTTCCCCTCCGCCGTCCAAGTCGCGGCGGCCGAACTGGGCCTGAGCGTCGACGATTCCGCCCGGCCGCTCACCGTCACCGGCGGCCTGACGTTCGCGGGCGGCCCGTGGAGCAACTACGTGATGCATTCCATTGCCACCATGGCCGAATTGCTGGTCGCCAACCCCGGGCGCCGGGCCCTGATCACCGCAAACGGCGGCTACCTGACCAAACACAGCTTCGGGGTGTACAGCACCGAGCCGCCCGCGGAGTTCCGATGGGAGGACATGCAACCGGCGGTCGATCGAGAGCCCACCCGGGAAGGCTTGGTCGCGTGGGAGGGCGTCGGCACCGTCGAAGCCTGGACGACACCGTTCAACCGCGAGGGGCAACCGGAGCGGGCGTTTCTGGCCGTGCGCACGCCCGATGGGTCGCGCGCACTGGCGGTCATCGCCGATCCCGCTGCCGCTGAAACCACCGTGCGTGAAGATATCGGAGGCGCCAAGGTTGCCGTCGCCGCGGACGGCAGCGCCGCGCTGCCGTAACCGGCCAAGGGAATCATTACTGGCCAGGGCACGTTTGGCAGCGTAACGGTCGCGCGAGTCATGCCGACGTGCCTATTGTCGAGGTGGACGTTGGGGGAGGTGAGCCCAGGTGCAGATCCTGGTTACCGACGCCACCGGCGCAGTCGGGCGGCTGGTCGCTCAGCAGCTCATCGCTGCTGGGCACACAGTCAGCGGCATTGCTGAGTTCCCGCACCCCTACCTGGACCCAGACGTCGAGTTTGTTTGCGCGTCGCTGACAGATCCCGCCCTGCAGGACCTGTCCGACGAAGCCGACGCGGTGATTCACCTGGCCCCAGTCGACACCACCGCACCCGGCGGCGCGGGCATCGACGGGGTGGCGCACGTCACCCATGCGGCCGCCCGAGCCGGTGCGCGGCTGCTGTTCGTGTCCCAAGCCGCGGGCCGGCCCGATCTGTATCGGCCGGCCGAGGAGCTGGTGTCGACGAGTTGGGGGCCCAGTTTGGTCGTCAGGATCGCGCCGCCGGTCGGACGCCAGCTCGACTGGATGGTCTGCCGCACCGTGGCCACGCTGCTGCGCAGCAAGGTCTCCGCGCAGCCGATGCGCGTGCTGCACGTCGACGACCTGGTGCGCTTCCTGGTCATGGCGCTGAACACCGATCGCACCGGTGTGGTGGACCTGGCCACCCCGGACACCACCAATGTGATCACCGCTTGGCGGCTGCTGCGATCGGCCAGCCCGCGTTCCCGGCTGCACGGGGTGCGCAGCTGGGCACAGTTGATTCCGGAGATGGATATTGCTGCAGCACAAGAGGATTGGGCGTTCGAATTCGGGTGGCAGGCATTAGAGGCGGTCGCCGACACCGCGCGCGGACTGGTGGGGCGCCGCTTGGAGGACACGGGTGCGACCAGCCGCGGGGGCCAACTGGCGCTCCCGGTGGAGGTTGCCCCGCGCCCCCTCTCGTCCGACGAGCTGCACCGCGCCGCCCCTGAGGGCATGGAGGCCGAGTTCGACGACCGGATCGATGCTCGGTTCCCGGTCTTCAGCGCGGCCCGCCTCGCCGAGGCACTGCCCGGACCGCTCACCCCGATAACCCTGGACGTCCAGTTGAGCGGACTGCGCGCGGCCAGCCGGGTGATGGGCCAGGTGCTCGCACTCGGCGGCGTGGTGGACGACGAGTGGGGGAGCAGGGCCATCGCGGTGTTCGGTCATCGCGCCTACATCGGGGTGTCGGCGAACGTCGTGGCGGCCTCCCAGCTGCCCGGCTGGGACCAGGACGCCGTCGCCCGCCACGCCTTGGTCGACCAGCCCCAGGTGGGGGACGTCCTGCCGTTCGGCGAGCCTCGGCTGGCCGAGGGCGCGCTGGGGTCGGTCGCCAAAGCGGTCGTGGCGATGCGGTCGCTGACCCTGCTCCGCCATCTGCGGTCCGACACGCGGGCCTACCGTGCCGCCGCCCAGGCGGAACACCTAGACGACGCACAGCTGGCCGCGCTGCCGGACGCCGCCCTGGACGTT
>Ga0210389_10000400_pt1 | contig 41361 bp, 43 predicted proteins | sample IncBWH28OmetaG_FD_160127 | JGI IMG/M metagenome (GOLD analysis project Ga0210389, IMG submission 160127) | Forest soil microbial communities from Barre Woods Harvard Forest LTER site, Petersham, Massachusetts, United States - Inc-BW-H-28-O ... | reverse complement strand
TGTGGAGGGGTGGGTTCGGGTGGGAGTTGAGGCATTGCGGGTGCTCGATCGAGTTTGGTGAGGGGGAGCGCGGAGCTTTGGGTGGAGAGGGGAAGAAAAAACCGCGCCCTGAAAGGCGCAGGGTGCGGCATACGGCGGCACTCTAAAAGTAGATTTCAAGAAAAATTTGCCCCCCAATACGCTGCTCGCATTCGCGACCGTGATTGGGTGAAAGTGTTGCCACGGTCCCTCCGCTCCATGGCCGACGCGCCAAACTTCGGCGCGAAGAAAAAATCGGCCATTCCGGTCCCTTCGGCTCCGCTCAGGGCAGGCTGGATGACAGGTAAGGAAAGAAAAACCAAGAGGGCGGGGCGAGCCCCGCCCCTACAAAGGCGAGAGGAGCAGCGGAACACGGGCTGAAGCCTATGCTACCTAGGCCTACTAGTGGGTTAGGTTGCGGGTGCGGGTTGGGATGGGAGGGGTGTCGGAGGATTCGAAGTTGGTTGGGCCGGGGTGGACGGCGTGGAAGTCGGGGTGGGATTCGAGGAGGCGGACGCAGCGGTTCCAGCGGAGGATGCTGTCGTCGTTGCCGATGGGGCGGATTTTGTCGGCTTCGGCGAAATTGTGGAGGGCTTCTTCGACGAGGGGAAGAAGGATGTGGGCGGCGCAGCCGGTGCGGAGCTGGGCTTTGGCGCGGCGCTCGAGGAAAAGGCCGGTGTAGTAGAAGCGCTCGTAGGGATCGCGCAGGGACTGGAAGATGGAGCGGCACTCTTCATAGCGATCACCGGTGATCCCGAGGAATTGGTCGGTGATGGAAAGGCCGAGCATGCGGCGGGCGAGCTGCTGCTCTGGATCGATGGCGAGGATGTCGCGGCAGATGGATTCGGCTTCCTCGGGCTCATTGAGGTAGCGGTAGAGTTCGACCTTGGCGATGGCTTCGGGGATGCCTGCTTTGGAGATGGACTTCAGTTGGTGTTCCATGGCGCCTCACTTACGGGGCGGTTCTAGCCCTGAGCATATTGAAAGAATCTGATCCTTTAAACAAAATTCCACAACAAATATCCCGCGACGAGAGTGCCGACAACCGCGCCGCCATAGCACGCGACGGCAATGACTTCGTTGAGATGCTTGATTTGCAGGCCGTCGTAGAGGGTGTAGCGAATGCGATGAGCGGCATGGAAGAGCGGGACGGAGCAGAGAACGAAAAGGTAGACGCGCACGATAGGAAACGCGAGGAAGGCGGTGGCGCTTGCGTATTCGGTGGCGGTTGTCCAGCCGAGGGGAGTGGCAATTCCCAGGATGAAGAGGTGGATGGGGATGAAGAAGGCGGCGACGACACCGCCGGCGCTGAAGAGGAGCCAGAGGAGCGGTTCGATGCGAAGCTTGGTTGGTTGAGCGTCCATTTCGTTTTCTGTCCTTTTGTCCGTCGGAACCCATCAGGCTCCGTTGACTTCCTCGCCGGATCGCAGTTCGCGAGCGAAAAGCAGATCCCTCACCCCGCAAAGTTCGCGGGGATTCGGGATGACAGTGGCGTGGATGTATCGTAAGGCAACACTGCTAATTAACTCCTTAACTTCGCAAGAGAAGCCAAGCGATCACCCCGGAAATTACGAACCAGGCGACGAAATTGGGGCCGGAGATCAGGAAGCCGGGGACTTTTTTTCCGCCCACGCGGATGGACATGGCGCGGGCGGAGAGATTGAACCAGGTAATGGAATGGTAGACGACAAAGAAAAAGCTGATGATGTTCAGCGCGACGACAAAGGGATTTTTCAGGAATTCCAGAAAATCGCCGTAAGCGTTGGGGCCCCGGGACGCGGAATAGATCTGCAGGAGCGTGAGGACAACAAACCAGGCGATGAATACGCTGCTGATTTCGCGCAGGACGAAACGAAGATACTCCCAGCGTTGGAGCCACCAGTAAGTGGAGACGCGTTTGCGATACCAGCGCGGGTGGTTGAGGGTGTAGGGAGTTGGAGTGGCCGCGGATTTCATTTTCCACCCCAGGGCATGACGACGGACTTGACCCAGTCGAGCGCGGCGGTGAGTTTGTACTGCTGGATGGCGCCGGCGGGATCGACGTGTTTTGGACAGACGCGGGTGCATTCGCCGACGAAGGTGCAACCCCAGATGGCGTCGTGCTGGGATAGAACGGGGAAACGATCTTTCGCGCCCTGATCGCGAGAGTCGAGATTGTAGCGTTGGGCGAGCGCGATGGCGGCGGGGCCGGAGAAGAGGGGGTCGAGGCCGTAGACGGGACAGGCGGCGTAGCAGAGCATGCAGTTGATGCACATGCTGTATTGCTTGAAGGCTTCGAGCTGTTCGGGAGTTTGCAGATATTCGCCTTCGGAGACAGGCTTTTCTTCCTTGCGGATTAACCACGGTTTCATCTTTTGCAGTTTGCGCATGAAGTCGTTCATGGCGATTACGAGATCGCGGATGACGGGAAAATTGCGGAGCGGCTCGACACGGATGGGTTGAGGGGCGTAGTCGGCGAGGAAGGTGGCACAGGTGAGTTTTGGCTCACCGTTGACGAGCATGCCGCAACTGCCGCAGATGCCCATGCGGCAGGACCAGCGATAGGTGAGGGAGCCATCCTGCTTGTCCTTAATGTAGTTGAGGGCGTCGAGGACGACCCAATCCTTGCGGAAGGGAACTTCGAAGCTCTGGAAATGGGGAGCGGCGTCGGTCTCCGGAGAGTAGCGCGAGACTTCGAGTTTGATGGTATCGGCCATAATGTCCTAACTTGCGCCGGTTTTCTGCGCGGACTGTCCGTAAACACGTTCGCCGGGAGGCCACCGCGTGATCCTGACGGGGAGATATTCGACGCGGGGGCGTCCGTCGGCGGCGCGGAAGACCAGGGAATGGGCGAGAAATTTTTCGTCGTTGCGCTTGGGGAAATCGCTGCGCTGGTGGGCGCCGCGGGATTCGGTGCGCAGGAGAGCGGAGTGGACCATGGATTCGGCGACGTCGAGCATGAAGGAGAGTTCGAGAGCGGCGACGAGATCGGTGTTGAAGGTGAGGGAGTGGTCGTCGAGGCCGAGATTGTCAGAGCGCTCTTGCAGTTCACGAAGAGTTTTTGCGCCGGCGGCGAGAGAGGATTCGGTGCGGTAGATTCCGGCGCTGGTCTCCATGGTGGTTTGCATTTCTTCGCGAATCGTGGAAGTGCGTTCCTTGCCGGTGGTGTTGCGGAGGAACTGGTTTTCGATGCGGCGCTGTTCGTCGAATGCTTGGGCGAGGATGGAATTGGAAATGGGCTTTGCTGTGGAGGCGAATTCGGCGGCGGCTTTTCCGGCGCGGGCGCCGAAGACGAGGAGTTCGGGAAGGGAATTGGAGCCGAGGCGATTGGCGCCGTTGATGCTGACGCAGGCTACTTCACCGGCGGCGAAGAGGCCGGGGAGTGGCGTGGCTCCGTTGATGTCTGTGCTGACGCCGCCCATCATGTAGTGAATGACGGGGCGGACGGGAATCATTTCGTGGACGGGATCGACGTTCTGGTATTTGGTGCAGAGTTCGCGGACGAAGGGGAGCTTGGAGTTGATTAATTTTTCGCCGAGATGGCGGAGATCGAGATGGACAACGGGGCCGTAGGGACCGTCAATGGTGCGGCCCTTTTCCTGTTCTTTCACGAAGGCCTGGGAGAGGCGATCGCGAGGGCCTAATTCCATGGAGCGGAGGACGGGCTTGGCGGTGGGAGTGCCGAGGTTGTAGTCTTGGAGATAGCGGTAGCCGTCTTTGTTGACGAGGTAGCCGCCTTCGGCGCGGGCGGCTTCGGTGATGAGGATGCCGGTGAAGGGGAGGCCCGTTGGGTGATACTGGATGAATTCCATGTCCTTCAGTGGGGCGCCTGCGCGATAAGCGAGGCCCATGCCGTCGCCGGTCTTGATGCTGGCATTGGTGGTGAAGGGAAAGACGCGGCCGCAACCGCCGGCGCAGAGGATCACGGACTTGGCGGTGATGGCCTGAATTTTGCCGGACATTAATTCGATGGCGACTACGCCCTGGACGCGGCCATCGTCGACGAGGAGCTTGGTGACGAACCATTCGTCGTAGCGAAAGATGGCGTTGTACTTCATGGTGGTTTGAAAAAGAGTGTGCAACATGTGGAAGCCGGTTTTATCGGCGGCGAACCAGGTGCGCATCTTTTTCATTCCGCCGAAGGGCCGGACGGCGATGTGGCCGTCTTCCTGGCGGCTCCAGGGGCAGCCCCAGTGCTCGAGTTGGAGAAGTTCCAGGGGAGATTCTTTTACGAAGGCTTCGACGGCGTCTTGATCGCAGAGCCAGTCGCCACCGGAGATGGTGTCGTAGGCGTGCTCGTCGAGAGAGTCGTCGGATTTGATGACGCCGGCGGCGCCGCCTTCTGCGGAGACGGTGTGGCTCCGCATGGGATAGACCTTGGAGACTACGGCGATTTTAAGATTGGGATTGAGTTCGGATACAGCAATGGCGGCGCGGAGGCCAGCACCACCACCTCCGACCAAGAGAACGTCGTGGGTCGTAACGTCCATAAGGACTCTGACGCCAACTTCTCTGGGCGGCTGGCGAACGGGAACCGGCCGCGGCTAAACAGGAGGGAATGTACTTTTTGAGGGGAGAGAAGTCAAGAGAAGGGAAGGGAGGGTGCTGCACTAATTTGAGTTTATCGGCTGGCCACAACCCTGGGGCTTAAACACGCGGACAGTTGAGGGGGGATTGGCGGCAAGCTTTGCGAGTGGACGAATGGGGCGCGATACGAGGTTGCCTCCGCAGTTAGGGCAGCGCCCACCTAGGCGGTTGTCAACGCAGTCGCGGCAAAAGGTGCACTCGAAGGTGCAGATCATCGCGTCGGTAGCGGATGGCGGCAAATCTTTGTTGCAGCATTCGCAATTCGGTCGTAGCTCAAGCATGCTTCCCCTCACTGTCCGCAAAGGTAAAAAACATTTTACCCGAAGTGCACGCCGCCATTCCACCTGGGGAGCGCCGTGGAAGCAAGGCTGCGGATTGGCAGATTCATGAGTTTCGTCCGGGTGGCCGAAGCGAGTAAGGCAGATTGGGAAGTTGTGAGATTTTCGCGGGCTGTATAGTTCGGGACTGGCTAGTGGCTGAACGCGGACGTATGATGTGTACATGTTGAAGAGAGACCTCCCTGTGACCCATTGTGCGCAGTGTGGTGGCGCGGGTTACAACAGCAGAGTGACAGACCGGCGTTGCTGTAAGACGATCAGCGGAGAACGCTGCAACGGCACAAACGCAGGCGCGCCCAACCGTGGGGATTGGGAAGATTGTTCCTTGTGTGAAGCGACCGGGTATTACCGCAATAAGGAATGCCCGCAGTGCCAAGGTGTCGGCTATCTTTTCGTGCCCCCGAAAGTGAAGCAGCTTGTCGTTTAATCGAAATTGATCCTACTAGTTCCCAAGTTGCCGGCAACCGCCGGGAAACCGGACAACTCCAGTCCTAGGATTCCACTTCTCCGGCTACCGCGTTACTCAGGAACTGACAGAGCCTTCGCCCGTCGAATCATGTGCCAGCGGACAAGGAAGATAAAGAAGAGTACCAACAAGGTCTGAGTGAGGGCTGTCGAAAAACCTAGAAGGCCAATAAGAACCTGGAAACTCCCTGGTGTCTTTTCGTCGAGCAACCTGACAACAAACCCATAGAGGCTCGTTGAGGTGGAGAGTTCCCATGTGAGCAGAATGCGTAGCATTGCTTCCCATGTCCGGCAAGCAAGCGCGTTTCCCAGGACTTAACCAGAAGTCGTGCTATTCTCGCTGCGATTCGGAAGTTTGTGTTCTGGAGCAGCGACGTCCCTAACTTCTGAAAGAAGCTCATGGGAAACCGAGGACCCGCAACTTAAACAAAATCAGATAGGACTCGAAGGAAGTCAGCCATGAGAAGAGTCAATGTGCTCGAATTTGTCTCCCTTGACGGAATCATACAATCCCCAGGCGGGCCAGAGGAAGATACCAGTGGCGGCTTCGAGTATGGCGGGTGGATAAGTCCACATTCCGACGCTGTTAGTTCAACGGCCATAACAAAGCAGATGAACATGCCGTTTGACTTGTTGCTAGGGCGAAAAACTTTTGACATTTGGGCAGCATTCTGGCCGCAACACAACGACATTTGGCCGGCCGTCAACACAGCGACCAAGTACGTCGCCTCGAATACCATGACATCTCACGAATGGCAGCCGTCCGTGTTTCTAAACGGAGATATTGCGGAAAAAATCACCAAAATCAAGCAACAGGCAGGGCCGGATTTGCACGTATATGGAAGCGCAAATCTCATTCAGACACTCCTCAAGCATAATTTGGTCGATGCGTTCTGGCTGAAGATATTTCCGATAACGTTGGGCAGTGGAAAACGATTGTTTGCCGATGGCACGATCCCGGCGGCATTCAAGGTGACAGAAAGCACGGTCACCTCGAAAGGCGTCATTATCGTCAATTACGAGCGTGCAGGCGGAATTCGCGCCGTGTTGGGCATCTGACCTGACCTGCGCGGCTAAACTCGGACCTCTGGTGATGATGCAGCAAAAATGAGGTTCTCGCCCACTTTGTTGACAACTCCCGGGGAATCGCCCTACCGGTAACTTGGGTACTGGGACCCGCTTGTCCAGTTGCCCCGATTAGCCGGCGTGGGGATTACTTCTGAGCAGTTGACGGCGTATTGCGGCGTCCGTGAAGGCGGGAACAATCGATTCTTGCGTTTGTTTCCAGGAGAGTGCGCGTTATCCGGAAAATTCCATGGGTCAGCGATGCGGCGAGCGGAGACGGTTGGGCACAAGCGGAGCACGGCGGTTTAATGGCTGGACCGTTTAACCGGAATTAGGGCGATTGCGGATACGAAGAGCGCCAAGAGGTACAGTCCGACTACGAAAGCGAAAGACGTCGCGAGGACATACATTGTTGAGACCTCACCTCATAATGATGATTTTGGAGATCCCTCGCTATCCTGTTTCGGACAGTTTTTGCGTGGCCTGCCCGCAATAAACAGACCTATGCAGACTGCTATTTACACTGCCAGATAGAAAATAGAGGGATTTAGCGTTCTGGTTGCCGACGGACGAAACCGGTGCGTGGGTCCCATCAATAACTGTGCCCGCGATAGCCCTCTCGGAGGCATTCCATAGACAGCTATCGCGGGCTTCGTTACGACCATTAGCTTCCATCCGAAAGGTATAACTGGGAGAAAAGGTCTGTCTGTCCAAAATTGGACAGGTGTGGATTCAGAAGGATTGGGCGGCGAGTTGGGGAAAATCCTAGACGAGTTTTTCGGCGGGATTGAGCTTGCCGTATTCGCTGGTGAAGAAGAGGGGGACGTCGGCGTATTTGTTTTTGTCGCGGTAATAGACTTCGCAACTGTCGAAAGGCTTGGAGTAGATGTGGATGCTGACGGCGCGCTGGTTGTATTCGGCGAGGTTCATAACTTCGTGGACGGGTTCCATGGGATTGACGAAGGTGGGGTGGGAGGCATCGAGTTGGTAGATGTCGGTGGGGGTGATTGTGCAGTCGCCGGTGGCGGGATCGAGTTTTTCGACGCGGTAGTTGCGGACGTCGAGGCGGCCGATGGGTGCGGACATCCAGCAGTTCTGATCGCGATGGTTGTGGATGCGGCTGTGCTGGCCGCTTTCCCAGCAGAGGGTCATGCACTCGAAGAGATCGTTCTTGAAGATCAGATTGCGGGTGTAGCTGCCCTTGGAATAGAAAATGTAGGGTTCGAGGCTGGCGGGCTGGACGGGATGGTGGATGACGTAGTCCTGGACGGTTTTTAGGGTGAAGTCTTTTTCGGGGATGGCGGCGAGGCCGGAGACCCAGTCGGCGATGGTGATTTGCGCGGCGACGATATTTTGCGGCATCGTAAAGCTCCTGTTCGCACGGGGCGAGGCGCTGCTGAAAGCGATAAATTGTGGCGGCAACCGGGTTCAGCCGATTGTAGCGCGATTTCCGTGGCAGGGAGAAATCTTACGCGCTGAGCGGATAGTGGAAGCGACTGCCTGTTGCGCGCCTTTTCGAGAGTTAGTCGTTATCTTTTGCGCGCTTGCCTGCCGGTGTTTTGGAGTGTTCATCCACGACGGCATCGGTGGCTTCCAAGCAAGTGTGCAGGAATGTTTTGATTCTTTTGTGGAACTGCTCCGCGGTGTGTTCAGCGGAACGAGCCACCTCGGCTTCCAGCGTCTGCCGGCGGGCATCACAGGTGGCTCGACTCTCGGTTTCCAGTGAAGAGAGCGCGGACTCCACGCGTTCCTTCGTCTCCGCGAGCGCCCGGTTCACGTGGAGTTCCGTGTCGCGCCGAAAATCTTCCAGCCGGGAATTGAACGCATTTTGCACGGACGTCTGCACTTCCACCGAGTGCGCATGCAGCTTCGAGAGCGCTTCGTTTGTCGCGCCCTGTAGATTCTCCAGAAGCCGTTCGTAGCGGAGTTCCGCGATCTCGTCTGCGGCGTTTTCAAATTCCGATGTGGCGCGGGCCATCGCTTCCTTCAGTTTGGCCGGAATCGACGGGGCGAGCTCTTGCATCAGCTTGTCCACGTATTCTTGCGCCTTCGTTAACTCGCGTTGCAATTCGTCTGTCTGCTTTTTCAGGCGTTGAGAGGTCTCCTCCGCCCGGCTGCGAAACTCCTGCATTTCTCGCACGCTGGACCGGCGGGCATCCTCGAGCGAACTGAGTGCCTCACGGACTAGGTCGGCGATCTGTTTGGCCGCAGCGGCGTGCACGGCCTTCTCCGCCTCCTGTTGGAGCTTGCCCTGCAGCGCGGCGATCAGCTTTTCGGGGGTGACGACGGCGCGCGTTGGTTGGGGATCCGCCGCTGACTTTGAGGCTGGAGCGGCGGGCGAAAGGGATGAGGAACTGGTGATCTCGGATACCTTGGTTTCTGTCTTCATCGGGATCTCGCTTATTTTCTTTGTGGCTGATTCTTGCACGGGGGCAACCGGTTGCGGGAGTTGGGCCGTTGACGTAGTTGGTTCTCGAGCGCTTAGCCAATCCGCCGGGGGCACGGCAATCCCCCACACGTTGGAGGGAGCTTCGAGTTCGACGCCAACCTGTTGGAGTTCGCGCAAACTTTCGGGTGGGTGAACGGATCGGACGACGGCTCTCACCGTCGCAGGCTTTTCCTTGGAATTGTTGAGTCCGACCATCTGCAGCGTGACCCAGGTTCCAACTCCATAGTCATGGCGCGAGGCATACCGGCAACCGTGCATGTTGAGGGTGACGGAGACCGTTCGTTCCATGAACTGTTCGCCCATGAGATTCTGACCTAAGACCATTAGGGGGACGGATTTTTCGATGCGCGTGCTGCGTCGCGCCGCAGCGGCTGCTAAATTCCCGGGAGCGCTGATCACTTGTGATTGGCTCACGTGACCTCCCTGTCGACCAATCCCCGTAAGCCGTTCGGCTTCACCTTATTTTTTGATTTTAGGCTTTCGCCGTGAGCGCTTGCTGCTTAATTAGTCAGGCTATTTCGCATCGGTTAAGGGTGGAGGTTAGACCTGGCGGCGAAACTCGGAACCGGGCCCGTGCGGGGCGGAGTCGAGGGCTAAGACAACATAACTGTCATGTTGCTGCCCTACTCTTTAGTCCGTACTCTCCAAATTGTCGATTCCAGAATCACGAGTGAGTAACGCGCAAACCATCTATCTTCTCGCAGCAGACTAGCGTGCATCGAGACTCTCGCGGCGGCCCTCCATCAAAAACAGGGCAAAGTCCGTGGCGAGCGGCACGGCTGCAACCTGGCGCATCATCAGGGCGACTTGACCCCGATGATAAGTGGAATGGTTGGCCAGATGTTGCATCAGGTGCGCCACACTGATTTGTGTTGCGCGAAGCGGAAGCATCCTTCCCAGGGATTCGTTGGTGACCCCCTTCACAAACTCGATTTGTTCGCGCTCGACTTCCGCCCACTTTGACTGCACCGCAGAGAAGTCGGGATACGCTTTCGGATCAAATTGGGCCCAGTGCCGGGTCCAGAAATCCCACACGAAGGTGGGGCCGGGGGAGGGTTCCTTCCAACACTTTAACCAACCCCACTCGCCGCCAATGATGTGCACGAGAGTATCCCGCACAGAAGAGAGGCTGCCGCCCAGATCACGTGTGAACTCCTCTGTGCTGAGAGTGGAAGCCGCTTGCAAAACCCTGTTGTTCGCCCAGCGGTCGTATTCGTAAAGAAGCTGAATGTCTTCTTTCGTCATGGTGGTTGCCGGCCGCTCCTTCGGGTAATTACCTTGCCTAGGCAGTCGTCGAGGCTGCAGGCGGTCGCCTCTGAGATGCGGTGAGGAACGTTAGCACGAACGGGATCTTAGGATGTATCGACTGTTGTTCAACTGGAACGGCCGGTTAGGACGAAGGCGGTTTGGTGCCTGTCAAGATGAGGATTTCGGCGGGGAAGCTGATGCCTTGCGGGGTGGAGAATTCGGCGAGAGAGGCGAGGGCTTCGCGTTTTACTTCGGCCAGGTGAGCAGGAGAAAGCTGGGCGATTTTTGTGCGGAGTTTATCGGAGATATCCAGGCGCAACTGAAAGAAATCTTCGACGGAGATCGGGGACTGAATTGTGAATTGCAGGAGGCGTTCGCGCGGGTCGGCTACGCCGGCTTGGTGAAGAAGTTTGAGAAGTTTGCCGGGGTTGGCGAAGCGGAAGGCGTCGAGGGCATCGGGAGCGAGAGGCGGGGAATCGATGTGGCGGTCGATGACGCGGGAGAGGGAATAGTGGAAAGGATTTCGTTCGGCGAAATGCCAGACGGCGAGGGTCAGATTGCCGGCGGGCTTGAGGACGCGCAGAATTTCGCTGATCGCGTCGAGCGGGGATGGAAAGAACATGATGCCGAAGCGGCTGATGGCGGCGTCGAAGGTGTTGTCTGGGAATGGAAGGTGATCGGCGAAGGCGACTTCGAATTGGGTGTTTGTTATGCCGAGGCGTTCGGATGCGCGGCGAGCGGCAGCGACCATTTCTGGAATCGGATCGATGCCGAATATTTTGCCTTCGGGGCCGACGAGGGTGGAGAGGGTTAGTGCGGGTTCGCCGGGGCCGGTGGCGAGATCGAGAACGGTTTGGCGCGGAGCGATGTGGGCAGCTTCGGCGAGGGCCTGCGTGACCGGGGCAAACATTTGGCGGAGAATTTCGCGGTGCTTTTCCCAGAAGGGGGCGGAGCCTGTCCAGCGGTTGATGACTTCTTGGTCGGGCTGCATGAAGGAAAGTATATCTGTCCGGTTTCTTTTTGCCGCGCTTGATTTGGGGTGAGGACCAAAAAGTCGAAGATTCAAATTCTTTTACCTCGACCCTGGGAAATTCCGCGCAAAGAGACGGCAACCCCAAGACCCAGGTACCGAACACCGGAACCTGGGGCACCCACCTTCTCTCTCCTGTTATGGGAATTGCTGAAGTGGTATCCTCTCAGCGGTTCGATGCTAAAAAATTCCAGACCACCGGGCCACCCGCCAAGTTATACAACTTTCCGAGGCCCCACATGTCCAATTTTGAGGGGTTCACTTCACCTTATTGTGGCAACATGTGTTTTGACGGTTTCGTTTTCCCCTATTTTCGCTCAATCAAAAGATACGAGTAAATGTCCTGGCGAAACGGTGGACAGACTGGGATCTAAGCAGGCCAAACCTCCGCGGGCCTTTCTCTCCGAACTCAAATCAGCCGTTGAACTGGACCAAAGATCGAAAGTAGCGAATATGATGAGATTTCCGCTGCTGGTAGGCACGCCCCAAAAACGTCTGGAAATCGGAGACCGCGAAGAATTTCTATATAACTACAACCATATACTCACTCCAAAAGTGAAAGCCAAAATTGGTGACGAGATGTCATCTCGATGCCTTTTTGTGAACTGGCAGGGATTCATGGTTGGAGATGGCGAAGTCTGGTTCAAAGAAATAAGTTCTGGGACCTTCCGGGTAATTTCGATTGGCACTGAAGAAGATTTTTCACCTCGTCACCCCCCCAAGAACACCGCCCGGTATCTAAGTTTTGAGATTGAGAGGCACGTATGGTCAGTTCGTCTCTCTGCACCTTGGACGTTCATGTAGAGACAGCCTCACACAGAAGCGGGTGGTTTTATTCTTTCAGAGAGACGGGGTCGGACTGATTTTTTGGTGAAAGTTTATTGAGCAGGGAGACCAGTTCGCGGCCCGAGGCGGGGACGCCTACTTTCCCTTCGCGGACTATCTGTTTGGCGGAGAGTTCGCGGCCGTAGAGTTTTTTGTTTGCGCTGCCGTCGGAGCGGAGCGTGGAGCCTTCAAGAGAGATTCCGGCAAACAATCCACGGGAGCGGGAATAGCTGAGGACTTCGGCGCGCATCACGATGTCCGTGTCGGCGGCGGCGGTGCGGCCTTTGGGGCCGGCAGCGGCGGAGGCGTCGGCACCGAGCTTTACCTTGCTGCTTAAGATGGAGTTGGCGCCTTTGGGATTCATGACCAAGAGAACGAAGTCGGTGGCTTCGCCACCCAACTGAAGGCCGATGTTTGCGCCTTCGAGGGCGAAGAGTGCAGGCGCGCTCCAATGCCCGGTGAAGTGCTGGCCGGTGCGGCAGGTGATGGCGCCGCGGCCGAAGTCGCCGCCGACTCCGATTGCGAACTTCAGGACGGAGGGAATCACGATCACACACTCGGCTTTGTTGAGGAGATCCTTGGGAATGCCATCGGGGATGTCCATGATCTCCTTGAAGACCTGGCCGGAGGCTTCGAGGCGCTTCTGTTCGCGGGTTTGTTCCGCGGCGAAGGCGGGGCAGGCCAGCATGATCGTTAAGATGAGCGCAGATGTTTTTTTCATGGGAATACCTCCGCATTAAATGGTTTGGGGAAGGCTGATTGGAGACTACCACGGATTGAAGGGAGTTGCCGCCGGCAGAACAGTTGGGTAGTGTCCTAATTTCCAGATTGGCTGTGGCGGCGCCGGAGGCTTGAGGAATGGACTACGTAGAATTCGCGGTAGGAGTCGCGATTATCCTCATGGCCGTATATCTGCGCTATTTTGCGGGTCTACAAACCGGATGGGAAATCGTGATGTTCTGGGGGTACTGGGCTGTCGGCCTACTCCTCATGAAGCATGCAAGAAGGCAGAGAAAGAGTGATTCGAATTAGGATATCACCAACAGTTGGAATGGGATGGGATTCGAAAAGGGGAAGGAAAAAAAAAGAGAGGCGCTCGGGGTGAACACAAGCGCCTCGTCTAGTGCTTCAACGTAAACCGTACCTCACTGGATCACCTCCTTCTCGGCGGGATCGCCGATGTCGACAAGATGTCGAGTGGGGTGAGTATATCGCGGGGGAGAAAAAATGCCAGAGGGAATGTTTTCGTTCCTTATCCGAGGTGGCAATGGAGGTGAAAGCGTTTCGAGATGGCAGAGAAAGAGCCCGCCTCTGACCCTTCGGCTGTGCTCAGGGCAAGCGGCGGCCGCTACAAAGGCGGCTCGCGGACTCGCCGGGGGGCACGATTTATCGTGCCCCTACATGGATGGGGCGCGTGGGAAATTGGAAGACAGGACGGAGGAAGAGGGGAAGACGGCCTAAAGCCTCCCCTACGAATGCGGATTGGTGATTTGCTAGGTGGGGATTTGTTGGGCTTGGAGTTGGCGGTCTAGGGCTTTTAGGATCCAGTTTTGGAGGACTTCGCGGTAGCGGGGTTTGATTGCGCGGAAGACTAGGCCGAGACCGGATTGGCGGGTGTAGAGGACGATTGCTTCGGTTTCGAACGATTCGCGGTCTTCGTAAATGCGCAGCGTGACACCGCTTTTAAGATCGAAGGAGGCGGAAGTCTCGATGAAGCAGCCCATCAGGCTGAGTTCGGTGACGCGGCCGGGGAGAGTCGCTTTGGGCGAGCTTTCGGGAGCAATTTCGGCGGTTGCATCGAAAGAAAATCGTAGACCACGGCATTCTCGGCTCATTCTGCAATTTTATTCCAGGAGAAAATGCGGGTCGAGGCGGTTGAAGGACAGGGGATGCGAAACCAACAGCACTGTCCTTTCGGACGGGTAGCCGGGGGACGCGATTGGTGCGGAGGGTTATGCGGGGATTGCTTCCACGATGGAATCGGCGGCAGCGGTGGGGATGATGCGCGTGAGTTGCCAGCCCGCGGCGGCAAGCAGGGTGCGGAACTGTTTTTCGGTGCGTTCGCAGCCGCTGGGGAAAATCAGCATCTGGAGGTCGAGGAATTTGCCGGGAGAGAAATCGTTGCCGGGCTGGATGACGGCGTCAACCACGAGGAGCTTGCCACCGGGATTCACACCTTTGCGGCAGGCCTGGAGCAGCCGGATGCAGAGATCGTCGGGCCAGTCGTGGATGATGTGCTTCATGATGTAAGCGTCGGCTCCGGGGGGAACCGAGGAGAACATGTCGCCGGATGCGAACGTGCAGCGATCCATTAGAGGTTTTAGGGGGCCGTTTGTGGCGCCCTTGACGACGTGAGGCGCTTCAAACAATGTGCCGCGCATGTGAGGATTATTTTTGAGGATGGTTGCGAGAAGAAGTCCGTGGCCGCCGGCGATATCCACGATGGAGCGAATGCCTTCGAAATTGTAGGCTTCGGTGACGGCTGGGCTGTCGATCATGGAAATGTCGGTCATGGCATTGTTGAACATTTCCGCTTCAGCAGGGTGCTGTTTAAAAAATTCGAAGATGGGTGCGCCGTAAATCTGTTCCATGGCGGGCTTTCCGGTGCGGACGCAGTGCTCGAGGTTGGACCAGCCGCGGCCGTGCCATTCTCTGCCGGACATGATGGCGAAGGCGCGGAGACTTGGGGTGGCGTCGGTGCGCAGGACTGCAGACAGGGGAGTTTGCGAAAACTTTCCGTCGGGGCCTTCGGAGAGAACTCCTACGCAGGCGGTGGCGCGCATGAGGCGGTAGAGCGATGTCGGATCGGCACCGATTTGTTTGGCGAGTTCGTCGGCGGATTTGGGAGCCGCTTCGACGAGGTCGGGGATGCCGAGGAGGGCGAGACAAGAGACAGCGCCGGAGACGTAGGCGCCGTTCAGGATCTGGAGAATGCCGGCGTGAGCGGGCTGAGGCTGGGGCTGTGCGTTCATATTGGCTTCACCTGGAAATAGATTAGAGGGGCGGCAGTTGCGGAAGTATAGCTCGAATGGCTGTGCGATGCTCAGCCGTTTTTGTTGTGAGTGGACTTCTGGAGGGCGGGAGGGATCTCAGAGATTGTTTTTGACCTGAAAGTTGGTGCGTTGACAGGTGGGGGGAGGGGCCCTATACTCCGCGCCGTCGCGGAAAGAAGCGAAGATGAGGATTAAGTTCAGGAGTTCAAAAGTTTAAGAGTTAAGAGGGATAAGAGATACGCGGGGAGCGTGGCATGGACAATTTTGAATGCCTGAAGAGGCGTGCGGGGAAATTGGCCCGCTGCTCGATTGCATCGGCAATTTTGGTGTGCGCGTTTACGGCGGTGGCTTGTGGACAGGAGGCGCCGAAGTATCGGGTGGATCCGTTGTGGCCGCAGGAATTGCCGAACAAATGGATTATCGGGCAGATCGGCGGGATGGCTGTGGATGGGGAGAACCATATCTGGGTGTTGCAGAGGCCGGCTTCGAATACGGTGGATGAGTTGGGGGCTGCGCAGACGCCGCCGCGCTCGGAGTGCTGCTTTGCGGCGCCGCCGGTGCTGGAGTTCGATCAAGACGGGCGATTGCTACGGTCGTGGGGCGGACCGGGCGAAGGATTTGATTGGCCGAAAAGCGAACACGGGATATTTGTGGACAAGGCGGGATACGTTTGGATTGGCGGGAGCGCGGCGACGGACCGGCACATTTTGAAGTTCAAGAAGGATGGGAAGTTTGTGATGCAGATCGGGCATCCATCGGGGGATGCGGCGGAAAGTTCGCGTACGGATATTTTGGGAAGGCCGGCGGGGATTGAGGTGGATTCGGAGCTGCATGAGGTGTATGTGGCCGACGGGTATATGAACAAGCGGGTGATTGTGTTTGATTCGGAGACGGGGGCGTTCAAGCGGATGTGGGGTGCGTATGGAAACGCGCCGAAGGATGGAGATGTGGGGGCGTACAGTGCGGCGGCGGCACCGGCGCAGCAATTTCGCAATCCGGTGCATTGCGTGCACATTTCGCGCGACGGGCTGGTTTATGTGTGCGACCGTTCGAGCGACCGGATGCAGGTGTTCACGAAGCAGGGGAAGTTTGTGAAGGAGTTTATGGTGCGGCCGGAGACGCTGGGAGTGGGGTCGGTGTGGCAGTTTGCGTTTTCGACGGACGTGCAGCAGAAATATTTGCTGGTGGCGGACGGAGAGGACAACGTGATCTGGACGCTGCGACGGGAGGATGGAGCGGTGGTGGGGCGGACGGGGCGAAATGGGCGAAGTGCGGGACAGTTTCACTGGATCCATGAGATTGCGTCGGATTCCGAGGGAAATCTTTATACGGGGGAAGTGGATACGGGGAAGAGGATTCAGAGATTTGTTCTGGTCAAGGATGGGAAACCATAGACCTAAACCGCAAGCCTCTAGATTTAGCCGTGAGATGAGTCTGGTTGAGAGAAGTGTTCCTCAGGGGCTGAAGCCCGGTTTTGGGAATCTCAAATGTCGGAGCTAAAGCTCCGACCTCCTGAAACCATTTATGGCGGCCTACGGCCGATTCGGCGATAAAGAAGGGAAGTGCGATGGGGAAGAAGAGAAAAACCAAGAAGAGAAAAAGTGCCGTGAAACGGCCGCTGGGGAAGCTTTGGGAAGAGCATTTGGCCGGCGAATTCACGACCAAGGATACGGAAGCGACGCTGAAGACCATGGTGCCGGATGCGTATGTGAACCACATACCAGTGCTGACGGGCGGTGTGGGGCACGAAGAGTTGCGGGAATTTTATTCAAAGCATTTTATTCCCAAGATGCCGCCGGATACGAAGATCGTGCCGGTCTCGCGAACGATTGGCGAAGAGCGGCTGGTGGACGAGATGATTTTTCAGTTCACGCACACGATGGAGATGGACTGGATGCTGCCGGGGATTGCGCCGACGGGGAAGCGAGTGGAATGCCCGCTGGTGGTGATCGTGCATTTTCGCGACGGGAAGCTGGCGAACGAGCACATTTATTGGGACCAGGCTTCGGTGCTGGTGCAGTTGGGACTGATGGATGCGGCGAAGTTGCCCGTGGCGGGCGTGGAGACGGCCAGGAAGCTGGCGGATCCGAGTTTGGCGGCAAACCGTTTAATTGAGCGGGCGAAGGTTAGCCGCAGAGCATAGATCTTCGGTTAGGCGCGATCAAACTGCGACTTACCGCCGAGTTGAGTAGTAAGTCTACCGCCTGAACCGGCAGGACCAACCAGGCAAGTGGAATTACTTCCGAGTTGCCCGTGATCCGTGCACCAAAATCCACACTTGACATCGACAAATAATCCACTACCATATGGTTGTGGATAAGTTAGATACAACATTTGCGGCTCTGTCTGATCCAACCCGCCGGGCGATGATCGAACGGCTCTCCCATGGGCCGGCCTCTGTGCATGGATTGACGGAACCGTTTGCACTCTCGCAGCAGATGATTTCAAAACATATTGCCTGCCTGGTGCGGGCGCGGATTGTGATCAAGACCAAGCGTGGAAGAGAGAGCGTGTGCACGCTCAGGCCAGAGGCGATAAAGACAGTCAGCGACTGGGCGATTAGCTATCGCCGATTCTGGGAAGAGAGTTTCGATAAGTTGGAGGTGGTTGTGAATCAAATGAAAAAAGCGGAGGTCAGAGATGGCAAAAAACACGGTTAACGAGAAAGAGCGGATGGTTGTCACCAGGGTTTTTGATGCCCCACGCGCATTGGTTTGGGAGGCATGGACAAACCCGAAATATGTGATGCAGTGGTGGGGGCCGAAAGGTTTTAGCTGCCCCGCTTGCGAGATTGATTTTCGCGTAGGAGGAAAATTTCTCTGGTGCATGAGAACGCCGGATGGGCAGGAGGGCTGGAATGCTGGGGAATACCACGAGATTGTTCTGCACGAGAAGATCGTTTACTCCATGTACTTTTCCGATTCGAAGGGAAACAGGGTTGAGCCTGAGGAGTATGGAACAGAACATGAGGCCATAGACGATGCGCACGACGTGGTTATTTTTGAGGATTTTGGAAACGGCCAGACTAAGCTCACCTTGATTGGAAATGACCCCATGGAGAGCGCAAAAGAGAGCGGTCAATTCGAGGGCTGGGTTGAGACACTCGATAAAATTGCGGCCGTGTTGCAGAGCTGGCGCAGGCGAAATAAGAGGTTGAAGTTTTGATGATCGTCATGCGCGAGATACAGCTAAGGCTGCTCGCGAGTTTCTTTTTGCAATCTGGGTGGCGGATGAATCGGGTTCAGGTAGGGAGGGCGTGTTTTAGGGGAAGGCCGATGCGGCGGAGGAGGTCTTGGAAACGGGGGTCGGGGCGGAGGGCGTCCATGCTGGGGTCGATGTGGAGATAGATGAGCCAGTGGGAATGTTCGTCGAAGGATTTCTCCAAGCATTCAATGGCGCGGTCGGATTCTCCGAGGCCAAGGTGAATTCCGGCGAAAAAACAGGGGGCGACATATTTTTGCTTGGCCAGTTGGGTTAATTCATCGAGGAGTTGGATTGCTTCTTTTTTTCTGCCGGCAGTGGCGAGAGTTTGCGCAAGGGCTGCAGTGAGCATGGGGCTGCCGCCGGAAAACTTCACACTCTTTTCGCCTTCGGCGATGGCCTGGTCATAGCGGCCCAACTTTCTGAGGATGAGGCCCAGAATCCAGTAGGTGACGGGGTAGTTGGGATCCAATTCGATTGTGCGATGGAGTTGTTCGATGGCGGCGTCGTATTGGCGGGCCATGTAGTGAGCCCAACCGATGCCGGCGCCGATGATCAGGGATAAGGGATCGAGCTCCTGACTTTTTTTCATGCCCGCGATTGCTTCCGCCTGGCGCCCGATGGTCATCAGACACTCGGCGTACCAATGGCTGGCGGTGGGATGGGCGAAGTTGAGCGCGATGCTGTGCTGGAATTCCGCTTGCGCTTCTGGCCACTGCCAATCGTAAAGCCACAATACGGCGGCCATCGGTGTGTGGGCTTCGCCGAGATCGGGGTCGAGACGGAGGGCCGTCAGTGCCGCGGCTTTGGCTTTAGGGAAGGCGTCTTTTGGCGGGAGATAACTGTTCCAGCCGAGGAGAATGTAGGAATCGGCGATGCCGGTGTGGGCGAGAGCGTAGGCGGAATCCTTTTCGACGGCTTGGTGAAAGTATTCGATGGCTTTGTAGAAGCCGTCTTCGGTCCATTTGTTCCAGTGGTGGCGGCCCTTCAGGTAAAGGCGATAGGCTTCGGCATCGTCCGTCTGGTGTTTAGTTAGGCGTTTTTTTTCGGCGCGGGTGAGCTTCAGTTTTAGAGTTTCCCAAATTTCGTTGGAGATTTCGTCCTGGATGGCGAAGATATCGCCGGGTTTGCGATCGTATTGGGCGCCCCAGATTCGGGAGCCGGTGGCTACGTCCACCAGTTCGGCGCCAATGCGCAACGAGCCGCCGCTTTGCATGATTCTGCCGGTGAGCACGGCGCGGACGTTCAGTTCGCGACCGACGGATTGCGGATCGACGCCGCGGCCCTTGAATCGAAATACGGTGCTTTGGGCCATTACGCGGAGTTTGGGAACGGCCGCGAGAATGTTGATGAGGCTGCCGGCGATGCCGTCACTGAGGTATTCGTGCTCCGGGTCGCGGCTGGAGTTTTCGAAGGGTAAGACGGCGAGGGAGTCGATAATCTTGGAAACGCGGGCTGGGCGGAGGGTTCCAGTTTGGGTGGAAGGATTTTGTGCGCGGTGCTCGCCGGTCGAGTGCAGGTCTGGGCTGGATGATGGCTGGGCGGTTTGTGTGATTGGGTCATTGGCTCGCCAGCCGGAATCGGGGCCGCGTTCCATTTGTTGAAGGTCGGCGCGAATGTCGGCGGCGTGTTGATAGCGTTGGTCGCGATTTTTGTGGAGTGCTTTGCTGATGATTTCTTCCAGGCGCGGCGGGATGGAGGGATTAATCGTTCGGGCGGGAGCGGGGGAGCGGGTGAGGACGGCTTCGATAACCGCACCGCCGGTGGGGCCGTTGAAGGCCTGGCGGCCGGTGGCCATTTCATAGAGTAAGAGACCAAGAGAGAAGATATCGGTGCGCGGGTCGAGATTGTCGCCGCGGACCTGTTCGGGGGACATGTAGGCGGGAGTGCCGCTGATGATGCCTACGATCGAAGTCGAATCCGAGGTTTCGCTGTTGGAATCCGTGTCGGCGGTGGCGACTCCTTTGGGGACAAGTTTTGCGAGGCCAAAATCGAGGACCTTGGCCTGGCCGCGTTTGGTGACGAATATATTTGCGGGTTTGATGTCGCGGTGAATGATGCCCTGGGTGTGGGCCGCGTCCAGGGCTTCGGCAAGCTGGATGCCAAGTTTAAGAGTTTCGTCGAGAGGGAGCGGCTTGCCCTGGATGTGAGCGCGCAGGGTTTCGCCGTCGATGAATTCCATGGCGATGAAGGTTCGGCCGGCTTGCTCTCCGATGTCGTAGATGGTGCAGATGCCGGGATGATTGAGGGCGGAGGCGGCGCGCGCTTCGCGGCGAAAGCGTTCGAGCGCCTGGGAGTCCTGGGCCATTTTGTCGGGCAGGAATTTGAGGGCGACAGGGCGGTCCAGGCGGGTATCGATGGCTTTGTAGACGACGCCCATTCCGCCGGCACCCAGTTTTTCTATGACGCGGAAGTGAGAGATGTTCTCGTCAATCATTTTTGAGCCCGGGCATCGGTCGGCCCGCACTGCGGAGAGCGGCGGTTTAGGTCACAAGGTTTTGTCGTCGAGCGCTGCGTCGCCATCGAGTTTTTTGCGCTCCGTATCCGGAGGTTTGGGAGAGCCTAACATGCTCAGGGCTCGCGAGCCTTCGCCGTAACTGGCCAGGTCGGCTTGATGTTCCAGCTCGAAGGTGACGTTTTTGTTGCAGACGGAGCAGACCAGGAGGCCATAGGCGGCGTCATCCTGCGGCGCGAAAATGTTGAAGCGCATGACGCGGCCGCAACATATCGGGATCCAAAGATTTGGAGTTTGCGCAGAGTCCAAAGTTCACCGCCCACAACCGAGTGTGGCGGGATTATACACCGAAAAACTGGGCGGCTAGGCAGTGGCGGCCTCAGATTCACAGCCGGGTTGCGATGGATGAGGGGAGGCAACCTTGCGTGACGCGGCACTAGACAGCGAATGAAAGTATGTTGCTTGCCGAAGGCCCGCCCGGTCTCATGCAACGTCTAATCGGGGATTAGGTTGCGTAATTCTTGCTGAGACGGGTGCGTAGCAGTTTACGGAGGGAATTTAGCTTCATGGCTACTCCTTTTGTTGATCTTGATAGCGAGCCGGGGATTCATGGTTGGCTGCATGTGCCTGCGCGACCCATGGGAAAGGGCATTGTGCTTACGCATGGGGCCGGGGCGGACTGCCAGTCGAAACTTTTGGTGGCGATGTCGGATGAGCTTGCCGAAGCGGGGTTCAGCGTTTTGAGGTTCGACCTGCCATTCCGGCGGGAGCGGCCGCATGGACCGCCTTCTCCGGCGAGCGGCGCGCGGGACCGGGACGGACTGCGCCGCGCCGTGTTGATTATGCGTGGGCAGAAAAACAGTCAGGTATTTTTGGGCGGGCATTCTTATGGGGGACGACAGGCGACCATGCTGGCTTCGGAAGCGCCGGGGCTGGCGGATGGATTGCTGCTGCTTTCCTACCCGCTGCATCCTCCGCGAAAGCCGGAACAACTCCGCACCGGGCATTTCCCAAAGTTGACCACTCCCGCGTTCTTCGTTCACGGCACGCGCGACCCATTCGGCACGACGGACGAAATGAACTCGGCTCTGCAGTTGATCCCCGGTGTGCACGCCATGTTGGAAGTGCATGGCGCGGGCCACGACCTTCTGGGCAAGAAGGCTCCTAACGAATTGACTTCTCGCGCGGTGAACGAGTTTGAGTTGTTCCTGAAAACCTTCGCTAAGAAGGCTTAAAACTAATTCATATGCCAACCGGATACGCAGACCCCGGAAGTGCCGGGAGTCGAAGGTTGTGCTTCCGGGTGGGCTATTCCGGGTGACGGTGGTTGTGAATTTTGCGGCGGAGGTCGGGCCAGAATTCCTTGGCGAGGTTGCAGAAGGTGTTGAGGAGGATGTCGGAGCCCCAGACGGACATGGTGTTGCCGAAGTTGCGCTGATAGTCGGGATGGTAGGTGTTGGAGATGCCGGCGGCGACGGCGTTGCCGACGATTTCGGAATAGTTGAATTGCGTTTGGCCTGTGTCGGCGCGGGTGAGGAAGATGCGGCTGACGGAATATTTGACACGATGCCAGGCGCCCCCAGTGCCGAGTTGGAAGTAACGGGGGTCTTGATGGAGGAGCGTGGGGAAGACGGAGGTGGTCATGAGGGTGCCGACGGCGGAGTCGGTGTAGGTTGTGGCGTAACGCTTGCTGTAACCCTGGAGACCCTGGCCATAGGAGGGATCGCTGTTGCGGGCTTGCCCCATCAGGGCGATTCCGCCCAGGAAGGAGACGGTGATGGGATCGGCCATGGTTTTTACGGAGAGCTTGAATTTGGTTTTGGGGGAAAGCGTGCCGAAGTTGTCGTGGCGTTCGACGGTGGAGTAGTTGGCGAGGACATAGAAGAGGCGATTGTTTTTGAGGGTGAGTTCGGTCGGGGGCGGGGCGGAGGGTAAGACGTCTGGCGCGGTGGTCAGAGTGAATTGCTGCTGAACGGGAGCGACGAGAGGAGCGTCGGAGGTTGCGGGTGAGGGCTCCTGGGCGTGGGCGGTGAGCGCGCCGAAAAGCGCGAAGGGTGCGATAGCGCGGAAGAGGATTCTTGCCGGGCGCGAGAGCCGATGGAGTTTCATGACAGAGATTTCCGTTCAGGCCAAAACATTGCCGCTTTGGTGAGTTGATATTTGCAGGTTGCGTTGGGGCGCGCGCCTGACCAAATGTTCAGGTGTTCCGAAGAGGCAACTTGCCCTGAGAAGCATCGGCGGGGGATTCCCAGAGTTGGACACCAAGCTCGAACCATGAACTCAAGCCCTGCGTAATGGCGGGGGTGGCGTAGTGGGAAGGCCGGTACTTACAGGGTGGTTGCGGCGCTTGGCGTAGCAGACTGGAGCACGGGAAAATTTAGCGAGGCAACCAATTTTTGTGGTTGGTGAATCAGGGTAAGTGTAAGATATCGGTTCAGCCCTCGAATAATCCGCGCAATATACCCTTCTCGCGAAGACTGACGAAAACCTGGAGGTATGTCCTATGCGGCGAAACATTATATTTGCGCTTGCGGTGGTGGTGTGTGTGTTGCTGGGGAGTTGCAGCGGCTCTATGAATCAGCATCTGGCGCCGAGCAACGGGGTCCCCATGAGCCTGACGATCGGCGACACGCCGCCGAACGGAGTGGGTGTGCTGTTCTTTGAGGCGATGATTACGGGAGTGAGTTTGCAGCCGTCGGATGCGACGAAACCGGCGGTTTCTGCGCTGACGACGCCGACGGAGGTGGAGTTCGGCCACTTGCAGACGGACACGGCGTTTTTGAGTTTGGCAAACGTGGCGCCAGATACGTACCAGAGCATGACGGTGACGTTTGGAAACGCGACGATGACGATCGTGAATCATTCAGGAGCGACGATGGGCGGGTGCGCGGACAATTCGGTTTGCGAACTGACGCCGAGTTTTAATCCGGCGACGGCATCGATCGCGAGTTCGCCGTTCCCGCTGACGATCAGCGCGAATTCGGTGGTGGGAATCCGGTTGGACTTTAACGTGGCTTCTTCGGTGCAGACGGACCTTTCCATCAATCCGACGGTTACGATCAAGAATCTGACGCAACGCATGCAGGATGAGGACGACCACGAGATGGAAGAGGTGGACGAGATCGACGGGCAGGTGACGTCGGTCGGAATGAACCAGTTCACGCTGATGAATGAACGGAGCGGGCAATCGTTCACGATCACGGTGGACGGTTCGACTGTGTTCGAGGATTTCGACCGCAGCGGGTGCATGACGAGCCCGGCGGATTTCACGTGCGTGCAGATGGGCCAGGTGCTGAACGTGAAGTTGAGCGAGAACGGCATGGGGGCCATGCTGGCGAAGCGCGTGGAGTTTGAAGAGGCGGCGAACCGGAAGGCGATCAAGGGGACGATCACCAGCGTGGACAGCCCGGCGCAGTTCCACATGGTGGTGTTTAACGAAGAGCCGACGGTGAGCGGAGTAAGTGAAGGATCGGTGGTGGCGGTGACAATCAATCCGGGGGCTGTGTTTCAGGTGGGACGCGAAGAGATGGGCGACGACGGCGGCTTCAATAACAGCGGGCTGAGTTTTGCGAGCGGGGCGGATCTGCTGACTGGGCAGGACGTGCAGATCCGGCCGGGGAACGTTTCCTCGAGCGGCGGAACGACGACGATCACGACGGACCTGGTGCGGCTGTGGCCTTCGCAGATTACGGGGCAGGTCGGCAGCATCAATTCTGACAACGGAACGTTTACGCTGACGGGGCTTTCGCCGCTGTTTACGGGAGCAACGCCGCCGGTGACGACTATTAGCGTGATGACGCTTTCGGGAATGGACTTCATGGACTTTTCCGGATCGGGAGACGGTGGGATGGGGACGCTGTCTGTGGGGCAGACAGTTTCGGTGAAAGGCTTGTTGTTCCACACGACGGGAATGCCGACGCTGGTGACGCGAACGGTGCGCGATCAGCAGGATCATTGATGACGTTAGTCATTGAACGAGCAAGCGCGATTGCGGGTAGCGGCGCGGATCATGAAGCGGAAGGGGCCGAGCGAGCCCGGTCCCTACAACAGAAGGATGAAGATAAAGGCAAGAAAGCGGCCTGAAGCCGCCCCTACAGGGAGGGCCTCGGGTATTTCACTGAGGGAGAATACGGCGAATAACGGATTTGTTAGTGTGGCGAGTTGCGTCAGACTTTCCTTGCTTTCGATTCGGCGGAACGGCGGAATGAACCGCCGAACGGAACAGAGCCCAGCGAGACAAGGATGGCCGTACTTGGTAAATGGATTCGCGAGTTCTGTTCCCTCGCGGCGGCGAATGATGCGGTTGCCGGCGACGCGGGATGTGTGGGTGTATTGGGAGTGCGGGGGATTGGGCGACGTTTCGAAGGTGCGCGACCTGAGCACTGGCGGGGTATTCATCGAAACTTCGCGAGGGAGAAAGAAAGGGGATTTGGTCCAGGTTCATTTTCTGGTGCCAGAGGGACAGATCAGCCTGGACAGCGTGGTGGCGCAGGCGCAGCCACCCGAGGGACTGGGGCTGAAATTCCAGGGGTTGGCCACCAGAGACATTACCAAACTTAGTTTGCTGCTGGAGCGGGTGCGGGCGGCGTTTCGCGGTTGATTCCCAAACACAAAAGGAATCCGGAGACTGACAGTATCGCGAGAGATGCGGTAGTATAGGTGTGGCCGGAGGAAAGAGAATCCGGCCCGACCCACATCCAGCCCAATGCTGCGGCGCCAGAAATCCCAGCGGCTAGCCTGCGGCAGCAAGATCCGGGAGACCCTGACAAACCCGGAAAAACCCAAGGAAACAAGATAATTAAGGAGGAGGAGATTCTCATGGTGAGAACAACAGGGTTGCGAGTTATAGGGTTGCTGCTTGGAGTTTTGTTCGTGGCGCTGCTGCCCGCGGCGGCGCAGGACGACAAGGTAGAGGTGTTCGGCGGGTATTCGTATATGAGATTCCGGCCGTCACCCGACACGAATTTGAACGGATGGGAGGCCTCGGTTCAATATAAATTCAGGGATTGGATCGGAGGGGTGGCGGACTTTGACGGGCACTATGGATCGCAGTTCGGAGTTGGGGAGTCCGTGCATTCGTTCCTGTTCGGGCCGCAGGTGTCGCTGCCCTCGAAGGTATCGCCATTTGCGCACGTGCTGCTGGGCGGAGCGCATTTCAGCGCGAGTGGAGTTGGAGATACGGCGTTTTCGATGGCGATTGGCGGAGGAATGGATTATCAAGTCAACGACCGATTCAGCTGGCGAATCATTCAGGGAGATTACCTGCTGACCAGGTTCTTCAGTAATACGCAGAATAATGGAAGGCTCTCGACGGGGATTATTTACCGATTCTAATTGAGAAGCCGGGCGTGGCCCCAGCGGGCCGTACGGCGTTGGGTCACGCTCCGCTTTTTTTGCCCCGATAGGTAGAAGTGGCTTTGGTTACAAGCCACGGTCGGAGGCGATGGAGTGGACTTATCACCGGTTTAGCCCTCACCCGTTAAAGGGACTGCAGGCCGACTTCACCGGCGTGTTTCGATGCAGGTTTTCCTACCCAGACGACCCGGCAACGCGCAAAATTTGTGGAGTTCTCATCGAGGATGAGTTCGACGACCTGGCCCGGCCGAACTCGGGAAATTCCACCCACGCGAAAGCCGTCTGGCGACGAATCCAGAAGGAGGCAGGGAACTCTTTCCGGGTTGCGATGGAGGTTGATGACGAGACTCGCCCGACGCTTGCAGACAGCCCGCTTTGACTTTCTCAGTTGCACTTAAGCGCTTTCCATGACGACGAATTAATGGGGAGCTAAGTATATTCTCTTAGAAACGGCCGGTCCAAAAAAGAAAGAGGACAATAAGGATGAGCAGACTGAGGCTGCCGAGAGGATAGAAGCTCCACTTTTTGCTGTGGCGCCAAATCGGGAGAACGGCCACAAGGGCGATGAGGAGAAAGACCGGAAGGATGAATGTCAGCATGTGTTCGACTCTCCTTTTGGGTTGGGCCCGCGGGCTGAGTGTCGAGTCTGTAAGGACAGGAGTGTCAACGCCTTCGACCCAGTTCATCGGCGAACAATAGCGTTCGGTGAGAAGACCCTTACCTGTGAGGATCTCACGACTGTTTGCGAAAAAATGTTCCGTTTGACACAGAGCCGCCGATTTCGGAGGGTTGGCTAAGTCAGCTATTTGGACAGGGAGCAAGGCTACGAGCTGTCTGATTAAGGATAGACACGTTGGTTGAGGGCGAGTAGGCTCCAAGGAAAGTAGTAAGCCTCGATTCAAACACTCCGAACACCCCAACCCTGAGCGCCAAGCGCTCAGGGTGTGTGAACCCGACTGCGCGCGAACACAAGGTCAACTGGTGACCCAACCGCGTGTAATGTGCATCGCTATTGAAATTAGACGTGCCGGGCGAGTAAGATGGTGTCCCCACGCAGGGCTAACTGCCGCTTGGTTGATCCCCAACCCCTTCGCAACGGCAGTGATGACAATGCCGTTGGGCCTGGAAGGGTGCATCATGAAGTTCATACTCGATGGAGCTCAAACTGGACACTGCCCGGACTGCGGCAGTGGGTCACTTCACCGGTCGCGTCGAAAAGACTTCGTAGAGTCGTTTCTGCATTACGCGCTGTTCATCAGTCCTTACCGCTGTAATGAATGTTACGAGCGGCATTTTCGGTTTCGCTCGGCGAAGGGCGTTGAACACGCGTCATCGCAGCGGCCGCGCCACGCCTCTTAAGCACACAATTTAACGGTCCAAGTACGAAACAGTCGACGCTGATTGTCGATCAGGCGGACGGGTGTCTGAGGATTTCGGCCAGCGCGTGGATGCGCGCGGAGTCAGCCGGGGTTTTTGCGGAAGCGGCGCTCTGTTCGACAGAGGAAGCCATGCCCTGCAGCTTGGCAATTTTGCTTTTGTTCATGTGGGAAGATTCCGCGCTTTTGATGGCCTTTTGCAGAGAAGCGATTTGCTTTGCGGGCAAGGCCTGGGAGCGGGAGAGTTGGTCGAGATAGGCTTTGGCGACGACGAGACTGGAGGGCCACTCGATTTTTTGCTGGTTCTGGACGTTCAGTTCGGCGACGCGGACGGACTTGGCGGCGTCGATTTCGTTTTGGGAGAGGTACGGGCTGGGCGCAAGTTCAAAGACATCGAGGCCGCGGGCAATTTCCGAACCATAGATGTAGCCGTTGTACCAGTAGGCAGACCATTCGCCGCCGAGGACGAGCATCTTGGGATCGATGGGGCCGCGATCGAAGTAGGCGATTTCGAAAGGTTGCGCGGGGTCGGTGAAATCCATTACGGAAACGCCGCCCTGATACCAGGCCTGGACTTCGATATCGCGGCCGGGAACGGGGACGAGAGAGCCGTTGTGAGCGACGCAGTTTTCGGAATCGCCTTGCGCCGAGGGCATTTTGTAATAGTTGGCGAAGGTGAGTTTGTCGTCCTTGAGGCGGAAGATAGCGTCGGCACCCCATTTGTTCGGATCGTTCGCACGGCAGCGCGCGCCGAGGCCGCCGCCCCATTCGTCGGTGAAAACCACTTTGGTGCCGTCATTGGAGAAAGAGGCGGAGTGCCAGTAGGAATAGTTGGGATCGTTGACGGCGTCGAGACGCTTGGGGTGGACGGGGTCTTTGACGTCGAGAATGATTCCGTTGCCGGAGCAGGCGCCTGCGGCGAGGCCGATGGCGGTGTAGACGGTGATGTCGTGGCACTGGTCGGTGTCGGCGGGCTTTTCTTGTCCCTTATGCAAGCTGCCGCCGCTGGTGAGGCCGTTGATGGCGCCGGTGCGGGGATCGATGAAGAGGCGGGGAGTGGAGACGATTTTGGCGTCTTGCGGAGCGGCGACCGGGACCTTGATTACGTCGATGCGGAAGAGGGCGGTGTTTGGATCCTTGTCGGGCTTTTCGCCGGAGCAGCCATCGAGCTCTTCGGGTTGGCGCACGAAGGAGGTGCCGGAGACGTAGATGTAGACGTTGTTCTTGTCATTGGGGTCGAGGACAAGAGTGTGAGTGTGCGAGCCGCGGCAGGTTTGCACGGCGGCGACTTGCTTTGGATTCTTGATATCGGTGATGTCGAAGACGCGGACGCCGCGGAAACGATCTTTCTGCGCGGCGGGAAGGCGGCGCTTCTTTTCTTTTTGTTTATCCTTATCTTCGTCCGCGGGCGGCGGAGGCTCGGGAGGGAAGCCCTGGGTGCCGCAGTCGAGGCGGCCGTTGGGCATCTCGACGGACATGAAGAGAAGGTTTTTGTAGACGGAGACGTCGCCTTGTCCACCCGGGCAGACCATGGAAGTGAGGAGCTTTGTGTTGGCGGGGTTGGAGATGTCGTAGATGTTCACGCCGTAGAAATTGCCCATGAAGAGGTGATCACCCTGGAAGGCGAAATCGGAGTTGGCGAAGGCGAGTTGCGCGATGGGAAGTTGAACCGCCTTGGGGAGTTTCGAGACGTTGCCGATGCCGAGCTGAGCAAGAGTCTTCTGCACCTTGGGATCGTCGGGATCGGTTGAGCCGAGTTGAAAGGCGTCGGGCTTTTTGACCAGGAGAAGATGCTTGATGCCGACGGCGGCTTCGCCGGCGTCGTAGAGACCGGGAGTGAGCTTGGCGCGAGGATCATTGGCGTCGGAGCCTTTCATGCCGGGGGGAAGAGCGGGGGCGGGTTCGGGCGCGAATGGATTTTTATCGCCGTCGGAGTCTGCGTCTTTTTTGGCCGAATCGTCCTTAGCGGCATCCGGCTTCGGGGCGTCCTGTTTGGCGGGGGGAGCGGCGGGTTCTTGGGCTTGCAAACGGATAATGCCGGAAGATAGAAAAATCGCGGCGATGGCGACGCGAATGGCAAGAAGTATTGCTCGATTCATTGTTTCTCCTCAGAAGATTTTTTCTGCAGCATGGATTCCATAATCTTGATTTCGGCGCGCTGAGTGTTGTCGGCGTCGGTGGCGAAATTGAAGAGGTCGGCGTCCTGGCCTGCGCCGGCGGTGTCGAAGAGGTCTTTTACCATGGTGAGGGCGCCGTTGTGATGCTGAATCATCCCGGTTAAGAAAAGATGGTCGAAGTCAGGACCTTTGGATTTGCGGAGGGCGTCCATTTGCTCGGGGGTGAGCATGCCGGGCATGAGGGCCATCGGGCGGCCGGAGCGGTCCATCTCCGGCATGCCGGGCATGGCCATGGAGAGAGGCTCGCCACGGGCGGCGAGCCAACGCTGCATGAAGCGGATTTCGCTGGACTGGGAACTGCTGATTTTGGCGCCGAGGGAATGGAGATTTTTGTTGTCGGTGTGCGCGGGGATGAGGGCGGTCATTTCGACGGCTTGCTGGTGGTGCATGATCATGCCTTGCATGAATTCTACGTCGGCGTGGGAGCGCGGCGGCACGGTGCCTTTCGTTGAAGGCGGAAGTGCTTTCGTGGGCTGGCCGGGGGCGCCGGGCTGGACGACGGCCGGAGTAGTGTCTTTTTGCTGGGCGCGGGCAGGGGACGAGAGGGCAACGGCAAAAATACCGATCGCGAGGAGCGCGACAGTCCGGTTTGCGGCGCGGAATTTGGGCGGGTGGCAAAAAAGAAAAGAGTTCGACTGCGGAGGGCAGTTAAACAATCGACCGGCTCGATTTATGGCGGCCAGTTCGCGATCTCGCACAATTTTCAACCCTAAATTTATATCACGACAGTGGAGGGATGTAATGGGGATTTTTGGATCGCACCCGGGAGGGGATTGAAGGGGGTTAGGTAGAGTTCGGAGCGACCGGGTCATGCTGGAGGGATCTCGCCGGGCGATGGGATTCCTTTCACCAGCGCGATGATGGAACTGGCGCCGGCTTTGCGGTCCTCGGCAATCTCCAAATATTCGGGGGATTCGGCCCAATCGCGGAAGGATGCTTCGTCCGGGAAGGAGACTACGACGACTTTATCTACATCGCAGTCGCCTTCAAAGATTCTTGGATTTTCGTCGGCGACCAGGACACGGCCCTGGAATTTTTCGAATACTGACATAAATTTGCGCGCATAACGACCGTAGGCGGCGGGATCGTGGATCCACAATTGTGCAATCGCGTAGACGCTCATCGGACTTCCGGCCTCCATTGACTTACATTCCGATTTGATGCGAATTGCATGCAGGCGTGAGGGTCAAACGGGGAAAAGAAACGCAGAGATTGCGAAACTGACAAAAGTTTGACTACGTGGTGACACGCCGGTTGCAGGCTTTCCTTAATTTTGACTGGGACGTTGGAATTTCAAGGAGAGACCCATGCCGGAGTTTATAGTCACGCAGCGGGGGGCAGTCTATCCGTGGGAATGCGACCACATGGGGCACATGAATGTACGGTGGTACGCGGCGAAGTTTGACGAGGCGTGCTGGCAACTGCTGGCGAGCCTGGCGTTGACGCGGGAGAGATTCGTGCGCGACGGAGCGGCCATGGCTGCGGTGGAGCAGCGGATCGAGTACAAGCGTGAACTGTACGCCGGGGATGTGGTGACCGTTCGGTCGACGGTGGTGGAGGTGCGGGAGAAAACAATTCGCATGCGGCACGAGATGACGAACGACGTTACGGGGGAGCTGGCGGCGGTCACCGAAATTGTTGCCGTGCACATGGGGACGTCACCCCGGAGAAGCCGCTGTTTGCCGGCCGATGTGCGGGAGTGCGCGATGATAATGGTGAAAGGCCAGGGCGGGCAGAATCGCGGCGGGCGCCGGGCGATGATCGCCGCGGCTACAGCCGGGAGCCGCCGGTGAACGGAGCGGAGCGGTGAAAGGATCGCCAGGCCTTAATCCTCCCTGCGGCAGGTCAGCATTTGTGGTTGGCGGTGGTGGGGTCGATGACTTTGGTGATTTCGGTGATTTTGGTGGCGGGGAAGCCGCTGAGTTCGGCGTGGCGGCGGATGATGGATTCGTCTTTGGCGAGGTAGACGCAGAAGGTTTTGTCGCCGGCGACGTAGGATTCCTGCCATTGGATGTCGGGGCCGAGCTGGCTGAGGGCGTGATTGGAGCGGACGGCGGCTTCGCGTAGTTGATCTTCCTGCAAAGAACCGACCTTTGGGATTTCGCGTTCGATGACGTATTTTTTCATTCTATCCTCCGTATGAATTCAGGCACTTCCTGTACACATTGAAAATAGAGGGAAAAGGGGCTTGCGGCAAGATGGCAGATTTGCCATTCTACAGGGGTGTTTGCGCCAGATGGAAAGGGGCCGGAAATGATAGACGTGACAGTGGTGATTCTGGACGGGACGTTTTCGTCGACGGCGGTGGGGCCGATGGAGGTGTTCCGGCATACCGGGACGCTGTGGAACGATTTTGCGGGGAAGGCGCCGACGCCGAGGTTCCGGGTGACGACGGCTTCGGTGAATGGAAGGCCGGTAGAGTGCGACGGACCGCTTTATATACGGCCGATGGCATCGCTGGCAGCGATTCGAAAGACGGATCTGATTTTTCTGCCGTCGACGGGGCCAAGCCTGAACGACATCGTGGAGCGGAATGGCGAGGTGGTGCCATGGCTGCGGCGGTGGAGCAAGCGGGGAGCGGCGATTGCAAGCGTGTGCACGGGAGTTGGATTGGTGGCGGCGACGGGTTTGCTGGATGGAAAACGCGCGACTACGCATTGGGGCGTGGCGCCGGAATTCCGGAGACAGTTTCCGAAGGTGAAGTGGATGCCGGAAGTGATGGTAACGGAGGACCGGGGATTTTATTGCGGCGGGGGAGTGAATGCTTCGCTGGATTTGAGTTTGTACCTGGTGGAACGGTACTGCGGGCACGAAGTGGCGATGCAGACGGCGAAGGCGCTGTTGATTGAGACGCCGAGAGCGTGGCAGGCGGGGTTTGGGATCGTGCCGCTGAAGACGGAGCACAGCGACGAAGCGATTTCCGGAGCACAGGAATGGCTGCACAAGAATTTTCACAAGAACTTTGCGCTGGAGGCGCCGGCGCGCGCAGTGGGGATGAGCATGCGAAATTTTGTGCGGCGGTTCAAGGAAGCTACCGGGGATGCGCCGCTGATTTACCTGCAGAAGTTGCGGGTGGCGGCGGCGAAACGTCTGCTGGAGAGCGACCATCGCGGAGTGCAGGAGATCAGCGAGGCGGTGGGTTACCAGGACGTGGCGTTTTTCCGGACGATTTTCGAGAGGCACACGGGGGCGTCGCCGAGCGCCTACCGGCGCCGGTTTGGAAAAGTGGCTTAACGAGGCGTTTGTCGGCGCGGGTCAGGAGCCGGAGACTGAGCGTTGTTTAAGCTCGAGGCTGCCGGATTCGCAGGTGTAGTCCGGCATGGTGAAGATCTGGCGGATTTCAGTTTCGCCTTCCCAGCCGGGCCAGTGTTTGCGGTGGAGTTCCATGAATTCCTGCGCGCTTTCGATGGCTTCCTGCTTGGAATTAAATTCAAAGATGGCGTAGCCGCCGACAAGTTCCCTGGTTTCGGCGAAGGGGCCATCGAGGGAAGTGATTTTGCCATCGGAGATGCGAACGCGGGTGCTCATGGCAGAGGGAGCGAGGCCGCCGGTTTCGATCATGGTGCCGGCTTTGGAGGTGTCTTCGGCGAGCTTGGCGATGGCGTCCATCAGGGCTTTGGGTGGGGGGCCGGCGTTTTCGGCGGATTTTACGAACATCATGAAGCGCATGTTGGGGTCTCCTGGAATGGTTTTGGCCGGGCGCCGGTCGAGCGAGTGACGGGGAGCGCGGCTCTTAACTATAAGACGAATGGCGGGCGGCGGAATCGACAACCGCCCAATATTTAATTTGCCATATTTGACGAGGGCCCTAAGCCAATTCACAGACAGGCGGCGAGCCCTCGGCAAGCTCTCTTCAGGGGCTGAAGCCCACATTCTCTATCACATTTACGTCGGGGCTGAAGCCCGACCTCCTAAAGAATTATCTACGAATTATCTCCCAGGGATTCAACGACGTTGTTTGGTGGCGATTTGGGCGAGGCGGGCTTTGACCATTTTTTTGATGAGAGAAGCGGGGAGGGGTTTGTTGGTGGAGAATTGGATGGTGCCTTTGGAGACGGTGTAGGGTTTCAGGTCGTCTTTAAACATGGCGATGATACGGCCGGTTGGAAAGAGGCTGCAATGTTTGGCGAAGGCGGCGAACCAGATGACGACTTCGCCGTGGCGGAAGGCGGGGATTTTGTAGCTGATGGTTTCGGTGGCGGAAGGAGGCAGGGCGGAACGGATGGCTGCGCGAACTTTTTGCAGGGTGGTGTGGGCGGGTTCGGGGACGCCGGCGAGGTAGGCGTCGATGGTTTTGGGAGCGGAGCGCGGCTTGGCGGGTGAGCTGCGTTTGGCGGATTTTGGTTTGTTCATGCGAGAGAGGCTACAGGAACATGTGGTTACAGTCTATGGCTCGGGTCGTCGTCTGGAGATTTCAGCTGCCGTGCGCTGAGTACGGAGGGAAAAAAAGTCAAAAGCCGCACCCTGAAAAGCGCAGGGTGCGGCACCCGGCGAGGGCGTGTTTATTGGCAATCGTTGTGGAGCGGGCTAGGCGCGGGCGGTCCCGCGACGCAGGGGACCGCACTGAGATATTCGTAGATGGCCCGCAGGTCGTGGTCGGTCAGGTTCCTGAGACCAGGCCAAGGCATCGTCTGGAGAAGGTCTCCATTGAATGGAGCGGGGATGCAGGACGTGTTAACAATCGGAAGACCGGACGGTCCTGTTGCACAGGTCGGATGGAGGTGATCCAAGTCCACGCCCGTCCTCATGATCTGAACAAACTCCCCAAACGTACGTCCTCCTTCGGGCAGGCCGGTTTTATCGGGTGTCAGGTTGCGGGAGATGATGACGGCCGAACCTGGCACCGGTGCACCAAAGCTTCTGCCGCCACCCAAGTACGTCGCCGGATTGATTACCGCCGCCTGGCCAAAGTATGGGTTATCCCCTGGCAAGAATTGATTGAGGGCAGGACCGGCGCCATGGCACTCATTGCAGGGTACGGCTGCGTTCACGATATAGCTGCCGAGTCCGACCAGAGCGCGGTTTTTGCCCTCGAGGTTGAGATGGACAGGTGCAATATCCAATCCCCGTTGAATCCTTGAGTCGCTGCCGTTGTCATCGTCGTCGCCCGTGGCTTTTACGCGTGGGGGAGAGTTCAGCATTGCTGCGAGAAGGATCGCGACGAAAGCTACAGCGGCGGCCGCGGGTGTGACGAATTTTCTTAATTCCATGGTGGATGTCCTTTCCTAGGGTTCTTGCACCCTGGGGTGGTGAGGACACAATCGGGTAACCAGGCTGGAGGGGTCAAACGGTAAGGGGCGGGATTGCAGGAGTTAGGGGCGGATGCCGTTGAATGCTGTACTATGCCGTTACTTGGCCCGGGGAGGTACAATCCGGGGCGCAAATTGGGAAATCAGGAGAGGTTGATGGGTGAGAGTTTCCAGGATAGTGCGCCATCCGCGAAGCCGCCGGAGGACCGGCTGGACTCGTGGAAAGAGATTGCGGCGTACCTGAACCGGGATGTGACGACGGTGCAGAGGTGGGAGAAGCGGGAAGGGATGCCGGTGCACCGGCACCTGCATGACAAGCTGGGGTCGGTGTACGCGTCGAGGGCGGAGCTAGACGCTTGGACGCGGGGAAGAAATCCGGCAGCGACGGCAGAGAACGGGTCGGATGCCGGCATTGCGAGTTCCGCTGGAGTGGCGCCGGAGTTGGAGAAAGAGAACACGAAGACTGAGCGGTGGAAATTGGTTTTGCCGCTGGTGGCGTTGATTGCGTTGCTGGCGCTTGGCGGGATGCTATGGCTGCGAAATACGGAGTACTTCTGGCGGAATCCGGTTGCCGGAGCGCGGTTTCAGACAGTGGCGGATTTTGATGGAGTGGCGGAGGCCGCCGCGGTTTCACGCGACGGACATTTCGTGGCGTTTCTCTCGGACCGCGACGGGCAGATGGACGTGTGGGTGACGCAGGCGGGTTCGGGCGAATTTCACAATCTGACAAGAGGCAGCGCGCCGGAGCTTGTGAATCCGTCTGTGCGCACGATGGGATTTTCGCCCGACGGTTCGCTGGTAACGTATTGGGGCCGAAAAAAGGGCAGCGCCGGCGCGGGCGACATTGGTATATGGGCAGTGCCGACGCTGGGTGGGCAGCCGAGGCCATACCTTGATGGCGTGGCTGAGTTTGACTGGTCGAAGGACGGTAGCCGACTGGTGTACCACACGCCGGGGCCGGGAGATCCGATGTTTGTGTCGGACGGCGGCAAGCGTCCTGAGACGCGGCCCATATTCACGGCGCCTGCTGGGCTCCACTGCCACTTTCCATTGTGGGCGAGCGACGCGGCGTTCCTTTATTTCGTGCAGGGGGTGCTCCCCGACAAGTTGGACATCTGGCGCATCCGGCCGAGCGGGGGAACTCCTGAACGAATTACCGCACATGAGGGGCGGGTGACACATCCGGTTTTGTTGGATCGGCGGACGCTCGCGTACGTTGCCAGCGATCCGGATGGTTCGGGGCCGTGGCTGTATAGCATGGATACGGAGCGGCGCATTCCGCATAAGTTGAGTTCAGGGCTTGACCGGTATACGTCGTTGGCTGCGAGCGCTGACGGGAGGCGACTGGTGGCTACCCAGGCAAGCCCGAAACGGACGCTTTGGAGGTTGCGGCTTGCGGACTCAGGGGGGCAGGGAACGGCGGCGGTTCCGGCGCGAATCTCGCTGACGACGGGCACAGGGTTTTCGCCGCGATTGGGCGCGGATTTTCTGTTGTATGTTTCCGCGACGAGCACGAGCGAGAGTATATGGAAGCAGATCAACGGAACTGGAACAGAGTTGTGGAGTGGTGCGGGAGCGCGCGTAATTGGCGGGCCGGCGATCTCACCGGATGGAAGATCCATTGCATTCTCAGCGCGGCAACATGAGCAGACGTTGTTGTACGTGATGCAGGCGGATGGGACGAATGCGCGAGTGGTGACCGATGCGCTGAAGTTGCAAGGCGCGCCGGCGTGGACGCCCGACGGCCAAGCGATAGTTTCCGCGGTGGAGGAGCACGGAGTGCCGCATCTTTACCGGATTCCGATCGACGGGCATGCGGCATCACTTTTTGTGCGGGAGTACGCGGTTGACGCCGCGTGGGCGCCCGATGGACGGTTGGCGGTTTATTCAGGGCCCGACATTGGGACTACATTTTTGGTGAAGGCGGTTACGAAGGACGCTACGGAGCAGGCAATGCCTGCGCTGATGCTGACGCGCGGCGCCCGGCACCTGGCGTTTTTGCCTGGAGGGCGGGGGCTGGTGTTCCTGCAGGGAGAGATTCAGCATAAGAACCTGTGGGTGATGGACCTGGATAGCGGGACCAAGCGGCAGTTGACCAACCTGGCGCCTGACTTCGACATTCGCGACTTTGACATAGCGCCGGATGGGCGTGAAGTGGTGCTGGAGCGGGTGCAGGAGCGTTCGGATGTGGTGCTGCTGGATTTGCCACGGCCATAACGTTCAAGGCAAGTAGTAAGAGGTGTGTCCCAGGGAAAAGCAGTTGAAACCGGAAAGGCCGGGGAGTAGAGTTTTTCCATTCCACGTCGGGCCCCGTTTTGACAATTTGACAGATTGATTGGAGGGATCATGAGTCGATTGCCGCGAGTCCTTTTGGCGGTAGTGCTTGTGGTTGCAGCGGGTCTTATTTATTTGAGCTCTTATGCGCAGGAGAAATCGGCGAAGGCTGATTTTGAGATGACGGCGAGTTATATCGAAGCATGCAGTTGCGACATGTTCTGCCCGTGTTATTTCAACACGCATTCGACGAACCACATGGGCGGTGAGCATCATATGGACGAGCATTTTTGCCGGGCGAACCTGGTGCTGAAGGTGGACAAGGGACATTACAAAGAGACGAAACTGGATGGAGCGAAGGTGTGGCTGGGGAGCGATCTTGGCAGCGACTGGAGTACAGGCAAGGACTCCTGGCTGGTGGCGAATTTCGATCCGAGCGTCAGCAAGGAGCAAGAGGCGGCGCTGCTTGACGTTTTGACTCAGCTCTATTCGGCGATACCGTTTCAGAAAAAAGGGGTGAGCCACACGGCGTTTTCGTGGGAAGTAGACACGAAGAGCGGCGTGGCACACGCGAAGATGGCGGACGGGAAGGGTGAAGTGGTGCTGGAGCGCGTGGCTGGAAACAAGCCGGGCGAGGAAGTGGTGATGCGGAACTTGAAATACTGGAGCGCGCAGTCGAACGACGGATTCCGGATGTGGAAGTCGAAGCATGAGGCGTTCGAAGGCGACGGACACAAGTTCGCGTATGACGGGACGAACGGGTTCCTGATTACGATTCATTACTCGGGAATGGCAAAGGGCGCGGCTGCGGCGGACTAGAGATCGCGGCAGGAGATTTCAGGGCAAAATTTGGGAGCGGGGAAAGAGAACGGCTGGAAGTGTGTCTAGTGCGTGCCGGGCGGACGGCGGAGTTGTGCGTAGAGGGTGTTGGATTCCTCAAACTGGCGGAGGATTCGATCGACGTTGCAGGGTTGTTCGCGAAGGGATTCGGGGTCCCATTCGCTGCGGCCGGGGGCGAAGAAATCGCCGCCGTAGACGTGAATGGCGCCGGTGAGGCGCGCGATCGGATTTGTGACGGAGTGGATGATGTTGTGGCCGAGGGGCTCGGCGTCTTTTTCGCAGAGGGCGCGGGCGCCGGCGGCTTCGAGTTTGCCTGCGGGGGCGCCGGGAATGCGGCGCCAGAATATGTTGTCTTCGCGGCCGGTGTAGATGCCGATGACGGCCCACATCTGATGGTTGTGGGGGAAGAGCGTCATGTGGGGGCCCCAAATTACGTTGAGGATGGTGAGGGAGTCGGAGCGGAAGAGGGTTTGGATGCCGGCTTGGGTAGGCTCGCCTAAAGCTTTGAGGACTGTAGAGGGATCGGAGACGGCGCGGGCGGTGAGGTCGCGGACATGGATGAGACCGGGATCCTGCTGGACTGCGGAGCGACAATCGTTGATGAAAGAATCCAACTCGAACATCAGGAGCGTCTCCTTCAAAAAGATGGGTTACAGCGCCCGGGGCGGCGAGAACGTGAGTTTAGCGTAAAATCGATGCGAATGATTTCAGGAATGGCGGGCCTGCGCGAGGGCTATTATTGAAATCTAAGATTACGGATTGACAATTACGCGGCTGGCGAATAAAGTCAGACCGGTCGATTACCCTTCCCTTATTAAACTAGGAACTGACAAAACCGCTTAAGCGGAGAAAACTGAGGAAAATACGTATGCGCAGGCGAATGAGTGGAGTTTTGTTTGTGGTGTGTGCGTTGGCGGTGGCGATGCTGACGGCGGGCAACGCGTGGACGCAGACGGCGAGCGCGGAAAAGGCGCCGCTGTATACCTATGTTTCGGAGTGGGCGGTGCCACGGGCAATGTGGGCGGATTATCAGAAATCGCAAACGCAAGAAGATGAAATGATGAAGAAGCTGGTGGCCGATGGGACGCTGACCTCGTTCGGAAGCTTTTCGGTGCTCAATCACCAGGAAGGATCGCCGACGCACGGGAGCTGGTTTGCGGCGCATTCCATGGCAAACCTGATGAAGGTGCTGGAGGGATTGCGGGCATCGCCGGATTCTGCGAACCCGATTCTTTCGGCTTCGAAGCACTGGGACCTGATCATGGAAAGCAAGGATTACAACGCGCATTCGGGAAGCTTCAAGAATGGATACCTGCGCGTAGGGAGTTGGAAGTACAAGGCAGGGGCCAGCGATCCGGAAGGGAAGATTATGAAGGCGACGATGGTGGCGATGCTGGAAAAGTTGCTGTCGGACGGAGCGCTGCATTCCTACCAGATTGACGAAGAAGTGGTGCATTCGCAGAACCCGGGCGGTTTCCACGTGGCGATTGTGGCGAATGGCGCGGAAGGGATCGATAAGTTCAACGCGGCCATTGATGAGAGCGGCAAGAAGAATCCCGCCGCATGGGCTGGATTTGGCGGATTGCTGGACGAGGAAGGGCACCGGGACTTCCTGGCTCATGTGGATGCGATGACTGTGAAGTAGATTTGAATTGCTTTGCCGGCCGCGTTCTTTTTGTTCTGAAAGGGGCGCGGCGGCGAAGTGCCTGCCTGTTTCGATCCTCACAGAAAAATAAACGGGAACGCTGGACGACCGTTCGCGGTCCAGGGCGAAGAGGGTGTCGGGGATGTGCGGGTGTGCCACCGGGGCATACTCGGCAGAAGGAATAAGGTTAACGCAGAGGCGCAGAAGACGCAGAGGTTCGCAGAGAAGAATTGGGAGTTTGCAGTGAGGGCACAGGGGCGAATTGAGGGAGGGAGTGACTGTTAGAGTAAAGACTCCAGGTGGAACGAATCTGAAATGTTGGACCGCGCCGGGTTTGGGGGTTGAGCCCTGGATTAGGTAAGGGTGAATGATGAAGGGGTGCTCGTCCACCCTTCCTTCGTCAGGGCAAGCTCTGACCCTTCGCTTGTGCTCAGGGCAAGAGGTGGACGCTACGAGGTGCGGATGATGTTTACTGTCATTTTGTTGGTGAAGATTGGGATTTTTGTGGGGTTGGTGATTTTGTATTTGCGGTGGAGGAAGAGGTTTTCGTCTTCGGAACAGGTGCTGGAGGGGATCAAAGGGTTAGATGGGTGGGCGCAGAATAATAAGGAAGCGATTCTGCGGTACACGCGGATCGCGGAAGTTGTAACCGGGGTGTTTCTGTTGTGTTTTGGTTATTTAATTGGAAGGGATCATTTGCATTTGATTCGGGACGGAATACGGGCGACGGGAACGATTGTGGGGTACAAGAAGCAGTATTTTCGCGGGAGCGACGGGCGAGTGAGCAGCGGCACGGAGGCGTCCATGCCTATTGTGAGATTTCACGCGGGCGGGCAGGATGTGGAGTTTAAAGATTGGATGGGGACGAACGCGGAAGTGCTGAATGTGCGGGTGACGGTACTTTACGATGGGGAGAGACCGAACCTGGCGATAATTGATCGGCCGGTGTGGAATTGGATTCCGTGGGCGCCTACGATGGGAATGGGGTTGTTTTTGGTTTTGGTGGGAGTGCGAGGGTGGATGGCGGGGAAGTAGAGATTGGGAGCAGAAGGGGGCTTTCGATTTTAGTTTGGGAGGTAGGGTTGAAGTTGAGGTTCTTCGGACATCCTCGTCGGATGTCCTCAGAATGACAAGCGTTTGGAAATAGTGGGGTAATGAAAAGGGCGGCTCGAACGGAGCCGCCCTTTTGTTTTGTTTGGAATTTAGTTAGCGATGTCCGCCGCCATGGCCTCCGCCACCGTGGTTTCCGCCACCACCGCCGCCATGGAAACTATTGCCACCGCGGAAGCCTTCACCACCATGGAAGCCGCGGTCGCCACCTCGGAAACCTTCATGGCCGTTGAACCCGCCACGTCCATAATAACCGCGACCATAATAGCCGCCACGACCGTAGAATCCGCGGCCGTAGTAGCCGCCGTGAAACCAAGGGCCAGCGCCGATGAAGACACCGCCGGCGAAGTAGTCAGGGCCGTAGTAGCCATAGGGCGCGCAAGCGTAAGGATAGTAACCGTAGTAACCGTAGGTGCAGACTGGGGCGGGGCCGATGGAGCCGTACACGGGGCCTACCCCGACGCCCACGCGGAATTGCGCTTGGGCGGCACCAGCGGCCAAAAGCAAAACTCCCATTAAAACTGCATATTTAAGGTAACGCATATTGTCTCCTCGATCCCGGCCATGAACTCGTGGAGTTGAACGAGGTGGCCGGGGCGCCTCCCGGAAATTGCCCTGGGGAAACGCCTTACAGTTCGTTAAACCCGGGTGAGGAGGAAGAGTTGCGAGAGGGGGTGAGAGG
>Ga0210389_10000399_pt1 | contig 41526 bp, 39 predicted proteins | sample IncBWH28OmetaG_FD_160127 | JGI IMG/M metagenome (GOLD analysis project Ga0210389, IMG submission 160127) | Forest soil microbial communities from Barre Woods Harvard Forest LTER site, Petersham, Massachusetts, United States - Inc-BW-H-28-O ... | reverse complement strand
AATTGTCTCCAGCAAAATTTCAAGCAACGGCGCTTAATGACCCTGCGTATAATCTGGCGGTCAAGTGCACATTCCCCGAGACAATCAGCGGTTGGCTCTGTAATGGGCGGGCTCAATTCTTTCGCTCCGGAGAACTTATCGATGAAGCGCATGGGCATTCTGTGTTGTTGCATTCTGACCCTGGTTCTTAGCTCTCTTCCCATTCGCGCGCAGCAATCCCCCCTCTCCTCTCCCGTCACTTCGCCCATCACCTCGCCCGCCGCCAATGTCGCCTCCGCCGATTCCCCGAAAGCCATTGCCGACAAACTGAATCAGTTGGACCAGAGAGTGACCGCGGCGCAGTCCAACGCGGATAACGCCTGGATGCTGGTTTGCGCGGCGCTGGTGTTGATGATGACGGGGCCGGGCCTGGCTCTTTTTTACGGGGGACTGGTGCGGCACAAGAATGTGCTGGCCATCATGATGCAGAGCTTTGCGCTGATGGCACTGATTACGGTGTTGTGGGCCCTGGTGGGATACAGCTTGTGCTTCGGCGGCAGCGGGCCGGTGATTGGTAATTTCCAGTTCGCGATGCTGCGCGGCGTCGGGGTCGTGCCGAACGCGGATTATGCCGCAACGATTCCGCAACTCACCTTTATGGTCTACCAATTAATGTTTGCGGTGATCACGCCCGCGCTAATCACCGGAGCTACCGCCGAGCGCATGAAATTTTCCGGCACTTGCCTGTTCATGACGTTGTGGTTCCTGCTGGTCTACGCGCCGATGGCCCACATGGTGTGGGGCAAAGGCGGGTTCCTGAACGCTTCGTTGGGCGGAAGATTTCCGACGCTGGATTTTGCCGGGGGCACGGTGGTGCATATCACCTCGGGCGTATCCGCGTTAGTCTGCGCGCTCTATATGGGCAAGCGTGTGGGTTATCCGAAGCAGCCGATGCCGCCCCATAGCCTGGTACTCAGTTTCATCGGCGCATGTCTACTGTGGGTCGGATGGTTCGGGTTCAACGCGGGTAGCGCGCTTTCCTCCGGCGGGCTGGCCAGCAGTGCGTTTGTGGCCACGCATTTCGGCGCGGCAGCCGCCGCGTTAAGCTGGAGCTTGGCCGAATGGCTGAAAAATGGCCGCGCCAGCGCGCTGGGCGCGATTTCCGGAGCGGTAGCCGGACTCGTCGCAATTACACCGGCGGCGGGATTTGTTGACCCGATGTCCGCGCTTGGAATCGGCTTCGTCGCGGGAATGTTCTGCTACTGGATGGTTACAAAGTTCAAAGCCATTTTCGGGTACGATGATGCGCTCGACGCTTTCGGCGTGCACGGCGCCGGCGGCACTATCGGCGCGCTACTGACTGGCGTTTGCGCACGCATGGCAATCAATCCGATCTATGGTGACGGGAAAACCGTTGGCGGCTTCGACGGCCACTGGGGCCAGGTCGGCAACCAGATTGTCGGGATCCTGCTGGCGTGGGGCTTCGCCATCGTCGGCACGTTCGTGATTCTGAAAATCGTGGACACGGTCACTGGTGTGCGTGTGACCGAAGAACAGGAAATCCAAGGGCTGGATATCACGCTGCATGGAGAAGAGGGCTATAACCTGGAGGCCTAGAGCAAGAATAGAATTCGAGAACATCGCCAGGCGGGAGCAGATATCCGTATGATGAAAATTGAAGCGATCATTCAGCCGTCGCGGTTCGAATCGGTGAAAGACGCACTGCTGGAAATCGGCATTGACGGAATGACGGTGACGGAGGTGCGCGGGCACGGCCGGCAGAAAGGCCACACGGAGGTCTACCGCGGCCGGGAATACACCGTGGACCTGCTGCCCAAGATCAAGCTGGAACTGGTGTTGCCGGACAACCTGGTGAACCGCGCCGTGGAAACGATTTTGAAGAGCGCCAAGACAGGAAAAATTGGAGACGGTAAGATATTCCTGAGCCGGGTTGAAGAAGCAATCCGGATCCGCAACGAGGAACGCGGCGAAAGCGCTCTGTAAGGATCCCGATGTCCTCTCCGCGTCCAGGTTTGGTTCCGAGCTTTCGCCCGAAAAGCAAAACGATGGAAGAACCGCAGGTCACTCCGCTTTCTGAGCTGGGGCCGCAATGCGAAGCTCAGCGAGAGCGGATTCGTAAACTATTTGAGAGCGGAGCCGGCGCCCGCGAGACGTTGCGGCAGTTGTGTGAGCTGGCGGACGGCACGATCAAGAAAGTCTTCGGCGAACTGCTGCGCGTCCACAGCGGCCCGGCGCAGGGCATGGCGCTGCTGGCTCTTGGTGGCTACGGGCGAGAGATGCTGTTCCCCTATTCCGACCTGGACCTGTTGTTCCTGTTTGGCGGCCAGAAGTCCGAGGAGGAGTTCCGCCCACTCATCTCCGAATTTTCCCGCACCCTTTGGGATCTGGGCTTTCGCGTGAGCTCCGCCGGACGAACCCTGGAAGAATGCCGGCACATCGAGGAATCCAACTCCGAATTCCATCTTGCGATGCTCGATCGCCGGTTCCTGGATGGGGATGCTCAACTGTTTGAAAAGCTGGACACGAAAGTTTTGCTGGTTCCTGAAAAACAGGCTCGCCCGCTGCTGCATTCGGAACTGCAGCGCCTGACGCGCGAACGACTGGCGCGTTATGGCAACACAATTTTTCATCTGGAGCCGAACGTAAAAGAAGCGCCAGGCGGCCTGCGCGATTATCACGCGACGCTCTGGATGCGCCAGCTTGCAGGCGACCGTCGCGACCCGCGCATCAGCCCGATGAACGAGGACGAGCTTACCCGCAACGCCGTGGAATTTCTCAGCGGCATCCGATGCTTCCTCCACTACAGCAACGGACGCAACGACAATACGCTTACCTATGAGCTGCAAGCGGAGGCCGCGGAGCGCTCGCTGGGCATTGACGATAATCTTCGCCGCAACGCCGCGGAGTGGATGCGGCTGTACTTCCGGCACGCGCGCACGTTGAACCGGCAGTTGCTGCGCTACATGGAGCAACGCCCTGCGACGACGCTTTCCCTGCGCCAGCGACTGATGAATGCCATGCCGGGTGGAAAAATAGAAGCTGGAAGCGGAAGAGCGTTTGCCGTGCGCGACGGCTTGCTGGAATTGACAAACGAGCAGGCATTCTCCGACCGGAACGCGATTTATGCGCTGCTGGCGGAATCGTCGCGGCTTGGAGTTCCCCTGAGCCGCGACGCGGAACGCGGCATCGCCTACATCATGCTGCATCCCGAATTGCTGCAGAAGAACACGCGCATCACCTGGCCCGCCTTGAATGAAATTCTGGGCGGTGCGTTCCCCTCCCTGGCGCTGCGGCCGATGCACCGTCTGGGCCTGCTGATCGAAGCGTTGCCGGAATTCAGGACCATCGATTCGCTGGTGGTCCGCGATTTTTATCATCGCTACACCGTGGACGAACACTCGCTGCGCGCGATCGAGCACCTGCAGGAGCTTTCCGCACCGCCAGACCAGCGCGGCGCTCACTTCGCTCCCTTGTGGCGAACCGTGGATCGCCGCGACCTGCTGATTCTTTCGCTGCTGCTGCACGACGTTGGCAAGGGGATGCCCGTGGAAAGCCACGTCGCCGGAAGCCTGCAAGCTCTTGAAACCGCCGCCGATCGTCTGAAACTCAGTCCGGAGGAAAAGAGCGAAGTCCATTTCCTGATCGAGCACCATCTGGATATGTCCGCGACAGTGCAGCGCCGCGATATTTTCGATCCCTCCACGGTCTCCGGATTCGCTGCTATCGTCGGCAGCCAGGAACGCCTGCAGAGGCTTTGCCTGCTCACCTACGCGGACATTCACGCCGTAAATCCGGAAGCGCTGACTCCCTGGAAATCGGAGATGCTCTGGCAGTTGTTTGTGGCGACATCCAACCATTTCAGCCGCACAGTGGACCGCGACCGTCTGCATGTTTCCGATGAAGCGCTGCTGCTCGACCAGGTCATCCGCCAATCGGAAACCGCGTCGAAAGAGGAAATCGAACGTTTCCTGGAAGGTTTCCCGCGCCGGTATTTGGCCGTTCATTCACCCGAAGAGGTGGCGCTGCACTTTGCGCTTTACCAGAAGCTTGGCGCACAGCCGGTGCAGACCAATTTGAAAGAGCGGCATCACGCTTTCGAACTCACGCTGCTGTCCGCGGATCGTCCGGCGCTCTTCGCCGCGATTTCCGGGGTCCTGGCGGCCTGGGGTATGAACATCGTGAAGGCGGACGCCTTTGCGAATTCCGCCGGGGTGGTGCTGGACACGTTCCACTTTGTAGACATGCATCGCACATTGGAACTGAACCCCGGCGAACGGGCACGCTTTCAACAGAGTATCGCGGACGTTGTGAACGGCAAGCAGCCGCTGGAACCGCTGCTGAAGGGCCGGCTGGCAGCCGCAGTGGCGAAGCCGCCCAAGGTCACGTTCCGCACGTCCATCCAGTTTGATGACGGCTCTTCCGATCACTCCACCTTGATGGAAGTGGTTACGCAGGACCGGCCGGGATTGTTGTACGAAGTGGGCTCCGCTCTGGCGCGCCAAGGCTGCAACATTGACGTGGCCCTGATTGACACCGAAGGACAGAAGGCCATCGACGTTTTCTACTTGACGGCGCAAGGAGCGAAACTTACACCGCAGAAGAAGGAACTGCTGCGCGAAGTTCTGGAAGCCACCCTCGGCTAGAAACGATGCATCTGGCACGGCACTTAGCCCGATTCGATTCACCTGAGCCCGTAGGCTGGCCTGAACTTTTCAAGGGTTCTCGATGAGCCTGCGGACTGTTTCCACAAGTATCGCGGAATCGTAAACGGGTTTTTCCAGATAACCATCCGCGCCGGAAGTTTCCAGTAGGCGTTCACGGTCGCCGCTCATGGCATGGGCCGTGGCAAGCAGCACGGGCAAACGCCTCGGAGATTTCTCTTTCAGCATGCGGCAGAGCTCCACCCCGCCGATGGAACGCCCCTCCCATTCCGAATTGTTCAGCGACACATCGAGAAGCACCAGATCAATCTCTCCCGATGCTACGTGTTCGAGTATCGCCGGCACATCCTCGGAGATCATGCAAGAGCAACCACCCGCCCGCTCCAGCGCCATGCGAAAAAACTTCGCCACCAGATCGTTGTCTTCCACGATCAGCACGCGTTTCCCCTGCAGTGCCTGCGCCGCGGAGCTCACGCGCTCTTGGCCTCCTGCTTTTGCTGCGGCTCCGCCAGCGGCAGCGTGAACCACGCGATGGAGCCTTTCCCGTCGGCCCCGGTTTCCAGTCCGATCTTTCCGCTCATCATTTCCACCAGGCGTTTGGCGATCGCCAAGCCCAGGCCAGAGCCAGTGACACCGCGCAGCGCCTTGGGGTCGTGGCGGACAAATTTTTCAAATACCGCATTCCGCTTTTCGATGGGCACGCCGATGCCGGTATCTTCGATTTCAAAACGGAGGTGCCCTTCCGTCTGGTTTTCCATGGCGCGGATGCGCACACAACCGTGGGCCGTGAATTTCACGGCGTTCGAAAGGAGATTCAGCAGTACCTGGCGGAACCGGATTTCGTCGCTGCGGACGGGCGGCAACGTCCGGTCCAGCGTTTCGTCGATAAGCTGCAAACTTTTCGAGGCAGCCTGAACCGCCACCAGCGGCAGTGTCGAATCGAGCACCGCGCGGGGGTCAAGCTCTTCAACGTCCAGCGCCAGTTTCCCGGCTTCGATCGCGGAAATGTCCAGCAGGTCATTCACCAGGCGGAGCAGAAGTTGCCCACTGCTGAAGACGTCGCGCAACACTTCCTTCTCTTCCTCCGGGCTGATGCACAGGCCGTCCAGGACCATTTTCGTGAAACTCAGGATCGAGTTCAGCGGCGTACGCAGGTCGTGCGAAACCTGGGCAAGAAACTCGTCCTTGATGGCGTTGGCCTCGGCAAGTTGCGCGCCGGCCTGCTCGAGTTCCTGATTCAGCGTGTGCAGGTGAGCCATGGTGGCGCGAAAATAGGAATCGCACATCAGGTTCAAGTCGAGGTCCAGAATTTTCCCGAGCGCCTGCGAAAACGCCAGCCGCTTCTCGCGCGCAGGAAATTCGTCGAACAGTTTTTCCATCAGGAACGAACGCACCACACCCATCGCACTGATCACGTATTTCTGGTCGAGGTTGATGCGCACATGGCGGAAGCCGATAAGAAAGCGGTCTTCTGCATAATGTTCATCGTAAACGCCACTGAAGAGGCCGCGCCCCCAAGCTTGCAAAGTGGATTTGAGCCGGAGCACCTGCACTTCGCCACCCGTGAAGACGCGGCTGGCTCCCGGGTGATGGGGAATTTGCGCATAAAATTTCTCGGCCATATCGGGGAGATATTTTTCCATGCGGGGGCCGAGTTCCCGGAGAATCAGAGCGTCATCCGGAAGCAAGTGGAGATAGCGCCTCATCTCGTCGACGAAGCTCTCCGGTAGGAGGATTTTGGGGTCCGGGGAAGACATCCAAGGGATAATACCACTGGACGAATCTACCGACGGGGCTCTGCGGCTTTTCCCACCAGCGCCGGGGCAAGCCAGAAATGGACGCACGTTCGCCGACTGCGAGCGTGAAAACCCTCGCGATTTGAGTGAAGTGGCTCAGTCCTTGAAGAGACGGTCGAAGCGGCGGGATGTTAACTTCCTTATTCTCAATGCGTTGTGTCAAAAGACACTGGCATGTGATGTGCATCACTCATTTGCATTGGCTTATCGTATGAAAAGACAAAGTTTCGAGACGTCATGTCGACCAGTAGAGTGAGCGCCAGCAACCATCCGGCAAATGCCGGCCCCCAGTTCCAGAGGATTCTGGTCGCAACGGATTTCTCCGCCGGGGCCCGCGCGGCATTGGATTGCGCCCTGGGCATTGCCCGGCGCTATCAGAGCAAGATTTTTCTCATCCATGTAATCCCCACTGCCGTGCTTCAATATGTCTCCCCGGAAAACTTCGAGGAGGTCATCCAACAGGCGAAACAATTTGGCGCCGGTGAAATGCGGCGCCTGGTGGAAGAAGCCGGGTGCGCGGGAATGGTTCATGAGGAGATTTTGTGGGGTGCCGGAGTCTGGCCGCTGCTACAGGACTTTGGAAAAAGGAGTGGCGTTGATCTTGTCGTCCTGGGCACGCATGGACGAACTGCGGGAGAGAAGCAACTGCTCGGACTCGGTCACGTCGCTGAGGAGATATTCCGGCTGGCCGAGTGGCCCGTCATGACTGTAGGAGGCGGGACGGGGAAGTCTACGCTGGCCACGGATGGCGTGCAGAAGATTCTTTATGCCACCAACTTCAAGCCTCACTCGGAACGGGCTGCCGCGTACGCACATTCACTGGAACGCGAGCACGGCGGGAAATTGACGGTCTTGCACGTGGTTGAAGATCAACTGCAATCGCGCGAGAGCAGCCAGGGCATCCTCCGGGACTTCATGCTGCGGCGCATGAGGAAAGGCCTGCCGTCGGAATGCGTGGGAAATTGCGAACCGGAGTTTCAGGTCCGTTTCGGCGATGCCGGAGAGGCGATCCTCTCCGTGGCCCACGAACAGGCTTCGGATTTGATCATCATCGGATTGCGCGCGGGAGCCCGCGCCGAAGGCCAGCTTCCTTCCGCGATTGCCTACAAACTGGTTTGCCGGGCCGACTGCCCAGTGCTCACAACCCATCTGTAATCGATCGGCTCGACCTTGCACAATGGCACGGGCGCGCATTGGTATAGAGCAATCCTATTGATTAATTCGAGGTCGATGAGGAGTTGAGGGGCATCGCTGCCGCTCCGACGATCTTGCGTGAACTTTTTTCCGTTAGAAACACTACCACCGCCAGATTTTCTTTTTTCCAGCCGGGTTCGATGGTTGGCTGGAACTGGCGGCTGTAGCCCGCTGGCTCGCGTATCGTATCGATCTTTCGGAGGCTGCGAACCACCGCCGCATGCTTCAGTGTTTCGCCGGAATTCTCTCCCGCTTTGACGTCTGTTTGCAGGCCCTTCTCGGTTACCGCAAACCAAAGTTCCGTGGCGCCGTTCGGGGAAATTCCGTTCAGGCTCTTGATCTGCACTTCAAACATGGGTTTTCCAGGCGTGGCATTCGCGCTGGCAAGCAGTACGACTTCCGCTTTCGGCTGGCCCGCCGCTTTCTGAATCGCTTCCCTGGCCGCCAGGCTGCGGCTGCCCACAAATTCGCGTTGCCCATCCACAATCATTTGTGGCGTGTAGACGCCATCCGTTCCGAAAACCCTCGAGTAATCATTCTGCCGTTCCGAGAATTCGGCCGCGGAATAGGGGTCCCTCCAGCCGAGATGATTCCAGTAATCGACGTGTTCTTCCAGCGCGACGATCTGGACGTCATCCATTTTTTGTTGCTCGCTTAATTCTTTCAGCAAAGCATCAGCGGGCGGGCAACTGGAGCAGCCCTCCGAAGTGAACAGCTCCACAACCACAACGCGGGGCACGCTCCCTGGTATTCGGGGGCCGACTGCACCGGTTCCCTTGCCAAATATTGAGAGAAGCAAAAGCGCCGCCACGCCTGCGGTGGCAACATAGACCATCGGTGATTGCAGCAGTTTCCACATTGCGAATCGTTCCCTGGGCTTTCCTGTGGCCTCAATGAGTAATTCTAATCGTTTGCGGAGTAAGCCTATCCCTTGGTGAGAGTTCGAGAATACGCAAAAGTTTCAGAAAATCTCAGGCCACCAGCCCGGAATTGCATTGCTAACAAATCCGGGCACGTCTTCAACCACGGCCTCCTTCGATTGGAATGGCCAGGCCCGTCAGATGCTTGGCTTGGTCACCCACGAGGGAAAGCACCAGATCGGCCACGTTATCGGTCTTCGCCCATTTCGAAAAATCGGCGTCGGGCATGGTTTTGCGGTTCGCGGGCGTATCCATCGTGCCCGGCAAGATGACATTCGCGGTCAGCCCCACGTCGGCGTTTTCAACCGCCACGGTTTGCACCAGCATTGCCAGCGCTGCTTTGAACGTCACGTAGGCGCCAAGATTCGCGTGCGGCTGGGCGGCGGTCAGGCTGCCGATCGCGATGAGCCGCCCGGATTTCGATTGGCGCAGGTGAGGAATCGTTTCGCGGAAGACCCGAAAGGCAGCGGTGAGATTAATGTCCTGCATCTGTTCCCACATCTCGTCGGAGGTTTCGGCGACGGAAGACCCTCCGGCAAATCCCCCCAGCAGGTGCACCAGCACGTCCAACCGCCCATAACGCTCCACGATTCTCGCCACGCTTCGTTTAATTTCATCCAGTTGGTTGAAGTCCAATGCCATCGCCTCAAAATTCGGCTGAGGAAAATCCGCCGCCTGGATGTGCAGCGACGCGCCGATAACGCGCGCTCCTTGCCGCAAAAATGCTTTGGTGACGGAAGTGCCTAGCCCACCGTTGGCGCCAGTGATGAACACAACCTTGTCTTTCATGGATGGAGATCCTCCCCAGGTGCGGCTCGGCGGAATGAGCGTCCTGCAAGGCCTAAGGTTTCAAAAGGGTCGGTGAATTCACCTGCGCGATGGCAAGTCCATCCCCAACGCAGGGGTATTCCATATTCCCGGGGATCCCGCGAATTGGCAAGGGCTTCTGAAGACAACCACATTCCCCTAGCCGCAAAACTCCTGTAACCTTTTTGCGCACCACCACTCGTACTTATAGAACCGAAAGGAGTTCTGCGCGCACGCATGCCGGCAACACCTGAACGGGAAAAGGAGCTGATTGCCCGCGTCATAGCCGGCGAAACGGACCTTTTCCACGAGCTAATTCGCCCCTACGAGCGGATGGTATATCTCTCTATCCTGACCATGTTGCGGAATGAACAGGAAGCGGAAGACGCGGCACAGGAAGTGATGATCAACGCGTTCCGGCATCTGAAGAGTTTTCGTGGCGACGCCAAGTTCAGCACCTGGCTGGTAACCATCGCCATGAACGAGGGGCGCCAGAGGCTGCGGAAAGCAAAGGCAGCGCAACTGGAATCGCTGGACGAAAAAAAGGAAGAGCGCGAAGGCGATTTCACGCCCGCGGTTCTGACCGACTGGCGGGAGATACCGTCCGAGGCGCTGGAGAAAAAAGAGATGCGCCAGAAATTGAGGGAGGCCGTCGAACAGCTGCCGCCCATCTACCGAGAGGTTTTAGTGTTGCGCGACCTTGAGGAATTGAACCAGGAAGAAACGGCAAGCGCGCTGGGTATCCCTGTCACGCTAGTGAAAGTGCGCCTGCATCGAGCCCGCATGATGCTGCAGAAATTGCTGGCACCCATTTTGAGCGCCGCTGCTCCGGCCAGGAAGGGTTTCTTCGGGAGGATGTTTCAATGACGCTGGAGTGCAAAAACGTTTGGGAGCATGTCTCCGAATACCTGGACAAGCAGCTCGACCCCAAGCTGCTGATGGACATCGAGAAACATCTGGAGAATTGCGAAGTGTGTTCCGCGATTCTGGATTCCACGCGGAATATCCTGATTCTGACTGCAGATAAGCGCACCTACGAACTTCCGGTTGGCTACAGCGAGCGGCTGCACGCACGCCTGGAAAAGGCGATTCGCGAGGCCCCCGAATCGAAAAACGATTTTACCTGAAGTCTTGCGAAGAGGACCCTATAGATGATGAGTTTGTTTCAGGTGATAAAACGATTCCACTGCCAGCAGGATCAAGGTCAACAACGATAGCGTCAACTGCACTCTCTCCGAAGCAAATTTACTGCGCGAAACTGTCTTCTGCCTCCAAGCGGAAGCGGCCCGCCCGCGCAAGCGTCGCACCTGCCACAGCGCGACCAGATTAAACACGGCGCCGACGAGCGCGAATAGCAGCATCGGGATCCGCACCGCATCGATGTGAATTCGCTGGTCGGCGATTTTCATCACGCCGACAGCGGCGCCGAAAGCGGCTGCCCCCAGCAGCAGGCGTAGTCCGCTGAGCGCGACAAAAATCGTGCAAACACTTTGCACGATTGCCAGGAAAAGGCTGGACCAGCCGACCCACCTAAATTTTGATACCGTTTGAACGGCCGTGGTTTCCGGCGCTCCGGCGGGGGCTTCGGCGGATTCGTCCATTGTCTTGCTCCTCGTTCCACAGGTGACAGAAAACAGTCTGCCGGTCGCCTCCGCGCTGCGCAACTCGGAGAGAACCAGCAGAAACAGGCCCTCGAGTTACTTCGAGACGATCAGCAACTCCATCGTTCCCGGCTTCACGGTGGGCCACTTTTGTCCTGCGGCCGGGGGGATCATGTCCGCCGCCGGCAGGTATAGTGTGTGGGTTTTCAGGTCCAGCGCCATGGTGCGCGCGCCTTTTTTTGTCGCGACATTTTCCATCACGGAATATTTGTCCGGCGAATCTTCGTGCACCACGGTCAACGTGCCGCTCTCCCCGTTAGAAGAAAACGCCAGGCCGGTGCCCGGATCAAATGAAGCCGCGTCGGCTCCTTCGCCGGTCTTGGGCGTAGCCACCACTTTTCCGGAGTCCGCATCCACCACGGCCATCATTTCGTTGTCGCAAACGGCGAAAAGGCGGCGCGATTTCGTATCCATCGCGAGGCCCGAAGGCTCTTTGCACGGAGCCAGTGGCCAGCGATGCAGGACGGTCATTTTTTGCGCATCAATGTGCAGGATTTCGCTGGTGTCTTCGACGTTTACGTAGACGCTGCCCCTGCCATCGGCCACTGCAAATTCCGGCTTGCCGCCCACCGCGAAGGTGCTCAGCACTTTTCCGTCAGCGGCGTCAATCACAGTGGCATCCTTGCTGCGGCCATTGAACGCGAACACGTGCTTGCTGACGCCGTCATAGAGAATCGCGTCGGGATTCGTGCCCGCGGGAACCGTGGCGATCGTCTTCAAAGTCTTCAAATCGAAAATGGTGACGGAGTTGGCACGGCCGCTGCTGACGAATCCCCGGCCCAGTTCGGGCGCAAGGGCGATGCCGTGGACGCCTTGTGTGTCCGGAATATCGCCAACCACGGCGTGCGAATCCACGTCGTAGACCACTACGTGGGTGGAGTGTGACAGATACAAGCGCCGCGCGTCGGCGTCGACCACCAGGTAATCCCATCCGCCCTCGCCGGCTACCGGAATTTTCCCGGTGAGCTTATAGCCCGAGGAAGCCGCGGCGGCGCCGGCGGCGTGGGTTCTTCCGTTGTAAAGAAACAGGCATGCAGCAAAGGCCAGGAGTGAAGCAGCTCCGGCAATTCCCATTTTTTTCATTTCTATTTTCCTTTTCTGAACCAAAGGTTAGATCTGGCGCTGGCGCCAAGCATTGTATCCGAGTTCGCTTGTCGAGGCGATTGCTCGAGGCAGATTGCCCAGCTACGGCTTCTTGGCGGGGCCGGCGGGCCGGATTTTCTCGACCGGCACAATCCCCTGCCCTTCGAGCACGCTGTAAAACTTGTCGCCGTCCAGATTTTTTAGAGTTTCGATCGCGCCGGAGGGCCAACGTATCTCCAGGCTTTCAATTTTTGTCGCGGCACCCAATCCAAAGTGCACGCGCAGATCGTTCTGTGAAAGATAGCTGCCGCCACTGTGGATTTCGTCGGTCTGCGTCATGCCGCCGGCCACCAACTTCAGCCGCGCGCCAATCGCCAGTCGATTGCTCTTCGTGCCTGCAAGTTCGAAACTCACCCAGTGGCGTCCCGGGAGACCGGGATTGCGCAGAACCATCGGGCTGCCCTGCAAATCCTCGACGACCAGATCCATGTTGCCGTCGTTGAAAAGATCGCCGACGGCAAGCCCACGAGAAACACGCGGCTCCGAGATTGGCGGCCCGGATTGATCGCTGGCGTCGCAGAATGTTCCATCGCCCCGGTTGTACTGCACGAGTTTTGGTTGGCGATAGCGAGCTCCGGTCTGCAGCGCATCCACCTGCGGATAGACGTGGCCGTTCACGGTGACCAGGTCGAGCCAGCCATCGTTGTCGATGTCCACGAAGGCCACTCCCCATTTCACGAACGGTACCGAAGGCAATCCAATCCCCGAAGGGTAAGAAACATCCTGAAAATCCCATTTCCCGTCGTTGCGATAGAGCGGGCTGTTGTCGAGCGCGAAATTCGTCACGACAAGCGACGGCCGGCCCGAGTGGAGATAGTCGCCAATCGCCACGCCCATCCCGGCCTGCTCGTGGCCATCTTCGCCGAGCGCTGTGCCGGACTCCAAACCAATGTCAGTGAACTTGCCGTCCCCATCGTTGCGGTAAAGAAATCCAGCCGTCGAATCGTTGGCCACGTAAATATCCGGCCGCCCGGTGTTGTTGAAGTCCGCCCACAACGTCGTCAGTCCGTAGTAGCCATTGGGATCGTCCACCCCGGCCTTTTTCGAAACGTCGGTGAAGGTGCCGTCACCATTGTTGTGAAACAGCGAATCGCCCGCGCCTTTCAATCCGCGCGGGCCGCACTGCACGTCAATCCCCATGTATTTGCAGGTCACGCTGCTGCCGAACGCCGGCGGGTGATGAATATCGAGATCGACGTAATTGGTCACCATCAGATCCAGAAAACCGTCGCCATCATAATCGCCAAAAGCCGCGCCGGTGGAGAATCGCCCATCCCGTACGCCAGCCTTAGCGGTTACATCGGTGAATGTGCCGTCGCCATTGTTGTGATAGAGAACATTGCCGCCGTGACACGTCACATAAATGTCTGGCCACCCGTCGTTGTCGTAATCGCCGACTGCGCCGCCCATGGCAAAGCATGGTTTGCCGACGCCCGCCTTGTCAGTGACGTCGGTGAACGTACCGTCATGATTGTTGCGGTACAGAGCCCCGCGCGCGTATTGGCCCTTCAAAGCCATCTCCACCGTCGGGGCGTTGGTGAAATAAATGTCCAGCCAGCCATCGCGATCATAATCCAGCAGGAGCACGCCACCACTCATCGACTCGATGATGTAACGGCTCTCCGGCGCGGAAGTGTGCGAAAAGCGAATCCCCGCTTTTTCGGTGATGTCCTCGAATTTCGGAACTTTGCGATCCTTGCACTTGATCGCCTTCGCAGTCGCAGGCGGAGGGGGCCCCTGGGCCACACCTTGCGCCCATCCTGCCCCGGGCGCAGTCAGAAGCGCTGCGACCAATAGTTTTGCGGTGAAAAGTAATCTCGCACGGATCGATTCAAGCCACTTTCTCTTTGGCATATTCATGGGATCGTGATTCTTTCCGTTGTTCGACTATGGCACGAAGTGAGTTTGTTCTTTGGCGAGCGGACAACTCTCTCCATGAGCGCTCTTGTGCTTCTCGGCCGTTCATTATACGTTAACACTCAATCGACCTTCCTCCCGCGGGCATTGCGGGCCGCATCGATTGAAATTCAGGAGCCCTTCATGAAGATTTGTCCTTCAAATGCGGTGGTGTTTGTCTGCCCGCTTGCAATTTTGCTTCTCGTCCCGGCTGCCACAATTACGCTGGCCGATACGCCGGAGCAGCGCGCCGGAGAAGTCTCTCGTGTGATTCCGGCGGTCAGCATCATGCGGGGTGGGCAATCGATCGCCGCGGACACAAAAACCCCCGTTTACTGGCAGGATGAGCTGAATACGTTGGCCAGTGGCCGCGCCAGAGTGTCGCTCGACGACGGCTCGATTTTGAACCTTGGTTCCAGCTCTAACCTGCGGGTAGCCAAGCACGATGCCGGTGCGCAGCAGACGGAACTCGCCGTGGGTCTCGGCAAGATCCGTGTCCAGGCCCAGAAAATCTCCAGGCCCAACGGGAAATTTGAAGTGCGGACTCCCGCGGGCGTCGCCGGTGTGATCGGCACCGATTTTTATGTGGACTACGAGAGCAATACGATGAGCGTGGTCGTATTCGAGGGCAAAGTAAAGTTCTGCAACCTGGCCGGAGTTTGCGTGGAAGTGGGTGCAGGAGAGATGAGCACGGTGCGCCAGGACGACACCAGCGGGCCGGCAGTTCCAACTCAGACGCTGGCGGGGATGATGTCCGGCGCGGTCGCCAGCACCAGCTTGGAAATCTCCGCGCAGGCCGCCCCGGCGGAGAATACTCCCCTCGGGATGGTTACAAAGAGCATGTCGGCGCACATCGGTTCCTCGGCAAGCTCCGAAGGCGCAACAATTTATTCCGGTGATTACCTTTCAACCGATCCCGATGGCGCATTGCAGGTGCGTGTCGGCAATCTGTCCATCGATCTGAAGGGTGGTTCCTCCGCGCACATCTTTCGAGCCACTTATGGAGTGGTTATGGCCTTGAACCGAGGAACCCTGGCGTACAACAAACCGAGCGGCCAGCCCAACGTGGTGATTGTGGCTTCCGATGTGCGGATTACACCGGTGGTCAGCGTGGCGAGTTCCGGCAGCGTTTCGGTGAGCGATCCCTGCAATCTGCTGATCCAGAGCCAGCGGGGGCAGATTTATGTGCAAGTTGGTTCACAATCCCAAATGGTGGAGCAGGGAAAAGCGTTTCGAGTCCGCCCAATTTCCTCGGTCAGCGAAAACAGCTCGGTCTCCCCGGACGCGGACAATTACGAAGCATGGCACTCGCATCAGGCGTGCGAGGGGCCTACGCAAACCATGAAAGGCGCCCGCCCAAAGTCTCCTAGCTACAGCCCGTTCACCGCGGTCACGACAGGAGGCGCGATCCTCATTACGATAATCGCTGTTCACGAAGCGTTGGAGAGCCCCAACCGCCCATAGTCGATGTTCAGTTTCGAAGGGCACTCAAGCCTTTTCCGCCGGCGGATTTGGGGCGGGCCGATCGCGTCTGTGCGCCAGCTGGACACTCTTCTGGCATTGTGGGAGGCTGAATTTGTCCGCGCTGAAACGCATTCTACACGGATAAGGAGACCTTTCCATGAAATCGCGATGTTTCTTATTGCCTGCACTCGTACTGCTTGCCGCTTCCATTGCTTCGCCGGCCGACGGCTCGTGGACCGGCTGGATTTCCGATGACATGTGCGGCGCGAAAAACGCGGAGGGCAGCGCCGAGTGCGCCTCCAAATGTGTGAAAGAGCACGGCGCCAAGTACGTCTTCGTGAACGACTCCGATAAGAAGGTCTACATCGTTGACGCGCAGGACAAGGTCGCGCCGCATGCCGGCCACCACGTCGTGGTGAAGGGCATGGTGGACGGTAGCGCGTTGAAACTCACGAGCATCGAGATGGCCAAGTAGCTGTTTTCAGCAAACTTTCTTGCAACGGGCAGGAGCGCGAGCCCTGCCCGTTTTGTTTTGTCCCCGACTGAATTTCCGTTACGATAAAAGTTCCATGCCCACGACGCTCCTTCATGTTGGCCGCGCCTTTACTCCCGCCACGGAAATTCCCGATGCCGCGATTCTGTTTCGCGACGGCGTGATCGAGTCCGTCGGGCCGCGCGGCGCGGTCGCTCTGCCCGCTGGTGCGCGCGAGCTAATCTCCACGGACAAAATCGCCGTTCCCGGGTTCCTCGATGTGCACATTCACGGTGCGGGCGGCCACGACGTGATGGAGGCCACGGAAGAAGCGTTGAAAACGGTGTCGCGCACGGTCGCCGCGCACGGCACAACTTCGTTCGTTGCCACTACAGTCACTGCCAGCCCCGATTCCATCTGCCGCAGCGCGGAAGGCATCGCCGGCTATATTTCCCGGCAGTGCCAGGCGGATGAGTGTCGCGCCGAAATTCTGGGCATTCATTTTGAAGGGCCCTTTATCAGTTCCGTGCGGCGCGGCGTACATCTTTCTGAGTTTCTGAAGCTTCCTTCCGCGGACCTGCTGGAACAATTCATTGACGCCGCAAAGGGCAACGCGCTGATTCTCACCCTTGCCCCGGAACTTCTGGGCGCGATGCCCTGTATTGATGCGGCGCACAAGGCTGGCCTGGTGGTCGCGATTGGCCACACCGACGCCACTTACGAGCAGGCGCGTGCCGCGATCGCCCGCGGCGCGCATCACGCAGTCCACGTCTACAACGCCATGCGGCCATTTTCGCACCGCGATTCCGGCGTGATCGGCGCGGTGCTCACCACTCCGGAAGTTACCGCCGAACTGATCGCCGACGGAGTTCACGTGGATGAAACCGCGATGCGGCTGCTGCTGCAGGCCAAGGGAGCGGCTGGCGTGATCCTGGTCAGCGACGGCATCTCCGCCACGGGAATGCCGGATGGGAAATACACTCTTGGAAATTTTGAAGTGACGGTAAGCGGCGGAGTGGCTCGAAACGCTGAAGGGAAACTGGCGGGCTCGACGTTGACGCTTGACCAAGCGCTGCGCAACGTCGTGAATTTGGGCGTACCGATGGCCGATGCGCTGCGCATGTTGACGTTGAATCCCGCAACGCTGCTGGGGATTGAATTCAAGAAAGGCTCGCTGAGGCCCGGGGCCGATGCCGACATCCTGCTGCTCGACGAAAGCCTGCACGTAACGCAAACGTGGACACGCGGGTTCCCCAACTAGCCGCCGAGCGCTTCCTCTAGCGCACTTCCACTACCAGTTCAATCTCCACACAAGCGCCCAGCGGAAGTTGCGCCACGCCGACCGCGCTTCGCGCATGTTTACCCGCCTTGCCAAAGACTTCCTGCAGCAATTCCGAAGCACCGTTCGCCACCAGATGTTGTTCCGTGAACGCCGGTCCCGAATTCACCAGGCAAAACAGTTTCACGACGCGCTGCACGCGATCGAGGTCGCCAAGTTCGTGATGCAGTGTCCCCAGCAGATCCACGGCGATGCTCCTCGCGGCTCGCTGCCCCTCCGCCGTTTCCATGGTGACGCCCAGTTGCCCCGCCCATGGCTTTCCGTCGCGCTTTGCAATATGCCCGGAAACAAAGCAAAGATTTCCCGCCTGCACGGTTGGCACAAACGCAGCGACCGGAGGAGTCGCAACCGGCAGCAAAATATTCAGTACCTTCAGCCGTTCGTAAACGCCCATCTTTCTCTCCTTCATTTGGAAAAATCGACAGCGGTGGTGTTTCCCCCGCAGATCAATACGCCAACGTGCTCGCTTTTTGCGGGCACATATTTGCGCGATGTCAGCGCCGCCAGCCCCGTTGCACCGCCCGGTTCCGCAGCAACGCGCGCCACTTTCCACAACTGCTCCTGTGCGGCGCGGATTTCGTCGTCGGAAACCAGCAGGACGCGGTCCACAAACTTCTGCGCAATCGGAAACATCAGTTCGCCCACGCGGCGCGGCGCCAGCGAGTCCGCCGCGATTCCACCCGCCTCGGCATCCACGGGCCGCCCGGCATCAAGAGCCTTCGCAAGTGTCGGCGCGGCTTCCGGCTCAACACCAACAATTTTGATTTTGCCCTGATACCACGAGGCAATCCCGCCAATCAGCCCGCCGCCGCCCACAGCCACCAGCAGCGTGTCCAGTTCTGGCGCTTGCTCCTCGAATTCCAGGCCGACGGTCCCTTGCCCCAGAAGCGTTTCCATTTGATCAAACGCGTGGATCGGCATGGCACCGGATTTTTCCTGCCACAATTTGCTGGCCTCCAGGGAATCGGCGTAACGCTCTCCGGCGATCACAAGGTTGGCACCGAACTCCTCGATTCGCTGGCGTTTCGCGAGCGAGGCGATGCTGGGAACAAAAATGCGCGCCGGAACATTGAATTTGTGCGCGGCAAAGGCCACCGCGACGCCGTGGTTGCCCCCGCTTGCGGCCACCACCCCGGCGGGTGGAACATTCCGCGTCATCAGGTTGGTCAATGCGCCGCGGGCCTTGAACGATCCGGTATGCTGAAACAGTTCCAGCTTTAGTACCAGGGAAATTTCACCGAGCCCGAAATCGGTTCCATCCATCGCCAGGACAGGTGTCCGGCGGATATGTTCGCGAATCCGCGTGTATGCGGCGAGGATCTGTGCCCGGTCAATCTGGGAATGGGAGGTGGCGCCCATGAAGAGAGCATGGCATAATTTAGGCGTTTAGCTAAGTACCATTTTGGCTGGATATTGATGAAAACCTCGAACCAACTCTTCCGCGCCCTCGGAAATGAAAAACGCTTGCTCATCCTGGACTGGCTGAAGCGGCCCACGCGCCATTTCCCCCCGCAGCGGGATGGCGATCTCGTTAAAGATGGTGTCTGCGGCCTGTTGATCGCGCGCAAGCTCAAGGTCAGCCACCCCACCGCCAGCGAACACCTGAAGATTCTGGCGCAGGCTGGCCTCGTCCGGGGCAAGAAAATCAAGCAATGGACGTTTTACAAGCGCAATGAGGAACAGATTGCATCGTTAAAGCGCTCTATTTTTGATCGGATTTAACGTAGGGGATAGCTTTAGGAATTCAGGGGAATACGCAGTTCGTCCGCCAACTTTTGTGCATTGAACGGGCTGCATGCAAAGTAGCGCTCGCCAATTTTCAGGGTGGGAACCTTGCGCCTTCCATTATTTACGCGGAGAACCAACTCTTCACTTTCTTCATCCTGATCAATATCCACTTCGTGGAATTCCACGCCGCGTTCTTTCAAGAAATTCTTCACGCGCCGGCAATCCGGACACCAGCCCGCGCTGTACATCGTGATCGGTTCCATGCTTCACTCCGCGACATTAGATGCGCCGGGCACACCCTCGTCGCATTCTTAAAATAATGGCCGGCAACACAAGGGATTAACGGGATTCAACGGGCACGCCGCGGTATTTTCGCGCGATCTGAATACGAATCACCGAGCGTTGCAGGGCGATGTTCGCGCGGTCCCAGTCGATGTTCGAATCGCCGGCCGCCAGACGCTTCTCCGCCCGCGCCTTGGCCTCTTCCGCGCGCGCCAGGTCGATCTCTTCCGCGCGCTCGGCGGTTTCTGCCAGCACGGTTACGCGATCGCCCAGCACTTCCGCAAATCCGCTGATCACCGCCAGCACGACCGGCTGGCTCGACGTGCTGGTACGATAAGAAAGCTCCCCGATTCCCAATTCCGTCATGAGAGGCGCGTGCCCCGGCAAAATTCCCAACTGGCCGTCCAGTCCGGGCACTGTAACTTCGACTACGCTCTCGCGCAGCAGTTGCCGTTCCGGAGTCACGACGATCAGTTGGATGGATTCAGGAAGCATGGAATCCTAGACGCCCGCCTTCATCTTTTCGGCCTTCGCGAGAACCTCGTCGATCGTGCCAACCATGTAGAACGCCTGCTCCGGAATTTCGTCGTACTTCCCTTCCACAATTTCCTTGAAGCTCCGCACGGTGTCCGCGATCTTGACGTACTTGCCTTCGAGGCCGGTGAACTGTGCGGCGACGTACATCGGCTGCGAAAGGAATTTCTCGATGCGCCGGGCACGCGCCACGGTGCGCTTGTCTTCGTCGGACAGCTCTTCGATGCCCAGAATCGCGATGATGTCCTGCAAATCCTTGTAGCGCTGCAGCACGGATTTCACGGCGCGCGCGACCGTGTAATGCTCCTGGCCCACGACGCGGGGGTCCAGAATGCGCGAGAAACTGGCTAGTGGGTCGACGGCGGGATAAATGCCGCGTTCCACAATCTGGCGGCTGAGGTTCGTCGTCGCGTCCAAGTGAGTAAATGTGGCGGCGGGAGCGGGATCCGTGTAGTCGTCGGCTGGAACGTAAATCGCCTGCACCGAAGTGATCGAGCCGTGCTTTGTCGAGGTGATGCGTTCCTGCAGTTCGCCGATTTCGGTGTTGAGGTTCGGCTGGTATCCGACGGCAGAGGGCATGCGACCGAGCAGCGCTGAAACTTCCGAACCGGCTTGTACGAAACGGAATATGTTATCGATGAAGAGCAACACGTCCAGGTGTTCCTGGTCGCGGAAATATTCCGCCACGGTCACGCCCGTCAGTCCGACGCGCAAACGAGCGCCGGGTGGCTCGGTCATCTGCCCGTAGATCAATGCGGCGCGCGACTTTTCGGAATTGCCCGGCACCACGACGCCGGACTCCTGGAATTCCAGCCACAGGTCGTTTCCCTCACGGGTGCGCTCGCCAACGCCGGCGAACACCGAAACGCCGCCGTGCTGCATCGCTACGTTGTGAATCAATTCCTGGATCAAAACCGTTTTGCCAACGCCTGCCCCGCCGAAGAGGCCGATTTTTCCGCCCTTCAAGAACGGCTGAATCAGGTCCACGACCTTGATGCCCGTCTCAAACATTTCGAGCGATGTGGACTGCTGGTCCAGGGCCGGCGACGGCCGATGAATCGAATACCTGGTTTCGCTATTGAGCGGCCCCAACTGGTCCACCGGTTTGCCGAGCACATTCATCACACGTCCAAGCGTTGCGCGCCCCACCGGCACTGTGATCGGCTCGCCCAAGTCCACGGCCTTCATGCCGCGCACCATACCTTCGGTCGGCTCCATCGCCACCGTGCGAACGCGTCCTTCGCCCAGGTGCTGTTGCACTTCCGCAGTCACGTCCAGCGGCTCGGGCAGATTGAATCCTTCGCTGGTGATGCGCACGGCGTTGTAAATCGCCGGCAGGTGACCCTGCTCAAACTGGATGTCGAGTACCGGCCCGATGACCTGGATCACTCGTCCGACTTGTTGCTCTGGCATTTCTGCTCCTACGCGGTGTATGAAGCGCCGCTGACAATTTCAATAATTTCCTTGGTAATCGCCGCTTGCCGGACCTTGTTCATGTGCAGTGTCAGGCCTTCGATAACTTCTCCGGCGTTCTTGGTGGCTGCTTCCATCGCCGTCATGCGGGCGGCGTGCTCTGCCGCGCACGATTCCAACATTGTCCGCAGCACCTGCGTCTCGACATAGCGCGGCAGCAACCGCGCGAGCAACTGTTGTTCCGGCTGCTCGTAAATGTAGTCAATCTGTGACGACGCGACCTCGGCTTCCGTTTCTTCGCCTGTCGAAATCTTTTCCACGGGGAGCAGTTTTTCCACGGTCAGATCGGCGGAAATCACGTTCTTGAACTCGCTGAACACCATGTACACGGCGTCCACTTTTTCTTCCACGTATAAATCCGTCACCAACTTCGAAATTTCGCGTGCAATGCCGAAATTCACCTTCGACAGCACGTTCACGTACTCGCCCGCAAAGGTGAAGCCAGCGCGCCGCATCGCGTCGCGGCCCTTTTTGCCAATCGGGATCAAGGTGAACTTCTTCCCGGGCTTGCTCCTGTAAAACTCGGCTGCCTTCTTCAAGATGTTTGTGTTGAACGCGCCCGCCAGCCCGCGCTCGCCCGAAAGCACCAGCACGAGGATCCGCTCTTCCGGCCGCTTGGCCAGCAGTGGATGCTCCGGCGATTCAATGCGAGCCATCGTCGAGCGCAATACGCGCACCAGTTCCTTCGCGTAGGGACGCGCTGCAAGCGCCGCTTCCTGGGCCCGGCGAAGGCGCGCGGCCGCCACAAACTTCATTGCGCGCGTAATCTGCTGGGTGTTTTTCACCGAGCGGATGCGGCGCCGGAAATCAAGTAATGTGGGCATAGTCTCTGCTTAAGCGTGGCTCCTACTGCGCCGTCACTGCCTTCGCGGCCGTGAAACGGTCCTTGAACCCGTCGAGCGCCGTCTTGATCGTCGCCTTGATGCTGTCGTCGAGCGCCTTCTTTGTCGCAATGTCCTTCAGCACGCCCGGATAATTCGTTTCTGCAAACTGCACAAACTCTTTTTCGAAACGCCGGACGTCGGTGACGGCAATGCCATCCAGCCCGCCGCTCGTGGCCACGTACAGCACCAACACCTGTTTTTCCACCGACAGCGGCACAAACTGGTCCTGCTTCAGCACTTCCGTCAAGCGTTGCCCGCGTTGCAACTGCGCTTGCGTCACTTTGTCCAACTGGTCCGCGCCGAACTGCGCGAACGCCGCCAGCTCGCGGAACTGCGCCATGTCCAGGCGCAGGCTGCCCGCTACTTGACGCATGGCCTTGATCTGCGCATTGCCGCCCACGCGGCTGACCGAAATACCGACGTTGATCGCGGGGCGGATGCCGGCGTTAAACAAATCCGACTCCAGGTAAATCTGCCCGTCGGTAATCGAAATCACGTTGGTCGGGATGTACGCCGAAACGTCGCCGGCCTGCGTCTCAATCACCGGCAGCGACGTCAGCGAACCCGCGCCCAGCTTGTCGTTCAGCTTCGCCGCGCGTTCGAGCAAGCGCGAGTGGAGATAAAACACGTCGCCCGGAAACGCTTCGCGTCCGGGCGGCCGGCGCAGCAACAGCGAAATCTCGCGGTACGCCTGTGCGTGTTTCGAAAGATCGTCGTAAAAAGTCACCGCGTGACGCTTGTTGTCACGGAAATATTCGCCCATCGCGCAAGCCGCGTACGGGGCGATGTACTGCAGCGACGCAGGCTCCGCCGCTGAAGACGCCACGATGATCGTGTATTCCATGGCGCCCGCGTCGGTCAGCGCCTTGATCACCTGCGCGATCGTCGAGCGTTTCTGCCCGATCGCGCAATAAATGCAGATCATGTCGTTGCCCTTCTGGTTGATGATCGTGTCCAGAATGACGGCGGTCTTGCCGGTCTGGCGGTCGCCGATGATCAGTTCGCGCTGCCCGCGGCCGATGGGAATCATCGAGTCGATTGCCTTTATACCGGTCTGCAGCGGTTCGCGCACGGGTTGGCGGTCCAGAACACCCGGTGCCAGTTTTTCAAGCGGATTTCGAATCTTCGAAGTAATGGGGCCCTTGTCATCCAGCGGCAAACCCAGCGGATTCACCACACGCCCGATCAATTCCGGCCCCACAGGCACGGACATGATTGTGTTCGTGCGCCTTACAACGTCGCCTTCCTTCAACTCCGACGACTCGCCCAGCAGCACCGCGCCAACCTCTTCCTCTTCCAGGTTCAGCGCGAGTCCAAAAATGTTGTGGGGAAACGCCAGCATCTCGCCGGCCATTACTTTTTCCAGGCCGTGAATGCGCGCGATGCCGTCGCCGACGCTGATGATCGCGCCGACCTCGTCCACGGAAACCGTCTGTTCATAGTTCGCGATCTGCTCGCGAAGTATCTTGCTGATTTCGTCTGCTTTGATATTTGCCATGCCTGCTCCGTTCCCGAATGCCTATTCCGCGGCCAGCCGCGCCCGCATCTGGTTCAGCCTGTTGCGCACCGAACCGTCATAAATCGTGTCGCCGATGCGCACCACTGCTCCGCCGAGCAATGCCGCATCCAGCGAATACTTCGCCTGAATCTTTTTTCCGGTCAGGCGCTCCAGCGTCTGCTGCAATTGTGTTTTCTGCGGCGCGGTCAGTTCCGCCGCGGAGGTCACTTCCGCTTCCGCCGCTCCGTGCCGCTGTCGCAATACATCCTCGAAAGTCTGCAGTATCTCCGGCAACAGGTGCGTCCGTTGGTTGTCCACAACAATAAACAGAAAATTCCGCACGATGCGGCTCGCGCCGAGGCGCGCCACCAGTTTTTCGATTACGCCGTGCTTCGCCGTGCGTTCCACTGCCGGATTGCTCAACACGTTGCGCAACTCAGCGGACTCCGCATACGCAGCGCCAAAATCCGCCAGCTGATTCCCGACCGGCTCCGCCGCGCCTTGTTCCAGCGCAATGTCCGCCAGCGCCGTCGCGTATTGCAGGCTCGCCGACCTCAATTCGGCCTCCCCTGCAGGCTCTGCACAAAGCTGCTGATCATCGCTTCTTGCACCGCCGGCGTCATCTGCTTCGCCACCAGCGATTCCGCGCCATCGACGGCCAGCCTTGCCGCCAGTTCCTTCAGTTCCACGCGAGCCGCGCGTTCCGCCGCTTCAATCTCCGCTTTGGCCGCCGCGCGAATCTTGTCCACGTCCAAAACCGTTGCCGCACGCAGGCGCTCCACTTCAGCCGCCGCGTCGCGCTGTGCCTGAACCCGGAACTCCGCAATCTCCCGCTCCAGGTTGCCCATTTTCGTGACGGCTTCCTGCAGCCTGCGCTCCGCCTCCACTTTTGCAGCGGTCGCTTTGCTGATTGCCGAGCTGATGTTGTCCGCGGTACTACGAAACATCGGCGGCAGCAGTTTCCCGAATACCCAATAAAGCAAACCCGCCAGAATGGCGAAGTGGATCCACTTAAAAATCATTTCAGAGGAATGTTCCGCGGAATTCCCGCCTTCTTCCGCCCCAAAAGCCGCGGCCGTGGAAAACAGGCCAAGCGCACACACAAAAAGACAGTTGTAGATCCTGCGCACTGGCTTCACCGAGCCTCTCTTGTGGGGGTGCCAGGCGCTGGGGGCGCTTGCAGAACGCGACGCGCAATCTCCGCCGCCAATTGTGAGGTACCGCCTTGGATGTCTTTCTTTGCTACCGCGAATTCGCTCGCCACGCGATCTTTCGCCGCGGTTACTTCCGCGTCCGCTTTGCCGCGCGCTTCTTTCAGCGCAGCCGCGCGTTCATCCATCAATTTCCTGCGATCCGCTTCCTGCTCCGCGTACACCTTCGCGCGCGCCTGGCGCAATGCCTCTTCATACTGCCGCACTTTTTCCGCCGCCGCGGCCTGCGCCGCTTCCGCCGCCTTTTGCGCGCCGATCGTGCGCGCATCGCGCTCTGCCATCACCTTCAGCAATGGCTGGAAGAAGATCGACCGCATGATGACGTAGAAAAGGAGGACGATGACCGCTACGGGCACAGCCCGGAGGAACAGTTCGCCTAGTTGGTGAACCAAATCTGACATGAAAATGTTTCGCCTATAATTTCAGGAAGGCAGCCTGACCAACTCCCCGACCCGGTAGGAGCATACGGTAGACTTTGCGCCGCCTTACGGAACAATAATTTATATCATTCACAGCGACTTTCCGTCAACGAATCGCGCCGCTTGCCGGAAGCCCAAAATAGCGTTCCTCGTTATAATTCTGACGCACTTCTAAGGCGCTTCTAGCTATCCATTGGTGAAGCACGGGAGTCCCCATGACCAAAACCTGGCAGACCAAGCTCATCCACTCCGACGCGAAAATTCCCACCGGCTACAAATCCCTCGCCACGCCCACCTATCGCGGCTCCACGACTGTTTTTCCCTCCGCCGCAGCCGTCAAAGACACCTGGGACCAGCACAAGGTCGGCTACACCTACGGCCTTTACGGCACGCCCACCGCGCTCGAACTCGCCGCCCGCATCTGCGAGCTCGAATCCGGCAAGCACACCATCCTCACTCCCGGCGGGCAAGCAGCCATCTCGCTGATCAATCTCGCGTTGCTTCAGGCCGGCGATCACATTCTTGTCCCTACGAGCGTCTATTACCCAAACCGCAAGCTCACCACGCATCTTCTGGCCCGCTTTGGCGTCACCGCCACATTCTACGATCCACTCATCGGCGCCGGAATTTCCGCCTTATTGCAGGAAAACACCCGTCTTGTCTGGACGGAATCCCCCGGCTCCATCACCATGGAGGTTCAGGACATCCCCGCCATCGTCGCTGAGGCCCACGCGCGCAATGTAAAAGTCGTCCTCGACAACACGTGGTCCGCCGGCGTGCTCTTCGACGCCTTCGCCCATGACGTGGACATCACTATGCAAGCCGTCACGAAATACATCGGCGGCCACAGCGACCTGCTGCTCGGCTCGGTCACGGTATGCGACGACGGCATTTTTCAGCGTCTCGGCGTCGCGCAGCAGATGCTCGGCCTGGCGATTTCGCCCGACGATTGCAGTCTCGCCCTTCGTGGCTTACAAACGCTGGCCGTGCGCCTCTCAGCGATCGAAAGTTCTGCGCTGCAAATCGCCAAGTGGCTTGCCGGGCGGCCCGAAATCGAACTTGTTCTGCACCCCGCGCTGCCCTCGTGCCCGGGCCACGAATTCTGGAAGCGCGATTTCCTCGGCTCTTCCGGTGTGTTTTCGCTGGTGTTCAAGCCCGGGCCAACGCAGGAGCAGGTCTTTGCCTTCATCGACGCTCTGAAATTATTCAAGGTGGGTTACAGCTGGGCAGGAGTAACAAGTCTCGCCGTCGCCTACAACATCGGCCGCATTCCCGGCCGACCGCCTTACGATCACCGCATCGTCCGCCTGAACATCGGCCTCGAATCCACCACCGACCTGATTACGGACCTCGATCAAGCCCTCCTCAAATTACGCGCATAGCGTTTTGAGTGCGGCCGCGAAGCTGCCGCCTTTGGAGTGTGAGGTGCGAACGAAGCTTGATGGTGATGGTGTTTTACAGCGCAAAAGCGGAGGCTTCGCCTCCGCACTCAATAGGGGCCGAATCGGCCCACGTCTCTCCTAATCCTCCCGCGCCACCGCGTCATACACAAAGCGGAACCTCGACGGATTTTTGTCCTTCCCGATCACCATCTCCACCTCTTCATACAATTGCAATCCGTCCGGCGAGACCTCGTAGGTTCGAGTCAGCGAACCCTTCTTCGGCAGCGGCGAAGTGCTCACTAGTTTGCCGCTGTCCCATTTCGCCTCCACCACGTCCGTTCCAACGCCCGCGGGGGCGTCGGGCTTATGCCCGTCGGTATAAAAAATCGTCTTGCGCCCCTGGTCGCCGGTCATTTCCACGATCGGATCCGCCTCGGTCTTCCGTGCCAGCTTCAGCCGGATAGAAGGATCGATCAATTCTGCGTAGCGTTGCCGATCTTCGGAAGTGTCCTTTTGTTGGCCACCGTTGCCGTGCTGCCCCCCGCCCATGCCGGGACCGCCCATTCCTCCACCCGGAAAGCCGATGCGGGGCCCGCTGTTTCCGCCATGACCCTGGTTCGGATCGTTCACCTTGCGCTGATTCGATCTCGCCTTTGGGTCGTCGCTTTCGTCGCGATTCAGTTTCCATGCTCCCAAAATGTTGGTCCGAGGAACGATCCTCACCGGCGGCGGAGGCGGCGGTTCGTCTGCCGACCTTTGCGAAGGCACCGGCGCAATCGGCCCCGGAGGGGCTTGCGCAAAGGCCAAACCAGCGAACAATAGACTTACTCCGCCCATGCTCAGTAATTTGCTGACTTGCTTCATAGCCTTCTTTCCTGAATGGGGTTCACGCTGCGCAGCCCCAGTGGGTTCATTCCGTCAGACGCCGGCAAAAGTTCCCGGGTTGTGTCCTTCCTTGGCCCCAATCGTTTCAACGACCATCTTACTCCCCGCCAGTGTAGAATTCGCCATTCCCGGTCGGAGGGAACCGTGCTCCGAGCCTTTCTCCCGTTGTTCGCTTTCCTCCTCGCGCTTGCCGCTGGACCTGCGCGAATTGCCGCGACTCCATCCGCGCATCTCAACGGCGTTGTTTATTCTGAAGCCACCAATCAACGCGTCCCCCGCGCTTCTGTGTGGCTTTGCGACGACGGCGGGAATCGCCTGTTGGAAGCCGTGACCAGCGAAAACGGTGAGTTCTCGTTTCCCGGGCTGCATGCCGGTGCCTACATTTTGAAAATCACCGCGCCGGGTTTTGTTCCGCTCGAAATGAATGTCGATGTGAATTTCGGCACGGAGCACGGCATCTCCGTCTTCCTAAAATCCGCGGGAAAATCGCCGAAGGATCAGCCCGCCGACCAATCCATTTCCGCTCACGAACTCGCGATTCCCGCCGCGGCAAGAAAATTAATGGATTCGGGCAAGAAAAAACTTTACGCCGGAAACAACGCCGAAGCAGCTTTGCACGAGTTCGAGGGGGCGGTCGCGAAGGCTCCCGATTACTACGAGGCTTACTATCAGATGGGGATGGCGTGCCTCTCGCTGCAAAAACCCGCCGACGCTGAAAAATATCTCCGAAGCTCGGTCTCGCTTAGCAATCAAACCTACCCGGAGGCCGTCCTTGCGTTAGCAATCCTGCTTCTCGGCCGCCACGATTCGGCCGACGGCGAACCGTTACTCCACCGCAGCCTCGAGCTGAATCCGAACTCCTGGGTTGGCTACTACGAATTGGGAAAACTGGAGCTGTATCGCATGCATCTGCAACCGGCGTTGGACGCCGCGAAAACGGCGGAATCCCTGGCGCCGCAACAGCCCAAAGTTTACCGGCTTCTTTCCCTCATCCATCTCCGCCAGAAAAATTATCAGGCTGCCGTGGCCGACCTCGACGCCTACATCCGCCTTGATCCCGACAGCCCCGAGGGTCAGACGGCAAAACAAATCCGTTCCGACACCCAGCGCCAGCTCGAAACTTCCCACCCATGATTTTTGTTGTGCTCGCTGGCAGGTCACACAAGGCAACGATCCAAATCCCGTGCCCGCTCCAGCAGTATCAAGGCGCCAAGCTCGCGAAATCTCTTTGCGCGCTCCCGGTAGTCGAACGAATTCTTTGGCAAAATCGCCATGAAAGGTACTCCAGCCGCCTTGGCCGACAATGCATCATCCACATTGTCGCCCAGATACAATGCCGATTTCGGATCGCGCTTCCCGAGGATCGCCAGCAAGCCGTCGGGATGAGGCTTCTTCGGCGCGTCATCCATCGTCACCACCTTGCGGAAATACTTCGCCGCCGGCCATCGCTTGAACGAATATTCAAATTCCGCTCGCGTTCTCCCCGTAAACAGATTCAGTTCGCGGCGTTGCGCCCATTTTTCCACCAGCTTCGGGGTGATCAGCCATTTTTCCTTCGCGACATTCCCCGGCTTGCCGTTGCGCCCCCAATAAAACGGCTGGAACGCCGTGCGCGCCTCTTCGTACGTCGTCGGTACGCCCAGCGCCGTCGCCCACCGCGAGACCATCATCCAGTCGTCGTTATTCCCGTGCTGGCGCTTCCATTTGTGCAGTTCCGCCCATGTTGCTTTCTTTCCCGTCAGCTTCTCCACCGTCTGCAGCGCCGACCGCCAGAACGTCTCTTTCACATCAATCAGCACGCCATCCACGTCAAAAATCAAAATCTCCGGATCGACCTTCTTCACCCCTCGTTTCGCCACGCCGCTTGTCCTTTCCAGTTCCACTCTAGTCTACCCGCTCCGTCGCCACCCCCGTGTTTTCTTGCCGCTCCCTGAACCGCCTTGCTACACTTCCTGCGTCGCGCTGTTGCTTGACGAAGGACTGTTCATGCCATCTTTTCCCGGTGTCGATTACATCGACTTTGATTCCCAGCTCAACGACGAAGAAAAGCTTGTCCGCCAGACCGCGCGCCAGTTCGTCGACAACGAAATTATTCCCATCATCGAAAAACACAGCCGCGAAGGCACATTTCCCAAGCACCTGATCCTGCAACTCGGCGAACTCGGCTTTTTTGGCGCCAATCTTCACGGCTACGGCTGCGCGGGAATGTCCAATGTCGCGTACGGCCTGATGACCCAGGAACTTGAGCGCGGCGATTCCGGCTTGCGCAGTTTCGTTTCCGTACAGGGCGCACTGGTGATGTATCCGATCCATTCCTTCGGCAGCGACGCGCAAAAAGACAAATGGCTGCCGCGGCTGCAATCCGGTAACGCCGTCGGCTGCTTCGGCCTCACCGAACCGCAATTCGGTTCGAATCCCGGCGGCATGCTGACCCGCGCGGTGAAAAAGGGCAACCAGTACATCCTGAACGGTGAAAAAATGTGGATCACTAGCGGGTCGCTCGCCGACGTCGCGGTCGTCTGGGCCAAAACCGAAGACGAAAAAATCCGCGGCTTCCTGGTGGAAAAAGGCACGCCCGGTTTCAAGGCTTGGGACGTCCACGGCAAATGGTCGCTGCGCGCTTCTGTCACCTCTGGCCTCTCGTTCAGCGATTGCGCGATCCCTGAAGAAAATCTTCTTCCCGGCGTCACCGGCCTTCGTGGGCCGCTGAGTTGCCTGAATCAAGCGCGTTACGGCATTGGCTGGGGCGCTCTCGGCGCGGCTATGGCCTGCTACGACACGGCGCTGCAATACGCGAAGACGCGCAAGCAGTTCGCCAACAAGCCCATCGCCTCGCACCAGCTTGTGCAGGAAAAACTCGCGTGGATGATCACCGAAATCGTCAAAGGGCAGTTGCTCGCGCTCCACGTCGGCCGGCTGAAAGACAAAGGCAAGGCCGACGCCTCGCACATCTCCATGCTGAAAATGAATAATGTGGGCATCGCGCTGGAAACCGCGCGCAAGTCTCGTGACATTCTGGGCGCCAACGGCATCGTCGACGACTACTGCATCATGCGGCACATGAACAACCTCGAGAGCGTCTACACCTACGAAGGCACCAACGACATTCACAAACTCATCATCGGAGAAAAAATCACCGGTATTTCCGCCTTTGTGTAATCCCATGAAAAACCACGCCAGGCATTTCGCCGCTCTCCTGCTCGCGTTTATCGCGTTCAGCTTATCTGCTTTCCCCCAGACGCCCGCCTCGCCGGCAAAGGCTGCCGCTGACGCCAAACCCCACGTGCGCACCATCACCGCCTTCATCAACCTGGACCGTGCGCAATACCAGTTGCAGTTCGCCGAAACCGCGAAGTTCCTCGGTTACGCGAAAACGGTTTTCGAGTCCCGCGGCTACACCGTCGAAACGCTGCGCATCGTGACCCAGCCATTCCCGGAATACACCAAGGGTCTGTCCAGCGACGAAGCGGTCCGCTTTTTCAAAAATCTCGACGGCATCGCCGACCAGTATCATGTCCGCCTTTCGATTGGCTCCGCCTATCTCGCCGGCAAGGACGGCGACGCCCAGGCCGATCTCCTTGCCGCCGTCCTGCAAAATACCAAAAACATTTTCGGCAGCCTCGCCATCACCAACGACGCCGGCATCAACTGGCCCGCCGTCAACGCCGCCGCCCGCCTGATCAAAAAACTCTCCGAAACCACCGATCACAGTGAAGGCAATTTCCACTTCGCCGCTAACGCCAGCGTCCCACCCTACTCCGCCTTTTTCCCCGGCGCGTATCACACGGGCGCGGGCCGACAGTTCGCCATCGGCCTCGCTTCCGCTGGCCTGCTGACCACCGCTGCGCAAAATGCTCCCGATCCCGCCACCGCCAAGCGCCAGATCGTCGACGCCTTCTACAACGCCGCCTTCGACGTGGAAGACGCCGGACTGCGCATCGACCGCGAACAGGGCTGGATCTACATGGGCATCGATCTTTCTCCCGCTTCTTCCCAAGGCGCTTCCATCGGCGCGGCCATTGAAACCATTTCCAAGCAGCCGCTCGGCTCCAGCGGCACCATGACCGCTGTCGGCGTCATCACCTCCGCGCTGAAAGAAATCGGCGCGCGCCGCACCGGCTATTCCGGCGTGATGCTTCCCGTCCTCGAAGATCCTTTGCTTGCCGAGCGCTGGAATCAGGGCCGCCTTTCGCTCGACCAACTCCTCAGCTACTCCGCTGTCTGCGCCACCGGCCTCGACACCATTCCCCTTCCCGGCGATACAACAGTCGAAGAACTCGCCCGCATCATCGGCGATGTCGCCACGCTCTCCGTCAAATGGAACAAGCCGCTCTCCGCCCGTCTGCTCCCTGTTAAGGAAAAGCACGCCGGCGAGATGACTGAGTTTACGGACCCATCCCTGATTAACGGCCTTATTCGTCCACTTCCAGGCAAAGAACCAGTACAATGACTCCACTGTCGGAGTGTGATTGCCCAATGCCGGTGTTCGGTTCGCTCCATCGCTCGCTACACCCCTATCGACCTTAAGCCGCACTTGCCCTAAGATTGCGTCCGCGGAGGGCGCCACTATGGAAGAACAACTCAGCCTTGAATTCCTGCGCGTCGTTGAAAATGGAGCCATCGCTGCCGCCCGCACCATGGGCTTCGGCGATCGCCACAAAGCCGACGAGGTCGCCGTCGAAGCGATGCGCAAGACCATGGACCAGGTGGAAATGGACGGAACCATCGTCATCGGCGAAGGCGAACGCGACGAAGCCCCCATGCTCTACATCGGCGAAAAAGTCGGCCTCGCACAGCACGCGCCCAAGTCTGTTTTCCCTTCGGTGGATATTGCCGTTGACCCTCTGGAAGGCACCAATCTGTGTGCCACCGGCGCTCCGAATGCCATCGCCGTGCTCGCTGCCAGCGAAAAGGGCGGCCTGCTTCACGCCCCGGATCTGTACATGGAAAAGATTGTCGTCGGCCCATCCTGCAAAGGCGCCGTGGAGCTCGACGCTCCCGTTGCCGACAACCTGAAGTCCGTGGCCAAGCGCCTGGACCGCGACGTGGAAGATCTGGTCGTCATGGTCCTCGACCGGCCGCGTCACGAAAAAATGATCGAGGAGATTCGCCGGGTCGGCGCGCGCATCCGCCTGATTGGCGACGGCGATTTGTCGGCGGGAATTTCCGCCGCGGTCATCGGCACCGGCGTTCACATGCTGATGGGTACCGGAGGCGCTCCCGAAGGAGTTCTTACCGCCGCGGCGCTGCGCTGCCTCAATGGCCAGATTCTTGCTCGCCTTGTGATCAGTAAGCCGCAGGACGCGGAACGCCTGGCAAGAATGGGTGTCACCGACACCCGGCGCATTTATGACACGGAGGATCTCGCTCCCGGCAAGAAAATTATTTTTGCCTGCACCGGCGTCACCGACGGAAGCATCCTGAAGGGCGTACGTTTCTTCGGCGAAGGCATCCGCACCTCTTCGATGATTCTGACGCTTGACGAACGCCAGGTGCGCTTCGTCGATTCCGTGCGCCTTGAAAAGCGCCCGGACATCAAAGTCCGCTTCAACTGAACGTTCTACTGGAAAATCATTCCCGATCATCGGCGCCGATCTTGCGCAGGGCCGCTTTTTATTGAATGCGGTAGCAATGCCGCCGCTTTTACGGGCTCAGCGCCATCGACCAAACAAAAATTGGTGCAATTTTGAAGTAGGCAAATCTGGCAAAACCGAGCAGGGGTTTGATGGATTTTAAACCGCTTCAGAATGTAGGGCGCAAGGCCGATTGCTAAGACGTTTTCGCTAAAGAAATTATTTTGGTAGAGAGGTTTAGATCGTAAAAGCGGCAGCTTTGCTACCGCACTCAAAAGCTACGCCTGTTTCTACTGCTCTTTCGGAGTCGCCAGCACCACATTCTCGTCCACCGCGACCGTGGTCGTAAACACCGTGGCGCTCTTTCTGTCGGCCAGTGCAATCTGCTTGGCGGTGCCGCTCACTGCCGGACCCGCGGGTTTCGTTCCATTCGCTGGGGCATCCCCCGGCATCATGGAGATCCGCGTCGTCTTCGGAGTGCAATCCGTCGCGCCCAGGCAGGTGTCGCGCACAAATACCTGCCGCAACCCGCTGTTCGGCGCAGCCTGCACGATTGCCGCGGCGGCGGCCGGAATCTTCTGTGTGTTGCTCGGCGTAATCGCCACGAACGCCACATATCTTCCCGTCGAACTGATCGAAGGCAAAACGCTTTCGGTGCCGTTCAACGCCCCCTGCGAATCGGTCGAAATCAGTGTCGTCGCCGGCTTGCAGGAATTCTCCGCCCCAATGCAGGTATCGTGCACGTAGACTTGCCGTCCCGCCGCCGCGCCTTCCACCAAGTTAGTCGCCGCCGAACTGAACGCAACGTACCGCCCGTCCGGAGTCGCCGCCGCGTTGTGGCTGTCCGCGTTCCCGGCGGTGCCGTCTGCAGCAACCGAAACCACGCGCGTGTTCACGCTGCACCCGCTGGAAATTCCCACGCAAGTATCCTTGAGCAAAATCTGGTTTATCTGGCCCTGCTGTGAGCCATACACAACGTAGCGCCCGTCCTGGCTGATCGCCGGTGTCTCCTCCGCAATTGCGGCAGGCGCGCCGCCGCCAATCAGGAACGAGAACGGATTGCTGTTTCCGCCTCCCACTAATGGCAGGCAACTCGGCTGATTACACGGACCGCTGCCCGGATTGCTCACCACGATCGTTGCCGTGTCTGCATTCGCCAGAAACGCGCCTGGAATCACCGCCTGGATTTGCGTGTCTGAAAAGCTGGTGATCGAAAGCGCCGTCGGCTGCTGCATCGGCGTCAATTTATCCGCAAACGTCACCAGCGACCCTCCATTGTTCGAAGACTGCAGAAAATTGGTTCCCACCACGGTGATCGTCACGGCGGCGTTTGAGCAGCTCGTTCCGCAAGCAGGGGCCGTCCCCGGAGTAACCGAAGTCAGCGTCGGCAACGGATTCGGCGCTCCATAAATGTTGAACGCCAGCGTGTTCGAAAGTCCGTTTTGTCCGGTACCCGATTGCGCTGTCAGCGTGTTGACGAACGCCGTTCCCGGCTTGGCCATCAGGGTCTCGGGAACCGTTGCCGTCATCGTCGTAGTATCCACAAATGTCGACGCCAGCTTCTGCCCGTTCCATTGCACCACGGTGGTGCTGTTGAACCCGTTCAACTGGTTGGCATTCACGGTCAGCAGGAACGATCCCGCCCCCGCCGGCAATCCGTTGGGCGCAATGTTCGTCAGCGTCGCCCCGGTGTTGTACTGGATCGAATTATTGTAATCATTGCATCCGGCCAACAGACCGAACGCGAACCCTGCGACAGCTACAGCTGTCCAAAACCGCTTCATGAAAACTCCTTCGCGCGAAACTCACCTGTGCGTCCGGTTCTCTCCTCACGGAAGAGGACGGAACTTCACCTGACTGTTTGGGTTGAGATGCCAAAAAGCGTGGCCGCGTTGACCGGCCCCCCCGCAGATCCCCTTGGGACTCGGGTACCTGACTCCTGCCACAAACCCAGGCCCCTATTATGGCGCAGGCCGCCGCAGGGTCAAAGCCCGGAGTCGCCCTTCTATTGGCCCGCGCCCTGCGCCGCCAGCGACTGCTTCACCACTTGCTCGATCTTTGCCCGGCAACCGGGGTCGTTGATCGGCGCCGCCGCGGCCGCGCGGTAATCCTCGATCGCCAGCGTTTTCCTTCCCAGTTTCCCGTACAGGTCGCCTCGCACCAGCCGGAAAATCGGATTGTCCGGATATTTTTCCACCAGCGGTGTCGCCACCTGTAGCGCCCGTTCGTACTTCAAATCGAAAAGGTGCAGGTTAATGGCCAGGTAGTAGCGCGCCAACGCCGGCGTCAACTGACCGTGATCGATGGCCTGCTGCAATTGCCGGATGCCGTCCTCTTTCGATCCGCCGGGGATGCCCATGAAGAAGCGGAGCACGCGGGCAATTGTCGAAAGCGTATCTACATAATAGTTGTAGAGGCCCAGACCCATGTTGGCGTCAGCTAACGAAGGGTCCAGCGCCAGTGCCCGCAAAAAATGTTCTCGCGCTCGCACCCCTGCCCGGGCCGCTGCCCTGTTTTCCACGCGCAACCCGTAGAGTCGCGCGGCCAGACCACCAGCCATCCCTGCGTAAAGGTGCATATCCGCCGATTCGTGCTTCGCCAGAGCCGCCGCCGCCAGCGCCTCCGCTTTCGCCACCACGTCCAGATACACCTCGTCCCCGGGCGCTTTCCCCCGGTGCCGAGGCAATGTCATCCCGTATTTGTATTCCGCCGAAAGGCACCAGATCTGCCACCAGCGTGCCTCCGCTTCCAGCAAATAGCCCAGTGGATGCTCCGGTTGCGCGTGTTGCAACGTCTGCGCCTCGGAGATCGCGAGATCGCTTCGCCCCGAATAAATGTGCTCCAGAATCGCGTCTGTACCCAGCGGTAGCGAGAGATTGCCTGCCGCAACGGAATCGCAGGCCGCAAACAACAACGCGCACACGCCCAGCATCAGCAAAATAAAGTTTCGTTTCATGGCTGAACGGAGAGCCCGGCGGGCCTGCGCCCTCCTCATCAGAAGTGTAAGCCGTCCCCGCGCGCCGCCGCAAAACAATTTGCCACTCTCTGCCCCGCGCTTGTGGCACAAACATTCCTGCCTGTGCTCTTCTCCGCTCTTTTGTAGCGGCCGCCTTCTGAGGCGGGCGCCTTGCCCGTCCCGAACGCTTCTACGGGGCGGGCGCCTTTCTCCAGATTTTTCTCTTTTCTACATCCCATAGGAGGATTTCCACTCATTTGTTATTCTCGCTGCTCATGTCCTCTTCCTCTCCATCCTCCCCGTTCGCCCAATCGCAACCCACGCTCGAGCGCGGCCTCGGCTTGAAGGAAGCCGTCGCCCTCAACATGATTGAAATCGTCGGCATCGGCCCGTTCGTGGTCAGCTCTCTGGTCATCAAGGCCATGGGAGGCCCGCAAGCCCTCATCGCCTGGCTCGCTGGCGCTCTTCTCGCCACTCTCGACGGGTTCGTTTGGTCCGAGCTCGGCGCCGCCATGCCCAAAGCCGGCGGCACCTACGTCTTTCTTCGCGAAGCCTACGGCCCCGGCCGTTGGGGACGCCTCATGTCCTTCCTTTTCGTTTGGCAAACCTTTGTTCAAGCCCCGCTTTCCGTCGCTTCCGCTTCCATCGGCTTCGCGCGTTATGCGGGTTATCTCCATCCGCTCACGCTCTGGCAAGCGAAAGCTATCTCCGGCAGTCTGGTAATTTTTCTCGTAATTCTTCTCTACCGCAAAATCACCACCATCGGGAAAATCTCCGTGCTCCTCTGGGTCGGCGTCGTTGGCACCATGCTCTGGCTCATCTGGGGAGGCATTCGCCACTTCGATCCCAAATTGGCCTTCGATTTTCCGCCCGGCGCGTTTCATCTTTCTTCCCTCTGGTTCGCCGGACTCGGCGCCGCCATGATCAACACGGTTTACAGCTACTGGGGCTACTACAACATCACCCATCTCGGCGGCGAAATCCGCAATCCCGAAAAAAATATCCCGCGCGGCATTTTTCTTTCGATTCTTGGCATCACGGTCCTTTATCTCGCCATGCAGACCAGCCTCCTTGGCGTCGTCCCCTGGCGCGAAGCCCAGAACACTCCTTTCATCGCCAGCCTGTTTGTCGAGCGCCTCTATGGAACCGGCGCCGCGCACTTTGTCACCTGGATGGTGCTGTGGATCGCCATGGCCTCTGTTTTCTCCTTGCTCCTCGGCTACTCCCGCGTGCCCTATTCCGCCGCGCTTGACGGCAATTTCTTCCCTGTCTTTGCCAAGGTGCATCCGACGAAACATTTTCCCCACGTTTCGCTTCTAATACTCGGCGCGCTGGCGTTCCTCTTCAGTATTATTCTTAAACTGGAAACCGCCATCGCCGGCATTCTCGCCATGCGCTTGATCGTGCAGTTCATTGGTCAGGCCGTTGGAGTGATGCTGCTGCGCCGCCGCCTCGGCTCGGAGAAGCTGCCGTTTAAGATGTGGCTGTATCCGGTTCCCGCGGTGCTCACGATGTTGGGCTGGGCCTGGCTTTTCTGGCAGACCGGGCCGGCGCGCAAGTGGGGCCTCCTCGAAATCGCCTTGGGCGCAACCGCATTTCTAATTCGCGCCCGTGAAATGAGAGAATGGCCCTTCGCCCCGGTGAAGCAAGAAGTTGTGGCGATTTAGCGCCGGAGGCGCGGCAGAGATTAGCCCAGCGCGCCTGCCCTGAGCGAAGTCGAAGGGTGAGCGTTGGGACTGTTGCCAATTTTAGAGGTGAGCCCCGTAGGGGCGGCAGATGGCTCTACGCACGAAATGATCTGCCGCGCCTCCGGCGCTCGAAATGTATTGCGCAATGATCCCAGGGCTCACGCCCTGGGCTAACTTCTTTCGCCCCTCCGGGGCTGACAAACGTTTATTTGGAGGCCATTTGAACCGCATTCGCCTGGCATCACTCCTACTCCTCGCCGCATTTTTTTCGTCCGCGAATCGCGCGCAATTTCCTCCCGCCCCCGGCACTGGCCCTGGCCTGCCCGAAACCATCGAGGCCATTGACGCCGCCCGCGTGACCACGCGCATTCTCTACATCACCGCGCATCCCGACGACGAAAGCGGCGCCATCCTCACCTATCTCGCCCGCGGCCTTCATGCCGACGTCGCGCTGCTCTCCATCACCCGCGGCGAAGGCGGCCAGAACGCCCTTGGCCCCGAACAAGCTCCGCAGCTCGGACTCATTCGCACCCAGGAACTTCTCGCCGCCACCCGCGGCTACGGCGTCAAACTCTATTTCACGCGCGCCAAGGATTTCGGTTTTTCCAAAACTCCCGAGGAAACCGAAAAAATGTGGGGCGACCCCGTCATGGAAGACATGGTCCGCGTCATCCGCGAATTTCGCCCCAACATCGTCATCAACGGCTGGGGCGGCGTCCACGGGGGCCACGGCCACCACCAACTCTCCGGCATCTGGACCCCGAAAGCCGTAAAGCTAGCCGCTGATCCAAAATTTCTTCCCGATCGCCAGTTCCCTGCATGGGACGCATCCGGATCAGGCGTAAAGATCCTCGATGTCGAGCGAGGTAGCGACAGCCCCAAGGGCTATCTCCTGCCCGTCGACGACATCTCTCCCCTCTACGGGAAATCCTGGCGCGAAATCGGCCTCGATGCTTTCAGCAATCACCGCAGCCAAGGCATCTCCGCATTCCTCAGCTCCCCATTCCTCCGCCGCCCCTACGCCCTCCTCCCCGAAGACGGCAGCAAACTCGATCCGGCCATATTGAACAAGTCTCTCCTCGAACTAGCAGAGCCGGGGGGCTGTGAAAAAAATCCCAAACTTTGTGAAAGCCTAAAACTTGCTAACGCCAAGCTCCTCGATGCAAGGAAGGCAGCTTTGAATCTTGAATGGCTAAAAGCAGTTGACGACATCAACGAGGCAAGAAAATTAATCGCTGCGGTTATTCCACGGACCGACGCTCCAAATCGGTATGAATTTCTCTTGCAAGAAAATGCGAAACCAACCCTTCTGAGAATCATAATCGCTTTAAGATTGGCCGCCGGATTTGACCTCCAGGCACAATCGGAAAGCCCAGACGCGGTAGTTGGCGAGCCAATCAAATTCACTTTGAGTTCCCGCTGCAGGGATGGGATACGCTGCACCGTGAGCGGCCGGATGATTACCCTTTCTGGACACGGCCTCGGCGATATAAAGGGAGATGTTCGTAACGGAATCCCTTTCGAACTGACGCTGACAGACAAAGATGCGCAGAAGCAGGACGAAATCACTCCTGTACCCGAAATCGACTCAGCAGTGAAAGTCCGCACTACAGCAATTTTACAAGACGATTCAGATTTTACCTTCGGACCTTGCGTTCCAATTGTGAGCATCCAGGCTTCTTCGGTGAAAGCCGCTCGCGTTCCCCTGCGCATTGTCCCGGCCTACACAATAGTTGTCGAACCGAGCCAGGCAATCGAAGTCCTCGCCGCCACGCAAAAACCATTTGACGTATTCCTTCGCGTTCATTCGTACTCCACAAAATCCGCGAAAGTTTCCGTCGGCCTCGACACTCCCGACGGCTTCACCGCTAGCGCACCCGTCGAACTTTCCTTTGACGGCATCGGCGACCAGTACGCCAAACTCACCGTCACGCCACCCGCCAAACTCGCGCTTGGCAATTTCACCATCACCGCCTACGCCAAGCGCGGCGACGAAAAATTCTCCACCTCGCTTGAACCGCTTCCGACCATGCCCTCGATTCTCTGGAGCGAGCCGGCGCAAACCGTCGTCCACGCCTTCGACATCAACGTTCCCGCGAATCTCCGCATCGGCTACATCTCCGCCGAAGGCGAAATGATTCCCGAAGCGCTCAAGCGCCTCGGCATCTCCGTCGAAATGCTCGACGCCAACGCGCTCACCTTCGGCGACCTCTCGAAATACACCGCCATCGTCGTCGGCGTCCGGGCTTACGAACTCCGCCCCGAACTTGCCAGCGCCAACAAACGCCTCCTCGACTACGTCTCCGGCGGCGGCACGCTCGTCGTCCAGTACAATCGCGACTTCATCTGGAACAAATTTCTTCCCGCGCCCTATCACGCCACTATCGGCAATCCCACGCCGCGCATCACCGACGAAACCTCCGAAGTGAAATTCCTGAAGCCCGACGATCCTCTGCTCAACACGCCCAACAAAATCACCGCCGCCGATTTCCAAGGCTGGGTCCAGGAGCGCGGCCTCTACTACTGGAGCGACTTCGACGCCAAATACACGCCGCTCCTCTCCATGCATGACCCCGGCGAAAAAGACCTCGACGGCGGCCTCGTTTACACGGCGCTCGGCAAAGGCGTCTACATCTACACCGGCCTCGCCTTCTTCCGCGAACTGCCCGAAGGCGTCCCAGGTGCCTATCGCCTCTTCGTGAATTTGCTGAGTGCCTCACAATCGGCGCACTAACTGGCGCCTCGTCTATGCCTATTTTTGCGTGAGCGTTCTTGCGGCCACACGACTTTGCTGGGACACGGTGTCTCCGTTGCGCAAAACAAAAAAACTTTGTCATCCTGAGCGCATCCGATGAGGATGCGCGAAGGACCTCAACGTAACAATCGTGCAAAGTTTTAAAATTGAGATCCTTCGGCTACCCTCGACGGGTAGCCTCAGGATGACACTGCGCGAGGGGCGGTGGGGATCGCCCCTCCATGCTCTACCCGTAAACCAACTGGGCACATTGGTCCGCGCCGCGCTTCACGCTGCGCTATGCTCACTACTGTCCAGCACAACGGTCATCGTCGCGCAGCTTCCCTGAGAAAATCGAAGCGCGCCTGAAATTTGGGAGTGAATCAAGCATGAAATTCCGGAAAGACCCATCCATCATCCGCACCACAGCAAGCCGCGTCCTTCTCTTTTCTCTCTTCCTGCTGCTGACTCTGTCGCTCGCCTCCACAGCCTCCGCGCAAAAGAAAAAGAAAAAAGGCGACGACACGCCCAATCCCGCCACCTCCACCATCCTTCCCGACGAGCAGCGCATCGACAACGCCATCGGCGAAATGCTTGGCGCCTGGCAACTGGGCGACGTTGAAAAACTCCACTCCCATTACTCCGACGACGTCGACGTCGTCAACGGCATGTGGGCGCCGCCGGTCGTCGGCTGGCCCAACTATCTCACCAGCTACCAGTCGCAGCGCGCCCGCGCACAGCAGGTGCGGCTCGACCGCAGCAACACACTTATTCGCCTTGCGCCAGGAAACAGCGTGGCTTGGGCTTCCTATCAGTGGGAATTTACGGCGGTGGTGGATGGAGTTCCGTCGTCAGCCTTCGGCCATACGACGCTGATCTTCGAAAAGCGCAACGACAACTGGCTGGTGGTCCACAATCATACTTCG
>Ga0210389_10000398_pt1 | contig 41536 bp, 43 predicted proteins | sample IncBWH28OmetaG_FD_160127 | JGI IMG/M metagenome (GOLD analysis project Ga0210389, IMG submission 160127) | Forest soil microbial communities from Barre Woods Harvard Forest LTER site, Petersham, Massachusetts, United States - Inc-BW-H-28-O ... | reverse complement strand
ACTGACCGACACCACCTGAACGTCGACCCCGGACGCGGCCAGTTGTGCAGCCGTAGCGCCCAGGCCGAGGGTTTCGTCGTCGGGGTGCGGCGCGACGATAACCAAGCCTGGGCACCCGGTGAGATCCAGTGCCGGCAACCCATTCCCATTGAGGGCGGACAGCCACGTCTGTGCCGGCGTTCCTCCACCGGATAGCGGCGTGGCCGCGAACCGGGCACCGTTACCTGCTGGCATGATCCTCACGGCGTCGTCAAACACCGCTGCCCCGCCAGCCGCCCGAGTTCGGCCAGATCCCGCTCAGCGTGGCTTTGTCGTACATAGACGGTCAGGTCGGCCACCCGCTGAGCATGCCGACCGTCCTGACACAGCGGACCCGCGCCCAAGGCCCGGCCGGTGCGTGTGATGGCTTCGTCGACCGCATGTTCCACGACAGCGCGGACGCGCCGGGCCAGCAATTCAGCGGCGTCGACCCGCTCGAACGGATGGTGGTCGATGTGGGACGCCGCCGCGGCCAGGATCGCATCCGCGGCGGCAAGCGCAGCGTCCACGGCGCCCAGGTGCGCCAGCGCGTAGGCGTCGGCCGATTCGCTGCTCGCGCAACGATACAGCGGGTCTGCGACCCTGCGGGCACCCCCGAGCCAGCAAGCGGCGACGCCGATCGCGCCGTGCCAGAACCCGGGCCGATTCAGGTAGTCACCCGGGTCGCCGACGGCGACAGCCTGGGCGTTGCTGAACAGCACCGGCCGGGTGTCGCTGCCGGCCATCCCGACGTTGCACCACGTGCTCGGCAACGGTTTAACGGCAGGGTCGTCGAGCGCCACCGCAAACAGGCCCTGTCTTCCGTTGTCGAGCCGCGCCGTCACCAGTGCATGGGTGCAAAACCCAGCCCCCGAGCACCACACCTTCGTGCCGCTGAGCGCAAACGCGCCGCCGCCGAGGTTGGTGGCAGCCAACACCGTGTCGCGGGATTCGGCCGCCCACACGCCCCATAGCTGACCGGACTCCGGGGGCTTGCCGCCCAGCTCGTCGAGTATCGCGACGGCGTCAACGTGGGCCTCCGCGATGCGCGCCGCCACGAGGTTGCCCTCGGCCAGCAGAGCCAGTCGTCGCCAGCGTTCTGCAGTACGTCCTGACGCGGGCAGCGGCAAGTCCAGTCGCCCATACTCCAGCCAGTGCTTTGCCAGGGCCGCCGTCACGCGAAACCTCCAGCCGCCGATTTCCCCAGTTGGTTCAGGTGATGGGCGAATCCGCGTGGGGCCCGGGACCGGACGCGCGCTGATGTCGTGACCGACAATTCGGCGTCACGGTGAATGCTGTAACCAGCGGCCTCAAACCGTGCTACCAGGTCGACATCCTCGCCGGAGGGCAGCGCGCGAAAGCCACCGACCCGCCAGTAAGCCCTGGCACTGAAGCCCATGTTCGCGCCGTGAATATGTTCGTGCCGGCCATCCTGATGCGGCGGGCTCTCGTCGTAAGCCTGCACATAGCGGTCGGCGACGTCGGCTGAATGGTGGCGCCAATCAGCTACCCGCACCACGCCCAGAACCATGTCCGCGCCGAGGTCCAGTTGATGTGTCAGCCAGCCCGGGTCCACCCGGCTGTCGGCATCGGTGGTTGCATACCAGGATTCGGTGTCGTGCCCACTTAGCGATCGGGCGTAACCGAAACCCACGGCCCGCGCGGCCCCGACGTTGCGGACGTCGACAGTGACGAAGTGCACATCGGGCCCATACCGACCGGCCAACTTTGCGCTCTCATCGTCGGTTGCGTCCAGCACCACCACTATCGCGACTGGGATCGGAACGCATAAGGCGGCCGTCACCACCGCGCGCAGACATGCCGGCAGGTTCGCGTGTTCGTTGCGGGCGGGGATGACGACGGCCGCCCGGTCATAGGCTCGGAGCTGAGGGGATGACATAGCTGGCGGTTGCCCGTTCCGCGGCCGCTTAAACCGAAGACGCCCCCGTCGCGGCTCAGTGATTGCGCAATTTGGCGATCAACTTGCCTTTCGTCAGGCCTGAATATCCGGACATGCCAAGCTCTTTGGCCCGCTTCTTCAGTTGGGGCACCGTCCAGTCGGCGTAGGAACCGGACTTTCCGCCTTTCCGCCCGACCGCTGACTTACCGCGGGCTGCGGCTGCGTTGGAAATCCGCGCGGCCTTTTCCTTGGAATCGCCCTTCTTGCGCAGATCCTGATACAGCTTCTCGTTCTTGATCGATGAGTTCGGCATAATCGTCACCTCCTGTACGTGATGGGACACCGTTTGCCAGAATGCCCAGCCTGACGGCGGTCAAACTCGCGCTGGGCCGGCACCGAGTCGTGCGTCGCCGGCAGCAGCGGAGTTACCCGAGGGCGTCGGCGACTTCGTCGATGAACCGATCTGGCAAAGTGTCGGCGGCGGCCGCGCACTCGACGCGAACAAGAATTCGCTCGCGCACCCATCCACCGCATCCGCGGTTACCCCGACTTCAAGTGGGTAACCGACACTGTGTGATTCAGGCGACCAACGGATCCGACGACGTGCTGGGCGCCGGGTGATGGCGGTGGCTGAATCCAGACCACCCATCCGGGTAGACGCGGAACGTCAGGACGAAGTGTTGGTCCTGAGGACCAGTGGAGTGCTAGACGGCACCACATATCGCCCGCTGCGCGACGCTATCATCAAGGCCGCGCTGGAAGAGCCGCGCGCAGTACTCATCAGCGTCAACGATCTGTCCGTGCCTTCCGAATCGGCGTGGTCGGTGTTCACTAGCGCTCGTTGGTATGTCAACACGTGGCCGGACGTGCCTATCCTGCTGGTGTGCGCACATCCTCAGCGCCGGCTGGCGATCGCCAGCTGCGGCGTGACCCGGTATGTGCCGGTGCATCCGACCGACGAGTCGGCACTCGACACCGTCGCTGACCGCTCGTTGCACAGTCGGCGGCGGGCGCGAACCCAGCTTCCCGCTGACGCGGTCAGTATTGGTTTGGCCCGGGCCTCGATTACCGACTGGCTCACCGCCTGGGCCCGGGCCGATTTGATTCCGGTCGCCAGCACGGTGGCGACGACCTTCGTCGAAAACGTTCTCGCTCATACCGAGAGTGCGCCGGTCTTGATTCTCGAGAGCTATCAAGGCACTGTCACCGTCGCGGTGGAGGACGGCAGCCATCGCCCGGCGGGCCTGCACGAAGATGCGGACCGCGGCGCCGAAATCGTTTCTGGTTTGGCCATCGTTGCCGCGCTGTGCCGCGCATGGGGCAGTACCCCTACGTCAACGGGCAAGACTGTGTGGGCGCGGGTCAGTCGCGAAAACCGGCTCTAGCGTCGTGAGTAGGGTGCCGAGTTCTCGTTGCACGACGGCAGCAGAAAACTCCGCCGGCAAATCACGCAGGACGATCGAAAACGCTCGTGACAGCAGACGAAGAGCGACGCTCTGGGTTTAGCAGGCACCGCGCCGGGTACTCGGGATAATCCGCGGAAAAGTTGTCGCGTCTAGCAGCATGCGCGCAGAAGCGTTCGAAGGATGTTGCAAATGAAGATTGCGATTGTCAGCGGGGACGACGTCGTCAGTGACGACTTTGGGCAGCTTTACGCAGCGCTCGCGGTCCGCGGGCATCACGTCACCGCCTACGTCAGGCGATGTGACCGGCGTCGTGCCGGAAAGTGCACCGGCCAGGATTATCAGGTCTTGCCGATGTGCGTCGGTCCCAAGGCGCCGCGATCCGACCGCGATTTGTTGCCCTTTATGGGTGACTGGGCGGCCAAACTCGAGCGCCAGTGGTCATCGGATCGGCCCGACATCGTGCACGCGTACGGCTGGCTGGGCGGCTTGGCCGGTCAAGTGGCCGCACGGCGGCAACGTTTGCCGATTGTCCAGAGTTTCCAGGGACTGGCGGCGATGTCGCGTTCAGCTTCTGCGGACGGCCCGGACACCGCCACCGAACGCGAACGCATCGAGCCGCTATTGGCTCGTAATGCGGCCTGGGTCACCGGCGAAAGCACTTTGGGCGTGGACGCACTTGCCAGGTTACGTCACCGGCGAGCACAGTTGTCTGTTCTGACCGGCGGCGTCGACGTCGAGCGGTTCAGTCCGGTCGGGCTGGCGGTTGCCCGTACCGACCTGCATCGCATTCTCTGTTTAGCACCGAATCCACTGCCGTGCAACGGATTTGACATCGCGATTCGAGCCCTGGCCAGGGTGCCGGACGCGGAGCTCATCGTCGCGGAAACTGCCGCCACTGATCACAGCCACGACGAGGTGCGGGTTGAGCTCCAACAGCTCGCCACAGAGTTGGGGGTGGCCGACCGGGTCGGCTTCGTGGGCAGGGTCGTTGGCGACGACCTGCCGAGGCTGCTGCGATCCGCCGACATCGTTGCGTGCACACCGCGCGAGCCGCCGCGTGCGACGACGGTATTACAAGCCATGGCCAGTGGAGTCGCAGTGGTCGCGTTGCCTGTCGGTGTGCTGCGTGACGTCGTGGTGAACGCTGTAACGGGGTACGTGCAGTCGCCGAGTAAACCCGGCGAATTGGTCGACGCCTTGAGAAGCCTTCTAACGCAACGCTTTCTTCGGGAAAGCATGGGTGCCGCGGGTCGCAGCCGCGCGCTGTCACGCTTCACCTGGGACCGGATGGCCGTCGAATCGCTGACCATCTACCGGCAGCTCACGTCGCCCTATACGCCGCCGCCGGCGAGGCAACTGGCGGGAGCACGTTGACAGGCATAACCAAGACGAGCATCACTGAACTGGCCGGCTGCCGTCGGGGAGGTGGCGTCTAGCATGGGGTCATGGTCGAGATTCACGTAGAGCAGACGATTGCCGCCCCTGTGGAAAAGGTCTTCGACTGGATGGCCGACCCGGCCAACTTGGCCGCCGCTCCGTTGGCTCTCAAGGCCGGTTGGGCGAAGGGCTCGTCGGGGCCTGGTGCGGGCGCGGTGCGCGCGGTGACCGGGGTTGGCATGTCGTTCCGCGAAGAAATCACGGCCTACGATCGGCCGCACAGCTACTCCTATCTCATCGTCCGCTCCTTCCCGCCTTTCGATCACGAGGGCGGCACACTGACGTTCACGCCGTCGGGAGAAGGCACCCGCGTCGACTGGGTATCCAACTACACCCATCCGGTTCGCGCCGGAGGCAAGCTGTTGGAAGCGGTCAGCTACCGACTGCTGCGCTCCAGCTTCGGTGCGATCCTCGCTGCATGCACTAAGGCGCTGGAAAGCCAGCGTGTCTGAAATCAGTTGCAGAACAATGGTTTTCTAGTATTTTCGCGGTAACGCGGCGACCATGATTTCGACCTGCGCGCGGTCGAGGACGGTCAGGCTTCCGTCGGGTAGTTCGAGAATGCGGTCGACGGCCAATCCATGAAGCTTGAGTCGGCTGCTCAAAACGTCGATGGCGTGTTCCCTGGCCGACTCATCCGTCGCGTCGACTATCTGCACGACGTTCGTGTTGACGCGCGCGGAAAGGCCCAGGATCATGTCGGCGACACCTTCGGCGTCGGAGGTATGGAACGCGCCTTCTTGTACGCCGTCGGATATCACCCGTGTCAGCAGTGGCCGCACCAGATCCTCGCTAACCGCGACGATTCGCCCGTACAGGTGGGCATTTTCGGGTCGTAGCAGCGACACCATCGCCGCTAGATGCTCCGGAGTGCCCATCCGCATCTTGACGTCAAAGCCTGCCTGCAACAGCGCATTGAGCCGATCCAACGCGTTGCCACTGCACCCGGCCGTTGCGCCTTCGATGGCCGCGAACTGATCGCGGGCGCTGCGCTCGGCCAACGCTGTGATCAGCTCGTCTTTCGACGGAAACCAGTGGTAGAAAGCACCTTTGGATACTCCGGCATCCGCGATCAGATCGTTGAGACTGACATTGTCATAGCCGCGCTGCACAAACAGCGCCGAGGCACGATCCAGAATTTCCGCGCGACGAATATCGGGATGCTTAATGACCCGCGGCATCCGGGCGCTCCTGTTGTTTCGGTTTTGCGATCCAACCCACATAGGTCAGGTACAGGCCGACCAATGCCACTGAAGCGAAGATGGCGCGCACCAACGGCACAGCATTCTGCTCCATGGCGTTTCCGGCTGAGTCGTAGACGTTGGGGATGGCCAGGATCAGCAGGCCGCGAATAACGAGAAACCAACCCAGCAGCGACACCAAAATGGCGGCCAGACTTCGCCAATACTGGTGAAAGGCAATGATGACGCTGCCCCACATCAGGAGAACGGCCCCAAGCACCCACTGCCACATCGGATCGCTGGCGAATTCGTGAAGCAGGACGGGCATCTGCGTCGTGGCGCGCACGGCCACTATGGACGGGACGATCGCAAAGAAGGGCCCGAACGCGCGGGCGAACATCCTGGTCCGAATCTGCGACGGGTCTGATGGGCTCATTGCTACCTCCACTTGTGACGTCATAAAGGGTATACCGACCAGTGGTCGGTATACAAGACCACTGGTCGGTATAGCAGACCGCCGGTCTAAGACCCGTGACTCCGCTGCGGGAGTCCGACGACGGTAAACGAGCCACCCATACACTGACCCATCGTGGGCATTCTGTTTGGGTTTGCACCCTGGATCGTCTATTGGGTGCTGGTCGGTAACGTCCCCTTCAAGGCAGCCGTTTTGGTCGCGCTGGCGATCGCCATCGCCGGGTTTGCGATCGGGCGCACCACGGGTAAGCCGGGGAGTACAATCGAAATCGGTTCTATCGCAACATTTTTAGTGCTGGCCGTGCTGATCTTTGCGCTCAGCGAGTCGTCGACCGAGCGGTGGATTCAGCCGCTCAGCAACGCCGGGATCTTCCTGGTGGCGCTGACCAGCATGCTGATCGGCAAGCCATTCGTGCGCCAGTTCGCCGCCGCGGAACAGCCCGCCGACGTGGTCAAGACCCAGCTGTTCGAGCGGATGGCCGGCGTACTGACCTGGATCTGGGTCGCCACGTTCGCCGCCATGACCGTGTCGTCGGTCATCCCGCCGATCGTGGATCGGAACGCATCACTTCTCGACACAAAGACTCCGCTGTCGTACGTCTGTTTCTGGATCATTCCGTTCTCACTGTTCGGCCTGGCGGCGTTGGCGTCACGGTTCGTGCCGGACCGGATGCTCGCCGGGATCGATCACATCGCCCGGGAAACCTCGTTCGTCGCCTACGACGAAGCCACCATCGATGAGTTGTATTACCTGGCCCAGGAGCACGCCAATCGCGAAGTCGGCCCCGGAAAGGAGGCCTACAACGTGAAGGTCGGCGGGATGGGAACTCCGCTGACCGGAGACGAGTCCCGAAAGTCATGGCCGTCGACCTACAAAGTGCGCGATCGGAAGCGCTGAGACGCAGCGTCGCCGTACTGGAAAATTACTGACCGAGGGCATATTCAACGCAATCGGCGTATCAGCTCGGCGGCGGCGTATTGCCCGCTGAGCACGGCGCCATGCACGGTGGCGGGGTTGTTGACGCCGACCGCCTCACCCGCCAAGTAAAGCCGGTCGCTGATCGGTTGCTGCAGCTGGCGCCGGTCGTCGAGGCCGGAACCCGGCGCGTGGAAGGAGTACGTGCCCCGCGCGTAGGGGTCGGTGGTCCAACTCGATGTCCGGACCTCGACAGGGGAGATGTTGTCGCCGAACAGTTGGCGGGCGATAGGCAGCGCGCTGGCCATCAGGTCGTTGGGGGAAGACGACTCCACGGACCGGCCGCGCTCACCGGCGTTGAAGGCCAATACAATCGGCCCGGCGGCGCTCGGCATGGTGAACCATTGCGCCCACAATCCCGGCTGCGTGCCCATGAATTGGTAGAAGGCGTTCTCCGCCTGCCAGGTTCGCCGGTCGAAGCGGAAGTAGCTCTTGGACAGTACGCCGAATCCCAGGGCGTTCACCGCGTGCGCGTGCGCGTCGGGAAGCGGCGGGTCGAAGGTGATCGCACCGGATTTCAGCACTCCGAGGGCAACGGTGACGATCGCGGCGGGTCCCTGGAACGACTTGTTGCCGGCCTGCACGGTGACGGAGTCGGCGCGCCGCGTGACGGCGGTTACCGGGGTATTCAAGACAATCTGGAGCCCATTGGCGAGTAGCCGGGGCAGGGCGTCATAGCCGCTCGGGATGACGACCTGTGGGCCGGCGGTGTATTTGCCCTGGTCAAATGTAGTGGCAGAGAGCTGACTCGCGTCGGCCGCGTATTCGTCCTCGATCTCGGTGGTGACGTAATAGCCGAGCTGGGCGCGGTCGGAATCGGAGAGCTCTTCGCTCGTCGCCGCGGCGTCGACAGCAGCGCCCAAACTGCCACCGTCGACCTGGTCTCGGGCCCGTTCGACAAACTTGCGCCACGTTTTTGCCTGGTAGTCCAGCGGTTGCAGCCGGGGATCGACGGCCACCTTCGCCGGCTCGTAGTAATCGGTCGGGACGGTCGGTAGTTGTGCCTGCTGTGCCAAATCGGTTAGCGGATTGTCCTTGAGGCCGTGGATCCATGACGCGCCCATTTCCAGCGGTACGCCCCAGTCACGGTTGGTATACACCCGGCCGCCGATGCGGTCACGCGCTTCGATCAACCGCACCGGCCATCCCGCGTCGGCAAGACTGCGGGCGGCGGCCAAACCCGCCATTCCGGAGCCGACGATGAGGACCGATTTGGTGTCCGATGGCGGCCGCGGGTGATCCGGCGCGCAAGCGGCGGCCAGCCCGCCTCCGACCACGCTCGCCGTTGCCGTCAACAACTCCCGACGGGACATCGGGCACACAAGTGTCAGCGTCTCACACCCGATGCGGCACGCACCTACGCTTGCCGTTTTTGTTGGACGATCGTGCTGAAACTCGTCCCGTTTGTTTGGCCGATTAGCGCCGTTCGTCTTTGATTGCGGGTTAAGCTCGCCTCAACCGGAAAGCGGCAACGGGGCCGCGTTCGAGGGGGGAGCGGCGATGAGTGCTCGGGCATCGACACGGGGCGGCACCACCGAGGGTTTGCCTGATGCATTACCGCCGAGCCGCAGCGTAACCGTCCGCGCGGCGGACGGCACCGCGCTGCACACGGAGGTGTTCGGCCCACCCGACGGCTATCCGATCGTGTTGACGCACGGCATCGTCTGCGCGATCCGGGCCTGGGCATACCAGATCGCCGACCTTGCCACCGACTACCGGGTGATCGCATTCGACCATCGCGGGCACGGACGAAGCGGCGTCCCGCGGCGTGGCGGCTACAGCCTCGAACACCTCGCGTCGGACCTCGATTCCGTGCTGGAGGCGACGTTGGCCCCGCACGAGCGCGCGGTGCTGGCCGGACACTCGATGGGCGGCATCACCATTACCGCCTGGTCGCAGCACTACCGCGACAAGGTCCGCCGGCGCGCCGACGCCGTCGCGCTGATCAACACCACCACCGGCGAGCTGCTGGGCAAGGTGAAACTGCTGCCGGTTCCGTGGCCCCTTTCGGCCGGTCGCGTCATGGCCGGGCGAAGCCTGATCAACATTTTCGGCGGGATGCCGATTCCGGGTGCGGCGCGAATCCCGAGCCGCTACTTGGTCACCATGCTGGCGGTCGCGGCCGAGTCGGACCCGAGCGCCGCGAAGCTCATCTACGAGCTCTTCGTACAGACGTCACCGGCGGGCCGCCGGGGTTGCGCAAGCGCGCTCGTCGATGCACTGGAACAGCGGTACCTCAACTTGGACGGTCTGACGGTGCCGACCTTAGTCATCGGCAGCGAACGCGATCGGCTGACGCCGATCAGTCAGTCGCGCAAGATCGCACGCAACGCGCCCAACGTCGTGGGCCTTGTCGAACTGCCCGGCGGCCACTGCTCGATGCTGGAACAGCACCGGGAAGTGAACCGCCAGCTGCGGGGACTCGCCGAATCGGTGACTCAGCACGCCCGGATCGGGCGGATCAGCTCATAGCAGAGCGGCGATCTCGGCGGCTGCCCGCTGGCCGGACCTGACGGCGCCATCCAAAAAACCGGTCCATTCGTCTGCGGTCTCGGTGCCGGCCCAGTGGATCGGCCCGACCGGCTCACGTAGCCACGGCCCGTATCGTGTCCACGCCCCCGGTGGCACTGCGGCGGTCGGACCGCCCGGCGCGAATTCCTCAGCGCCCCAGCGATGATCAATGTAATCGAGCGGCTTGAGCGCGTCGTCGCCGAATAGCGACGCGAAGCAGCGCAGTGCGTCGCGGCGGCGCTGCTCGGTGGGCAGCGAGTCGAATGCGCGGGCATCGGCGAACCCCATCAGGATGCCCGGCCCGTCGTCTTGCGGGCTCACGTCGAAGGTGATGAACACCGGGCCCTTATCGGAAAGTGCCTGGCCGGAAAACCCGTTGGCCCGCCAGAACGGCGTGGAATAGGCGGCATAGGCCTTGCTGAGCCGACCCTGCGGCCAGTGCCTGGCGAGCTGCTCGTACTCGGGTGGCAGCGGGGGAGTGAACTCGATGGAGGCGCGATGTGCCGGCGGTATCGCGACGATGACGAACCCCGCCTCGGCCTGACCACGGTCGGAGGTGATCGTCACCCCGGCACCGTGCCGCTCGATGCGACGGACCGGCGCGCGCAGCATGACACGCGTGCCGAGTTCGGCCGCCGCCGCCTCGGCGATCTGCTGGGTGCCGCCGGGGAAGTGGTCCTGCTGGGCACCGTTCTCGACGTCGAGCAGCCGGTCCAGGCCGCCGGCCGCGCGCGTATAGCGGGCGGCGTGCAGCATCGAGACGTCGTCGGGTTCGCACCCCCACGTCACCCGGGCCATGATCGCCAGCAAATCGCGTGACGAGGCGGTGGCGCGAACCGACCGCAGCCAGTCGCCGAGCGACAGGTCGTCGAGCTTGCGCGCCCGTCGCGCATCCCAGGGGGCCGCCAGCGGAACGCTGCGGGCGATTCGTTCGAATTGCCAACGCAACCGGCCGACGTCGAACAGGCCAGTCAGCGACAGCCTCGGGATGCTGCCGCGGTAGGAGCGCGCCCAGCCGCGCCACTGGATCAGGTTTTTGCCGTTGTGGTAGGTCGGGGTGGTCGGGATCTCGAGCTCGGCCGCCAGCGCCAGGACGGCGTCCTGGGTCGGGCCGACGAACGTGCCGCCCAGATCCGCTGGCAAACCCGCGACGCTGCCGGTGAATGAGCGCCCGCCCACCCGGTCGCGGCCCTCCAAGACCAGCACGTCGTGACCCTGCCGCGTCAGCTCGCGGGCTGCGGTCAACCCGGCGAAGCCGGCGCCTACCACGACAACGTCGACGATCCGGGGCGAGTTTGTCACGCCGTCTAGTCAACAGCATTGCGTGGGTTACGTAGGCTGACCCCGTTAAAGTCTTCACCGCCCTCCACGGGCTCACCGATGCCGCCGAGCGCGCGCGTGAGTTGCGCGATGCCGGCGCGAGCGGCGTGGCCACCTTTGAAGGACAGCACGACGTCTTCGCTCCGCTGACGCTGGCCGCCACGGTGGGGGGCCTGGATCTCATGACGAATGTGGCGATCGCGTTTCCGCGCAACCCGATACACCTGGCGCATCAGGCCATCGATCACCAGGTGCTGAGCCGCGGCCGATTCATCCTCGGCCTCGGCACTCAGGTCCGCGCGCAGATCGAGAAGCGCTTCGGTGCCCAATTCGACAATCCGGTCGCCCGCATGACCGAGTTGGTCGCCGCCCTGCGCGCAATTTTCGAGGCGTGGAATACCGGTGCTCGGCTGAACTTTCGCGGCGAGTACTACCGACACACGTTGATGACGCCGACTTTCAGCCCTGGCCCCAACCCTTACGGTTCGCCACCGATCTATGTCGGTGCCCTGGGGCCCAAGCTGACCCGGGCCACCGCCGAGCACGCCGACGGCCTGCTGGTGATGCCGTTCGGCTCGAAGCGGTTTCTGCACCACAACACCTTGCCCGCCGTGCGTGAGGGCCTGCAGGCCAGCGGACGGCACATCGATGATTTCGCCATCATTCCCGAGATCATCGTGTCGGCGGGCGAGACGGACGCCGATCGGGCAAGCGCCGATGCGGGCACCCGGCGGCTGCTGGCGTTTTACGGGTCCACTCCGGCGTACCGGCCGGTGCTGGCCGCGCACGGCTGGGAGGATTTGCAGCCCGAGCTCAACGCGATGTCCAAGCAGGGCCGCTGGCAGGAGATGGGCGCGCTGATCGACGACGAGATTATGCACACAATCGCGGCCTGCGGCACCCCTGCGGAGATCGCGGCCCACATCCGTGATCGCGTCGACGGCATCTCCGACGCGGTGTGCCTGTACCAGTCGGGTCCCATCGGGCTGTCCACCCTGGCCGCGATTGTCAACAAGCTGCGTTGAACGTTCGCATCACGGCGATGGCAAACCTAAGCCGACATCGGCGCGTTGGCTAGTCTGCGATCACGTGATTATCACCGGCCCAGCCCCCGCTGGCGACACGAGCCCGCGTCTGCGAACCGTAGCCCTGGGCAGCATGATCGGCACCACGATCGAGTGGTACGACTTCTATCTCTACGCGACGGCGTCGGCGCTCGTGTTCAAATCGCTGTTCTTTCCCAATGTTTCATCAACCGCCGGGACTTTGGCCACGTTCGCCACCTACGCCGCCGGGTTCGGTGCCCGGCCGGTCGGTGCGGTTGTGGCGGGACACTTCGGGGACCGGCTGGGGCGTAAGGCGGTTTTGGTGGGCGCATTGCTGACGATGGGTCTGGTTACGGCCGCGATCGGAGTGCTGCCGACCTATGCGGAAGCGGGGCTGGTGGCACCGGCACTGCTGGCGGCTCTGCGGGTGCTGCAAGGGGTTGCCGTCGGCGCCGAATGGGGTGGCGCCGCCGTGTTGTCGGTGGAGCATGCACCGCCCGGCCGGCGCGGATTGTTCGGCAGCTTTACTCAGCTCGGTTCCCCGGCCGGCATGTTGCTGGCGACGTCCGTGTTCTATCTGGTCCGTAAGATCAATGGTCCAAGTGCCTTCCTTGCGTTCGGATGGCGAATTCCGTTCCTGCTCAGTCTCGTTCTGGTGGTGATCGGGTTCTTCATCCGAGTCAGGCTTGTCGATGCGGAGATTTTCGACCGCCTCAAGCAACGCGACGAACTCGCGCGCCTGCCGGTGCTGGAAGTGCTGCGCAGCCAGCCGCGTAATGTCTTGATTACCACCGGACTACGAATATCTCAGGTCGCGCTTTTCGTCTTGTTGACTACCTATTCGCTTACTTACCTTCAGGATTCATTCGGTAAGGGCAGCAGCCTCGGTTTGATCGCCGTGTTGATATCGTCCGCTATCGGTTTGGTCAGCACCCCGGGCTGGGCGCTGCTGTCGGATCGGATCGGACGGCGACCGCCGTATCTGTTCGGCGCGCTCGCCGGAGTGCTGGCGCTGGCGTTGTTCTTCGTCGCCGCGGGAAGTGGGTCGGCGATCGCGGTGGCGCTGTCGATTGTGTTCGGCATCAACGTCGTTCACGACGCGATGTATGGGCCTCAAGCCGCCTGGTTCGCCGAACTGTTCGACACCCGGGTGCGTTACAGTGGCTCGTCGTTGGGTTATTCGATTGGAGCTGTGCTGGGGGGCGGATTCGCGCCGATGATCGCCGCGGCTCTGCTGGTCGTCGGTGGCGGCAGGCCTTGGCTGATCGTGGTGTATTTTGCTGTGCTGGCGGCGATCACGGTCGCGGCGGCCTACGCAGCGCGGGAAACCCGCGGGAATACCGGATGAGTGGATGAGCAGGATCTATCTGAACGCCTTCGACATGGCCTGCGTCGGGCATCAGTCCGCGGGGCTATGGCGCCATCCCGATGATCAGGGCTACCGGTATCGCGAACTCGGCTATTGGACCGACCTGGCCCGTGTTCTGGAAGCCGGGGGCTTCGACGCGCTGTTCCTGGCCGACGTGCTCGGCGTCTACGACATCTACGGCGGCTCGCGCGATGCCGCGGTGGTCGACGCCGCGCAGGTCCCGGTCAACGACCCGACCGCGGCCGTTTCGGCGATGGCCGCGGTGACCGAGACCCTCGGGTTCGGGATCACGCTGTCGCTGACCTACGAGCAGCCCTACGCGCTGGCGCGCAGGTTGTCGACGCTGGATCACCTCACCGGCGGGCGGATCGCGTGGAACATCGTCACCTCTTATCTGGACAGTGCCGCACGCAATCTCGGCCTGGGTGCACAGATCCCGCACGACCAGCGCTACGAGATCGCCGACGAATATCTCGAGGTCTGCTACAAGCTGTGGGAAGCGTCGTGGGAGTCCGGCGCCGTGGTGCGCGATGCGGTCCGCGGGGTGTTCACCGACCCGGCCAAGGTCCACGACATCGAGCACAAGGGCCGGTTCTTCTCCGTCCCCGGCCCGTTCCTGTGCGAACCGTCGCCGCAGCGAACTCCGGTGCTGTTCCAGGCCGGCGCCTCGCCGCGCGGCGTCAGGTTCGCCGCAGCCCACGCCGAGGCGGTGTTCGTCTCCGGCCCCACGCCGCAGATCGTGCGGGGTCCGGTGCGGGCACTGCGGGCGGCCGCCGCCGAGCTGGGCCGAGATCCTCGCTCGATCAAGGTGTTCACGATGGTCACCCCGGTGGTCGCCGAAACCCATGAGCTGGCCGTCGCCAAGCTGGCCGAATACCGGCAGTACGTGAGCACCGCCGGCGCGCTTGCCCTGTTCGGCGGATGGACCGGGGTCGACCTGGCCGAACTCGACCCCGACGAGCCGCTGCGCTACGTCGAGACCGACGCCAACCGGTCGGCGCTGGCCTCGTTTACCACAGCCGCTCCCGAGCGCACCTGGACCGTGCGGGAACTGGCCGAGGAAATCGGCATCGGTGGGCGCGGCCCCGTAGTGACCGGCTCGCCCACCGAAGTGGCCGACGAGCTCGAGCGCTGGGTCGAGCAGGCCGATGTCGACGGGTTCAATCTGGCCTATGTCACCACCCCCGGCACCTTCGTCGATTTCGCGAAGTTCGTCGTGCCGGAGCTGCGTCGCCGCGGACGGGTGCCGGATCGTGCGCCGCGTTCCACGTTGCGCGAAAGGCTTGGGGGTGCGGGACCGCTGTTGCCGGCCGACCACCCCGGCGCGGGATATCGGTTACGGCGCAACCGTTAGCCAGTCGGCGAATCCCGACGGGTCGTGGCGCCCCAGGGCGCCATGCTCGTAGAGGCCCCAGCCCTCCACCGGGTCCGCGTCGCCGTCGCGGCACACCGCGCGGCCCACATGGTCGATGACGCCGAAGCCGGACCGCGCGATGATCGCCGGGTCGGTCATGTCGTAGGTCAGCCGCTCGACGAACTTCTCGCCCTTCCACGTGCCGTGCAGCCAGTCGGAATCGCCGCCGTAGCCGCCGCCGATGTGGATGGGCACCGGCAGCTTGGACTCCACATCGAAGTGCACCGGGGTGCCGTCGGGGGCGGTCGCATCGATCGTCGCCCCGGTCGGGATTCGGGTGCCGGAGCGGTAGTGGATTTTGACCCGCGGCCAGCCCAGCTGCTCGACGCGGCCGTCGCGCCACACCCGGGTGCAGTCGTTGAGGGAGCGGAACCCGTTGGGCTCCTCCTGGATGATCAGCACGATGGCGAAGTCCTTGAACGCCATCGGCACGTAGAGCCACCACATGCCCTCGAACGGCGGGTCGGCGGGCCGGCCCGCGGGTTCGGGCTCGCCGATCGGCCGGATGCCCCAGGACCGGTCGCGGCTGCCCAGCCAGCTCGAGGGGTCGACGGCGATCTCTTCGCCTTCGATGCTGATCCGGCCGCTCCAGCTGCCGAGCTGGGCAAACCGCTGCGCGTCCAGCGTGATCCGGTTGCCGGACCGCAGGACGTGCGGTTGCTCCTGCACGACGTCGAACAGGCCCTCCCAGGAGAGATCGGCCGCGATGCCCTCGGTTTCGTCGAGGATCAGCCGCAGTTTGCGCAGCGGTTCGGTGACCTCGATCCGATAGCCGTTGACGTTCTGGTTGAGCCTGTCCTGGTCGATGGCGTCCGAAAGGTGCACCGCGCTCTGCGTATCGCCGCGCCGGATTAGCACGAAGGCGTCCTTGACGCCCAGGTTGGGGTAGTAGCCGATACCGCTGATCAAGAAGATGTTTCCGGTGCGGTCGTGGGCGTTGAAGTAGGAGCGATCGTAGAAGTTGCGGTCCGAGGAACCCGGCCACGCGATCGGCTGGGGAAGCTGATGTACCGGGAACTCGTCGAGCGGTCCGAGCATTAGTGATCCTCTCCGATAAGACGTTTCATCAATCCGGCGTGGTAGAACAGCGATTCGACACTCTCGGGTTTCTCGGTTTCGCCGAAGTGCACCCGTCGTGCGCCGGTACGCATGAACACGCACGCCCACATCACGCCCGAGTAGACGTAAAACCAGCGCAGGTCGCCCACTTCAACGCCGCTGAGGCGTTGATAGGTGGCGCGGACATCCTCCTCACGCATCACCTCGGGCAGGCCCGGTAGCCCCGCAAGGCCGGTGAGTTCTTGAAAAACCATGTGCGCGTATATCATCCAGGCGACGTCGAGCTCGCGTGGTCCCAGTGCCACCATCTCCCAGTCCAGCACTGCTACCGGGGCGAAGTCACGGTACAAGACGTTGCCGACTCGGGCGTCGCCCCAGAGCAGCACCGGCTCACGCGTGGCCGCCTCGTCCGGCCAGTTGTCTTGCAGCCACGCCAAAGTCCGTTCAACCAGCGGCGATCGGCCAATGTCCGGTACCGCGAAGTCGTACCAGGACCGCACCCAGTTGAAGTGCCGGCGCAGCGCGGTGTCGCCCTGTTGGCCGCCCTCACTGAGGAATCCAAACGTCTTCTCCGCGTCAGGGATCGAATGCAGCTGGGCCAGCACCCGGGCGGTGGCGTCCTGTAGCTTGCGCTGTTGCTCGGGCGGCGCGTCGGCGAACCAGTTGTTGCCGAAGGTATAGGGCATGACGTCGGGCGGGACCACGCCGTGGACGTAATCCATCAGAAAGAACGGCGCTCCCAGCACGTCGCCGGTGGGCTCGATCCAGCGCACCCGGGGGACCGGCACGTCGGTCAGCTCGCCCACCTTTCGGATCACTTCGAATTGGTGGTCAAGCCGATACGTCGGGAACACCGGCACGTCTTCGGTGGTGGGCGCCACCCGGGCCACCAACTTCTGTTCTAACGGCTGCCCGTCCTGCTGCCACCGCGCGGTCAGGATGATGGTTTCTGAGGACATGCCCGTCGAGTCCACGCCGCTTTCGACGGTCAACTCGGGTACGGCTCCGCCGGGCAGTTCGGTCGACAGCCACTGCGACATCACGCGCGGGACTGTGGTTGTGTCCCGACTGGAGCGCTGCATGCGACCGACGTCTTCGACCGCGTGTTCATTGGGCACAGGTGCCTCCTTCTCGAGGCAATTACGATACGGTAGGTAGCGTTATGAAAGCAGACCCGTCCACCCTTGACAAGGCCCCCGGTGCCGGGCGCCCCCGAGATCCGCGGATCGACTCGGCCATCCTGTCGGCGACCGCGGAACTACTCGTGGAAATCGGCTATTCGAACCTCAGCCTGGCCGCCGTCGCCGAACGCGCCGGAACCACGAAATCCGCGCTCTACCGCCGGTGGTCGAGCAAGGCCGAGCTGGTACACGAGGCGGCGTTCCCGGTGGCGCCCACCGCCCTGGAGGCTCCGGCCGGCAACTTCGCCGCGGATATCCGGATGATGATCGAAGCCACCCGCGACGTGTTCACGACCCCGGTGGTGCGGGCCGCGTTGCCCGGTTTGGTGGCCGACATGACGGCCGACCCCGAGCTCAACGCGCGGGTGATGTCACGATTCGCCGGCCTGTTCACCGCTGTGCGGGTGCGGCTGCGCGAGGCGGTCGGCCGGGGAGAAGCCCATCCCGATGTCGACCCGGACCGGTTGATCGAGTTGATTGGGGGAGCGACAATGCTGCGGATGCTGCTGCGCCCGGACGAAAAGCTCGACGACGCGTGGGTGGATCAGACCACCGCCATCGTCGTGCACGGGGTCACCCGGTGACGACGCCGTCGTCGCCGCCGCGCCGGCTCGCTGATCGGGCCGCGATCGTCACCGGCGCCAGCCGTGGCCTGGGCCGGGCGATCGCGCTGGCGCTCGCCGCTGAGGGCGCGGCGGTGGCTGTTGGCGGACGCACCGAACAGGTGTGGGACGACCGGCTGCCCGGGACCATTGGCGAGACCGTCGCCGACATCGAGGCGGCCGGCGGGCGCGCGGTGGCGGTCCGGGCCGATCTGACCGACCGCGATGATATTGCCCGTTTGGTCGACGCGGCTCGAGATGCGCTGGGCCCCATCACAATTCTGATTAACAATGCGGCATTCACTGCGCCCGGCCGGCCGCCGGTGCCCGGGGCCGAGCGGCCTGCAAAGGTGTCCAGGCCGGCAGGCACCGGCGGCGCCAAACCCGGGTGGCCGGGGTTCGCGAGCACACCGTTGGCCGCATACCGCCGGCACTTCGAAATCGCGGTGTTCGCGGCCTACGAGTTGATGCAGATGGTGTGCCCGGACATGATTGCCGCGGGCGGCGGCTCGATCATCAACATCACTTCGGTGGCATCGCGGATGCCCGGCGACGGGCCCTACCCCGACCGCAGCGGCGCAGTCCTGCCCGGCTACGGCGGATCCAAGGCCGCACTCGAGCATCTCACCCAGTGCGCGGCGTTCGACCTTGCCGACCACAACATCGCGGTGAACGCGCTGTCGCCGTCGAAACCGATCCTCACGCCTGGCCTGGCGTACTACGCCCGCGAGTTCGTTGACACCGCCCCTGCGGAAGAGTTCGCGGCGGCGGCGGTGCAGTTGGCGCTGGTGGACGCGGGTGCGGTCACCGGGCGCACGATCGGTCATCGCGAGGTGCTCGACGGCAGCTTCCGGCCGTTCACCCCGACCTAGTCGTCGGCGAGTTGTCGGTGGGCCGCGCCATACTCGTCTCGTTTGACCCGAACGGATGAAGGGACGGCCACCATGGGCAACGTCGTGAACTACTTCGAGCTCGGCACACCCGATGCCGGCGCTACCAGGTCCTTCTACGGGACACTGTTCGACTGGCAGATCGGCGACTCCGGCGACTACCGGATGGTCGAGGGCGACAAGGGCGGCGTCTGGGATACGGCGACCGTGGGCGGGGGCTCGTGGGCGATCTTTTATGTCCAGGTCGACGACGTGCAGGCCACCATCGCTAAGGCAGCCGAGCTCGGTGCCACGGTGCCGGTGCCGTTCACCGACAACGGCCCGATCGAGTTCGCGCACCTGCAGGACCCGCACGGCAACCGGTTCGGGGTGTGGCGACCTAAAGGCTAGGCGCCTGCAGCTCAACGTTCGCCAAAGATGCGGGTCCCGTCAGTGGTCGACCTCGACGATGGCCTCGACCTCCACGGCCATGCCGTAGTGCAACTGCTGCATCCCGACGGCCGACCGGGCGTGGCGGCCAACGTCACCGAAGACCTCGATCAACAGGTCGGACGGCCCGTTGATGACGTCGGGTACACGGGTCAAGTCCTCGGTGCAGTTGACCATGCCGAGGAGCTTCAGGATCCGCCGCACCTTGCTGAGCTCGCCGAGCTCTGCCTTCAAAGTTGCGAGCATGTTCAGGGCCGTGAGTCGGGCCGCCTGGTAACCGGCGGCCTCGTCCCACTCCCGGCCGACCTTGCCCACGTATTCGAACCGGCCGTCGCGCAGCGGGGCGTGGCCGGACAGGAACAGCAGGGAGCCGGTACGGACGCACATCTCGAAGTGGGCCAGGGGTGGTGGCGCGGCGGGCAACTGCAGGCCCAGGGCTGCCAGACGGCCCTCCGGCGAGGCCGGAATGGCGGTCACGGGCTGACGGTACCAGGAGGTGGAGCCCGCGATTCGCAAACTCCGATGCCGAATGAGTGGATAACTGGAGGCCCGGCCCGGGGCCCGCCGGAACGCTATCGCTGGCCTCGCGGGTGTCCGACGTGCCACTATGGGGCAAGCCCGCTGACGCAATGGCGGGCAACCGGTTGAGTGGTGTGCCAATGCCCGGTATTGACAAGCCGACGGGGCGTGTCGTTGCGCTGATCGTGCTGTTGATCACCATTGGCGCTGCGCTGCACGGATATCTTCCGGCCATCGGCCGCGGGCCGCTCGCCGCGGCGGGCGGCGGCCGGGCGGCGATGACGTTCGTCATCGCGGCCCTTGCCGGAACACTCGCACTGATGGCGGTCGCGGTCATCGCGCGGTTGCGGGATCCACGTGCGGTGGCGCCCACCGCGGGGAATCTGGCGGACATGGGCGGCGGCACGGGACGACCGAGTTGGCGCGTATTGCTGATCGCACTCGCAGTCGTCGTGGCTTGGCTGCTGATCGCGATGTTGCTGGCGCACTTATTCGTGCCGCACGGAGCCAGCCAGTCGGCGCTCACGCCGGATCCGGGCGCGCCGCCGTCGGCGCCCCGCAATGCCACGCCGCCGAAGCAGCAGCCGCACGACGACACCCGGGACATGGTCGGAGTCCTGCTTGCCAGCATGGTCCCGATGCTCTTGATCGTCGTCGCCGCGGCGGTTATCAACACCCGGCGGCGTTGGCGGAAGCCCAAACCGGGCACCTTCGCCGGCGATTACGTCGAATCACCGGCACCGCCGAAGCGTTCGGAATTGCTTGTGCGGGCGGCCGAAGTCGGGCTCGCCGAGATGGCCGATCTCAGCCGCGAACCACGGGAGGCGATCATCGCCTGTTATGCGGCGATGGAACGTGAACTCGCGAATGTCCCCGGAGCCGCGCCTCAGGACTTCGATACCCCGACCGAGGTGCTCGCCCGAGCCGTCGAACACCATGCGCTGCATGCCGATAACGCCGTGCAGCTGGTGAACCTGTTCGAGGAGGCGCGATTCAGCCCGCATGTGATGAACGAGGGCCACCGTGAGGTCGCGCTGCGCGTGCTTCAGCTGGTGCTCGACGAACTCGCGGCGCCACCGGCCACCCCGGCGAGCTCCGTATGAAAAGGCTTATAGCCCTGGGCGTTTGCCTCATCGTTGGAATAGAGCTGCTGGCGCTGATGGTGCGTGATCACCGGTTCGTGCTGGTCGCGTCGGGTATTGCCCTGGCTCTGGTGCTGCTCAATATCCGCCGGGTCCTGGGACACGGGATCCAACCCGCAGCCGAGCCGGGACGATGATCTAGGAGATGCGTTGCGCCGCTGGCTGTCCACCACCGAGACCACGATCCGATGGTCGGACTCCACCCGGGCGGACTGGGACCGCAACCTGCGTCCGATGCTGGCTCGACGATTCGAGATCGCCACCGGGCACGGTCAGGCCAAAGATCCGGCGACATTCCACGCCACCGGCCAAATGCTCTTCGGCCCCGAACTGTGGGAATGGGTCAATCCGAACAATGTCACCCGTGCCCGAGGCCACGAGCCTGGCCCCGGCCGTGCCAAGCTCGAAGAAATTCTGCAAAGGTTGGAGCAGGTATGAATGGAGGTGCGACCCGGATATGACCCTGCCCGCTGCTATGCCAGCTGGTAAGACCACGGCACACTGCGAGGCGGTGCTCGACGAAATCGAACGCGCGGTGGTGGGGAAGCGCTCCGCGCTCACGCTGATCCTCACCGCCGTCCTCGCGCGCGGCCACGTGCTCATCGAAGATCTGCCCGGCCTCGGCAAGACGCTGATCGCTCGATCCTTCGCCGCGGCGCTGGGGCTCGGATTCACCCGGGTGCAGTTCACGCCCGATCTGCTGCCGGCCGACCTGCTCGGCTCGACCATCTACGACATGCAATCGGGCAGCTTCGCGTTTCGCCGAGGGCCCATCTTCACCAACCTGTTGCTCGCCGACGAGATCAACCGGACGCCGCCCAAGACCCAGGCGGCGTTGCTGGAGGCGATGGCCGAGGGCCAGGTGAGTATCGACGGCGAAACCCATCAGCTGCCAAAGCCATTCATCGTGCTGGCCACCGACAACCCGATCGAGTACGAGGGCACCTATCCGTTGCCGGAGGCGCAGCTGGATCGGTTCGCGATCCGGCTGGAACTGCGATACCTCTCGGAGAGAGACGAGACCTTGATGCTGCGCCGCCGCCTCGAACGCGGTTCGGCCGAACCGACGGTGAATCAAGTGGTGGACGCGCACGACCTGCTGGCCATGCGCGAATCGGTTGAACAGGTGACCGTGCACGAGGACGTCTTGCACTATGTGGTGTCGCTGGCCACCGCCACCCGGCACCACCCGCAGGTCGCCGTCGGCGCCAGCCCGCGAGCAGAACTCGACCTGGTTCAACTGGCCCGTGCCCGGGCCCTGCTGCTCGGCAGGGACTACGTGATTCCCGAAGATGTCAAGGCGCTCGCCATCGCGGCAGTCGCGCACCGGATCACCCTGCGCCCCGAGATGTGGGTGCGAAAGATTCAGGGCGCCGATGTCGTCGGAGAACTGTTGCGGCGCTTGCCGGTGCCCCGAACGAATGGGGGGCACGGGGGATCCGGATGAGTTCGGTGTGATCGAAACCCGTGAAGTCGAGTTACGCTGGCGCGCATCACAACTGACGCGGGCAATCGCGACCTGCGCCGGGGTTGCGCTGGCCGCCGCCGTGATCGGCGGGCACTGGCAACTGATTGCGTTCGCGGCGCCGCTGCTGGGTGTGCTGTGCTCGATCAGCTGGCAGCACCCGGTGCCGCGGATCCTTGTGCACGGCGAGCCCGACTCGCAGCGATGCTTCGAAGACGAGCAGGTGCACCTGAAGGTGTGGGCAACCCAAGAAAGCAGCACTGAATCTGGGCCAGTGGCGGTCGAACTCACGGTCTCAGCTGTCGCCGGAATGCAGCTCGAAGTTCTCGATTCGGATTCTCTTCACGCGAAAACGGTTGCGGCGGTCGCACAACGCTGGGGTCGGTACTCCATCCGAGCCCGGGTCGACGTGGTCGCGCGCGGTGGGCTGCTGACGGGGACCGGGACCGTCGACGCCGCCGACGTCATCGTGTTTCCGCTGACACCGCCGCAATCGACGCCAATCCCGCAGACCGAGTTGCTCGACCGCTTAGGTGCCCACCTCACCCGGCACATCGGCCCGGGTGTCGAGTACGCTGACATTCGCCCTTACGTGCCCGGCGACCAGCTGCGCGCGGTGAACTGGCCGGTCAGCGCGCGCCGGCGCCAGTTGCACGTCACGCAACGATTGACAGACCGCGCCGCCGACGTGGTGGTCCTCATCGACACCTATCGACAGCCCCCGGGCCCGGCGACCGAGGCCACCGAACGAGTCGTGCGCGGCGCCGCCCAGGTGGTGCAGACCGCGCTGAGAAACGGTGATCGCGCAGGGATCGTCGCGCTCGGAGGCAACCGCCCGCGGTGGCTGGGCGCCGACATCGGCCAGCGCCAGTTCTATCGTGTGCTCGACACCGTGCTTGGCGCGGGCGAAAGATTCGAAAGTACAACCGGGACACTGGCGCCGCGCGCGGCCATTCCTGCGGGGGCGATAATAATTGCGTTCTCCACCCTGCTGGACACCGAATTCGCACTTGCATTGATCGACCTGCGCCGCAGACGCGGCCATGTCGTGGTCGCCGTCGACATTCTCGATAGCTCCCCGTTCGAGGGTGAGCTGGATCCCTTGGTGGTACGGATGTGGGCACTGCAGCGCTCGGCCATGTATCGCGACATGGCCACTGTCGGTGTCGATGTGGTGGCCTGGCCGGGGGATCGCTCGTTGGAGCACTCGATGAGTTTGCTGCCTGACCGCCGACATCGGCTACGGAGAAGGCGATAATATGGCATCCCTCGCGCTACCCGTAAGCCGGGCTGTCTCAACGGTATTCGGCCTTCTGATGGTGGGGTTGGCCGCCGTCGGATCCCACGGATTGGCGGTTGTCGCTGCGGCACTGGCTGCGGTTGCGGTGGGTGTGGGCATGGTGTTTCGCCCGGCCGCAACCCTTGCCGTGCTGCTGTCGGTGTGCACGTTCGTGATAACCAATCCATCGGTTGTGTTCGCCGCATGGTCCGGACTGTGCGCCGCTGCCTACCTGGTCTGCCGGTACGCGACCGGCACGTCGACGGGCGTGGTGATGGGGAGTTGGCCGACAATTGTTGCCGCGGTGGGGTTTACGTTCGCCGGGTTGGTTGCTACGTCGTTCCCACTACAGCTGCCCTGGTTGCCTTTAGTGGCGCCGGTGGCGGTCCTGGGGATCTACGTGTTGGCCACCCGCCCGTTCCTGGGCTGAGACACCGTTAGATAGCCCACGCCGTCGAGGACCCGTTGGCGACTTAGCGCAGGAACTGCGCGGCCTGGTCGGCCAGGTCGAGCAGCGGCTGCGGCACGATCCCCAATACCACGGTGACCGCCGCGCAGACCGCGATGGCGGCCTTGCTCAAGATGCCGGGCGCCACCACCTGTGGTGTGTCACTGGTTGGTTCGGTGAAGAACATCAGCACGATCACCCGCACGTAGAAGTACGCGGCGACCCCGCTGGCGATCACACCGATGACCACCAGCGGCACCGCGCCGCCCTGCGCTGCGGCCTTGAACACCACGAACTTGCTGATGAATCCACTGGTCAGCGGAATGCCGGCGAAAGCCAACAGGAACATCGAAAGCATCACGCCCACAATGGGTGAGCGTTGCCCCAGCCCGGCCCAGTGCGACAGGTTGGCGTCCTCGACCCCATCGGCGTTGCGGATCAAGCCGACGATAGCGAACGCGCCGACGGTGCTGAAACTGTAGGCGACCAAATAGAACAACGTCGCGGAAAGACCTGCCGGGCTGTCGGCGATCACACCGGTGAGGATGAACCCGACGTGTGCGACCGACGAATAGGCCAGCAGCCGCTTGACGTCGGCTTGGTTCACCGCGGTGATGGTGCCGACCGCCATGGTCAGGATTGAAATCGCCCACAGCACAGGCCGCCACTGATCGTGTAGCGGAGGCAGCGCGACATAGACCACCCGGAGCAGCGCGCCGAACGCCGCGACCTTGGTGGCCGCTGCCATGAATCCCGTGATCGGGGTGGGCGCGCCCTGGTAGACGTCGGGAATCCAGGAGTGGAATGGCACCGCGCCGACCTTGAACAGCAGGCCGACCGCCAGCAGCGCGACGCCGACCAGCGCCATTGAGTTGTCGGTGCGCGCTGCGAGCCCGTCGCGGATGCCGGGCAGCATCAGCGTGCCGGTCGCGCCGTAGAGCAACGCCACACCGTAAAGGAAGAACGCCGACGAGAACGCACCCAGCAGGAAGTACTTCATCGCCGCTTCCTGCGACATCAGACGGCGGTGACGGGCCAGCCCGCAGATCAGGTACAGCGGCAGCGAGAGAACTTCCAGCGCGACGAACATCGTCAACAGATCGTTGGACGCGGGGAACACCATCATGCCGCCGACGGAAAGCATGGCCAGGGGGAAGAGCTCGGTCTGGGCTGCCCCCGCCCGCTCCGCCTCTCGCTCGGCGTCGCTGCCGGGGACCGCGGACGCCTGCGGGGTAAAGGAATCCAATCCGCCGGCGCCGCCGGCCATCGCGGCCACCTTGGTTTTTGAGGCCTGCGCACTGGGGCTGCGCTCGGCCATGAAGATGACCGCCATCACGGCCACGAGCAGGATCGTGCCTTGCAGGAACAGGGCCGGTCGGTCGATGGCCATCGCGCCCAGCACTGCGCTGCGACCCGACGCCGGAATCGATTTGGCCACCTCAATGACCGCGACGAATGCGGCGATCAATCCGCCGAGGGCAATGGTCACTTGCGCCGGGTAGCGGATTCGTCTCGGCAGGAACGCTTCTGCCAGCACACCGACCACTGCCGTTCCGAAGACGATGAGCATCGGGCACAGCAGGAAATACTCGATGCTGGGGGTGGGGAGGGTCATCGGTGCGGTCCTTCGGCTGTCCGGGGCGCAGTACCTGCTGGGGTACCTGCCCGCACGCTGGGCGCGGGATCATGCTGGCCGATCGTGGTCATGGTGTTCTCGACCGCGGGGTTGATCAGGTCCAGCGCCGGCTTGGGGTAGATCCCGAGAATGAACAGCAGCGCGACCAGCGGTGCCACGACGATCATTTCGCGCGGCGCCAGATCACTGATTCGTTCATTGTCTTTGGCCACCGGTCCGGTCATCACCCGCTGATAGAGCCACAGCATGTAGATGGCCGACAGCACCAACGCGGTAACGCCGAACGCCGCCGCCAGCCAGTAGCGATTGAAAGTTCCCAATAGGACCAGGAATTCGCTGATGAATGGGGCAAGACCGGGCAGCGACAGGGTGGCCATGGCCGAAACCATGAACGTGCCGGCCAGGATGGGGGCCACCTTTTGCACGCCGCCGTAGTCGGCGATCGACCGGCTGCCGCGGCGCGAAATCAGGAAGCCCGCGATCAAGAACACCGCCGCAGTGGACAGGCCGTGGTTGAGCATGTACAGCGTGGACCCGCTCTGTCCCTGGCTGGTCATGACGAAGATGCCCAGGATGATGAACCCGAAGTGGGAGATCGAGGTATAGGCGATCAGGCGCATGATGTCCGTCTGGCCGATCGCCACAACCGCGCCGTAGACCACCCCGATAACGGCCAACACGACGATCAGCGGACGGAAATACGTTGACGCGCTCGGGAACAACTGCAGGCAGTAGCGCAGCATGCCGAAGGTGCCGACCTTGTCCATCACCGCCATCATCAGCACAGCGGCCGCCGGTGTGGCCTCGACGGCGGCGTCCGGCAGCCAGCGGTGGAACGGCCACAGCGGGGCTTTGACGGCGAAGGCGAACATGAAGCCCAAGAACAGCGCCTTGATCACCGCGGGGTCTGCGCTGTAACGGCCGGACGAGAAGCCGGCCACGATGTCACGGAAGTCGAATGAGCCGGCACCTTGTTGCGCGGTGACCACATACAGCCCGATCACCGCCGCCAGCATGATCAACCCGCCGAACAGGTTGTACAACAAGAACTTCACCGCGGCGCGCGATCGGCCGGAACCCTGGCCGAACCCGCCGATGAGGAAGTACATCGGGATGAGCATGGCCTCGAAGAACACGTAAAACAGCAACACGTCGAGCGCGACCACCGAGATCAGCACCATCGACTCGATCGCCAGCGTCAAGGCGACGACGGCCTGGGCCCCGCGGGTGCGCTCGCCGCCGTCGTTCCAGCCGGCCACCAGCAACAGCGGAACCAGCACCGTGGTCAGCAGCACCAGCACCACCGCGATGCCGTCCACGCCGAGGATGTAGCCGGCGCCGAACGACGGTATCCACGGATGGCTTTCGACGAATTGGTAAGGCGCACCACCGGCCTGGAAGCCGACCGTGACGACGATGGACACCGCCAGCACCAGCACGCTGACGACCAGGCCGGTCCACTTGGCGAGCTTCCCCAGCGCAGGGGGCAGCAGGATGATCAGCACCGAGCCCGCCAGCGGCAGCAGCCACAGCACGCTCAGCCACGGCACATGTGAGCTCACCACAGCTGCGCCGCCAGGATCGCGGCGATCAGCAGCGTCGCACCCGCCAGCATGGACAACGCGTAGTTGCGGGCGAAGCCGGTTTGCAGTCCCCGCAAGCGATTCGACGCCCGGCTCACCAGTGCTGCCAGCGCGTTGACCGGGCCGTCCAGTCCTGCGTTGTCGACTTCGACCAGCGCGTCGGTCAGTTCCGCGCCAGGGCGCATGAACACCTCCTCGTTGAAGGCATCGCCGTAGAGGTCGGCGCGTGCGGCCGTCGTCAGCACCGAGACCTCAACGGGGGCCACACTCGGGATTTCCGCTCTGCCGCCGTACATCCGGTAGGCCACCGTGATACCGACGGCGACGACCGCCAACGCCAGAGTGGTGCTGACCCAGGCCGGCAGGGCATGGCCGGCTTCTTCATGCGCCCCGACGACGGGCTCAAGCCAGCGCTGCAGGGCGCCGCCGTACCACAGCAGGCCGCCGGAGAACACCGAGCCGACGGCAAGCAGGATCATCGGCCACGTCATCACTCTGGGTGCCTCATGCGGATGGATGCCCGGCGCCCAACGGGTTTCGCCGAAGAAGGTCATCAGCATCACCCGCGTCATGTAGAACGCGGTGATCCCGGCGCCCAGCAGCGCCGCCCCGCCCAGCACGTAGCCGCGGGTGTCGCCGGCGCTGAGCGCTGCCTCGATGATCTTGTCCTTGGAGAAGAAACCCGCGAACGGCGGCACACCGATGATCGCCAGATATCCCAGCCCGAACGTGGCGAATGTGATTGGCAGCGCGGTCCGCAGACCACCGTAACGGCGCATGTCCTGCTCTTCGTGCATCGCATGGATCACCGCACCCGACCCGAGGAAGAGGCCCGCCTTGAAGAATCCGTGGGTGAGCAGATGCATGATCGCGAAGGCGTAGCCGGCCGGCCCCAAACCGGCGGCCAGCACCATGTAGCCGATCTGGCTCATCGTCGACGCTGCCAGCGCGCGTTTGATGTCGTCCTTGGCGCAGCCGATGAATGCCCCGAACAGCAACGTGACGGCGCCGACGATGACTACCGCCAGTTGGGCGTCGGGCGCCAGGTTGTAGAGCGGGTTGGACCGCACGATCAGGTATACGCCGGCGGTCACCATGGTCGCGGCGTGGATCAGCGCGGACACCGGGGTGGGGCCCTCCATCGCGTCACCCAACCAGGCCTGCAGTGGAACCTGAGCGGACTTGGCACAGGCGCCCAGTAGTAACAGCAACCCCATCGCGGTCAGCGCACCGCGGCTCGCGGCCGGTGCACCCGCGAACACCCCGGCGTAGGAGAGCGTGCCGAAGGTGCTGAACATCAAGAACATTCCCACGGCAAGGCCGGCGTCCCCGACCCGGTTCATCACGAACGCCTTCTTGGCCGCCGTTGCCGCCGACGGCTTGTGGTACCAGAAACCGATCAGCAGGTAGGACGCCAGGCCGACGCCTTCCCAGCCGACATAGAGCACCACATAGTTGTCGGCGACCACCAGCAGCAGCATCGAGGCCAGGAACAGGTTGAGATAGCCGAAAAATCGCCGTCTGTCCGGGTCGTCGGCCATGTAGGCGATCGAGTAGATGTGGATCAGCGAACCGACCCCGGTGATCAGCAGCACGAAGCACATGGACAACTGGTCGATCTGCAGCCCGAAGTCGACTTGGAGCTGACCGACCGGGATCCAGGTGAACACCTTCTGGTGGATGGCGCGATCGTCCCCGGCGCGGCCGAGCATGTCCGCGAGCAGCGTCGCGCCCACCCCGAACGCCGCGACGGCGGCGGCGCAGCCCAGCAGATGGCCCCACGGGTCGGTGCGTCTGCCGCCGAACAGCAAGATCGCTGCGCCCGCCAGCGGCAGTGCCACGAGCAGCCAGGTGAAGTGTGTCATCTCGGCGTTCTTAGCCTTTGAGTAGATTCGCGTCGTCGACCGACGCCGATTTGCGGGCACGGAAAATCGTCATGATGATGGCCAGGCCGATGACGACCTCGCAGGCCGCCACCACCATCGTGAAGAACGCGATCATCTGCCCGTCCAGGTGCCCGTTCATCCGGGCGAAGGTGACGAACGCCAGGTTGACGGCGTTGAGCATCAGCTCGACGCACATGAACATCACGATGGCGTTGCGTCGCAGCAGTACGCCCGCGGCCCCGATGGTGAACAGCAGTGCCGAAAGATAAAGGTAATTCGCCGGGTTCATGACGCCCCACCTTTAACAAACTCGGAGCCGGCCTCCGGGGCCTCCTTACCGTCCGCGCCGCGGGTACGCAGTATCGAGGAGACCGACAACTCCGAGTACGAGCCGTCGGGGAGCATCGCGGCGACGTCAACCGCGTTCTGTCGCGCGTAGACACCCGAGTTGGGCAGCCCAGTGGGGCGCCCGCCGGGACGGAACCGCTCCTGCGAGAGCTCCCGCTGGCTCTTGCGGCGCTCGAAACGCTCCCGATGAGCCAGCACCATCGCGCCGACAGCCGCGGTGATCAGCAGCGCGCTGGTCAACTCGAACGCCCACAGATAACGGGAGAAGATCAGTGCTGCCAAGCCCTCGACGTTGCCGTTGGAGTTGGCGACGGTCAGTCCAACGAAACTCGTCGTCAGGCTGCCGATGGCGGCGATCAGCAGAACGCCGAACCCGATGCCGGTAACCACCGAGGCGACCCGCTGTCCGCGCAGCGTTTCCTTCAGTGATTCCGCGGAGTCCACCCCGATCAACATCAACACGAACAAGAACAGCATCATCACCGCACCGGTGTAGACCACGACCTGAACGACACCCAGAAACACCGCGTCCTCGATCATGTAGAACACCGCCAGGATGATCATCGTCATCGCCAGGAACATCGCCGAATACACCGCGTTGATCGCCAGCACCACACCGATCGCGCCGATCACCGCCAGCGTGCCCAGCACCCAGAACGTCACCGCCTCGCCGGTGGAGGTGCGAACGATGGTGTCGGCCGCCACATTAACCGCGGTCACTGCGAGTCCCTGGCGTCTGCTTCTCACGCAAGCCGTTTGGGGTTACGTTGCCCTGGTAGTAGTCCTTGTCGGTGGCGCCCGACGCTCTCGGATGCGGCGGCGCGGTCATCTCGGGCAGCAGCGGCGCCAGCAGCCGGTCCTTCTCGTAGATCAGGTCGGCGCGGTTGTCGTCGGCCATCTCGTAGTCGTTGGTCATGGTCAACGCCCGGGTCGGGCATGCCTCGATGCACAAACCGCAACCGATGCAACGCAGATAGTTGATCTGGTAGACCCTGCCGTAGCGTTCCCCCGGCGAAAACCTCTGCTCGTCGGTATTGTCCGCGCCCTCAACGTAGATCGCGTCGGCCGGGCAGGCCCAGGCGCACAATTCGCAGCCGATGCATTTCTCCAGGCCGTCCGGGTACCGGTTGAGTTGATGACGGCCGTGGTAGCGGGGCTTGACCGGACCAGGCTTCTCCGGGTACTCCTCGGTGACCGTCCTTTTGAACATCGAACCGAGGGTGACGCCGAATCCTGCTACGGCATCCAAGAATTTAGCCACGTGCGTTCTCCTTGCTCGCGCCGACTGGCAGCGGCGGTGTCGGGAATGCCGGTGCAGTGCTTTCTAGGCCGCCGGTGCTTGCCAGACTTTCACGGCGATTTTTACGGTCCTGTCGCGCCAGCGCGCGAACACTGGGGGCGGTGAATGGTCTTCGCAGCGACAGCACCAGCGCCGCGGCAACGACGATGCTGCTGACCACGAGCACCGGGGTCCAATGCTGGAAACCTTGGTTGCTCAGCGAGCGGATCACCGCCGCGATCATCACCCACACCAGCGAAAAGGGGATCAGCACCTTCCAGCCCAGCCCCATGAACTGGTCGTAGCGCAGCCGGGGCAGGCTGGCCCGCAGCCAGAAATAGATGAAGAGGAAGACCCACAGCTTGGCGGTGAACCAGAGCACCGGCCACCAACCGGTGTTGGCTCCGGCCCACATGTTGAGCGGCCAGGGAGCATGCCAGCCGCCGAAGAACATGACTGTGGCAAGTGAAGAAACCGTCATCATATTGACGTACTCGGCCAACATGAACATCGCGAACTTCAGCGACGAGTACTCGGTGTGGAAGCCGGCGACGAGTTCACCCTCGGCTTCCGGCAAATCGAATGGGGCGCGGTTGGTTTCACCCACCATGGAGATGAGGTAGATCAGGAACGACGGCAGCAACAGGAACACGTACCAGACGCGGTCCTGGGCGGCCACGATCTCCGAGGTCGACATGGAGCCCGCGTAGAGGAAGACCGCCGCGAACGACAGCCCCATCGCGACTTCGTATGAGATGACCTGGGCGGTGGACCGTACCCCGCCTAACAGCGGGTAGGTGGAACCCGATGCCCAACCGCCCAGCACGATGCCATACACCCCGATCGCGGACAGGCCCAGGATGAACAGCACCGCGACCGGTAGGTCGGTCAGCTGCAACGGCGTGCGGTGGCCGAACACCGACACCTCGGGACCGAACGGGATGAACGCAAACGCCGTGAACGCGGGGATCGTCGAGAAGACCGGGGCCGCAAAATAAACGAACTTGTCGACGCCGCCGGGAGTGATGCTCTCCTTGAGCGCCAGCTTGATCCCGTCGGCCAGGCTCTGCAGGGTGCCCCACGGCCCCACCCGGTTGGGACCGGGACGCAACTGCATCCAGCCCAGGATCTTGCGCTCGGCTAGGATCGCGACCAGCACGTTGAGCATCAGGAACACGAAGATTGCCAGCGCCTTAACCAGCACCAGCCACCAGGGGTCGTGTCCGAAGGCGGTCATGCGCCCACTCCGATCTGCACGACGCTGCCGACGCTCACGCCCAGTTGCCGGTGCACCGCCGAACCCGGCGAGTTCAGCGGAACCCACACCACCCGGTCGGGCATGTCGGTGATGGTCAGCGGCAAGGTGATCGAGCCGCGCGACGTGCTGACCGTGACCGCGTCGCCGTCGGCGGCGTTGATCTCGGCCGCGGTACCGGCCGACAGCCGCAGCACCGGTGTGCGCGCGGTCCCGGCCAGATACGGTTCGCCGTCCTGCAGACGGCCCTCGTCGAGCAGCATCCGCCAACCGGTCAGCACGGCCTCGCCCGACCCGGGCTGGAGCGGCTCCGGGGCTGAGACATTGGGGGCTGCAGCGGGTTTGCCGTCCCAGGTGCCCAGCCCGGACAGCTCCTGGCGGGCTGTTTCGACGCTGGCCATACCCAGATAGACGCCCATTTCGTCGGCCAGCGCGTCGAGGACCTGATGGTCCGACTGGCCGGCTTGCTGGGTGGTGCCGTGCAGCGCGGGACTGAACCCGCGGTAGCGGCCCTCCCAGTTGACGAAGGCGCCCGCTTTCTGCGTCGTCGGCGCCACCGGAAACACCACGTCGGCGCGCTCGGTGACGGCGCTGCGGCGCAGCTCCAGGCTGACCACGAAGCCGGCGGCGTCCAGCGCGGCCAATACCGCTTCGGGATCGGCGAAGTCGTCGGGCTCCACCCCGCCGACCAGCAGCGCGCCCAGCGTCCCGTCGGTGGCGGCGGCCAGGATGCCGTCAGCGTCTCGCCCAACCGCAGCAGGTATTTCGGTCACATGCCAGGCTTCGCAGACCTGCGCGCGAGCGGCGTCGTCGGCCAGTGGACGGCCGCCGGGCAGCAGCGCGGGCAGCGCGCCGGCTTCCAGGGCACCGCGTTCCCCGGCACGGCGCGGCACCCAGGCCAGCCGCGCCCCGGTCGTATCGGCGAGCCGGGCCGCGGCCGACAATGCGCCCGGCACCGTGGCCAGGCGTTCCCCGACCATGATCGCCGCGCCAGGCGTGGCCAGCAGGTCACCTATTTCACCGGTGGCCAAACCGTCCAGCGTCGAAGCCTCGTCACCGGGAACGGTTTTGAGCAACCGGCCGGACATCTTCTGCAGCGCGCGGGTGGCGAACGGGGCGACCGCGTACACCGGCACACCGTGCTTGCGGGCCGCCTTGCGCAACCGCAGGAACACGATGGGCGACTCTTCTTCAGGCTCGAGGCCGACCAGCAACACCACCGGCGCCGATTCCAGGTCGGAATAGCTGACGGTCACCGGCCGGCCCGCAATGCGGGCCGCCAGGAACTCGGCCTCTTCGCCCGAGAACGGGCGGGCGCGGAAGTCGATGTCGTTGGTGTTCAATGCAATTCGTGCGAACTTGGTATAGGCGTAGGCGTCCTCCCACGTTGCCCGGCCGCCGACCAGCACACCGGTACGCCCGCGGGCGGCCTCGAGTCCCTGGACCGCGACAACCATGGCGTGGGACCACGACGCGGGTTGCAGCGAGCCGTCAGCGTCGCGGATCAGGGGAGTGGTGATCAAGTCCGGCTGAGTCGCGTAACTGAACGCCCACCGGCCCTTGTCGCAGTTCCACTCCTCGTTGACTTCCGGGTCGTCGCCGGCAAGGCGGCGTAGCACCTTGCCGCGACGGTGGTCGGTGCGCTGCGCGCAGCCGGACGCGCAGTGTTCGCACACGCTGGGGCTGGATACCAGGTCGAACGGGCGGGCCCGAAAACGGTAAGCGGTCCCGGTCAGCGCGCCCACCGGGCAGATCTGCACGGTGTTGCCCGAGAAGTAAGAATCGAAGGGCTCGTTGGCGTAGATGCCGACCTGCTGCAGGGCGCCGCGCTCCTGCATGTCGATGAACGGGTCCCCGGCGATCTGCTCGGAGAACCGCGTGCAGCGAGCGCACAAGATGCAGCGTTCGCGATCCAGCAGTACCTGCGAGGAGATGTTGATCGGCTTGGCGAACGTGCGCTTGACGTCGGTGAAGCGGGAGTCGACCCGGCCGTTGGACATCGCCTGGTTCTGCAGCGGGCATTCGCCGCCCTTGTCGCACATCGGACAGTCCAGGGGATGGTTGATCAGCAGCAGCTCCATCACGCCGTGCTGGGCTTTGTCGGCGGCCTCGGAGGTCAGTTGAGTACGCACCACCATGTCGTTGGTGGCGACGGTGGTGCACGACGCCAGTGGTTTGCGTTGTCCCTCAACCTCAACCAGGCACTGCCGGCACGCGCCGACCGGTTCGAGCAGCGGGTGGTCGCAAAACCGCGGGATCTGGACGCCCATCAACTCGGCGGCGCGAATCACCAGAGTGCCCTTGGGAACACTGATTTCGGCGCCGTCGATCGTCAGCGTCACCATCTCCGGCTGGCGCACCTCGTCGCCGGTCTCGGGTTTGGCTGCACCAGAAGATACTGTCATCCGCGCGTCATGCCTTTCGGTCCACGGTGAGCATGGAGTCCTTGGGGTCGAACGGGCATCCGCCATTTTCGACATGGGCGACATACTCGTCGCGGAAGTGCGTGAGCGACGACGTCACCGGGCTGGCCGCTCCATCACCCAACGCGCAGAACGACTTTCCCAGGATGGCGTCGGCGATGTCCGACAGGTTGCCGAGATCCTCGTGGGTGCCCTTGCCGGTTTCCAGCCGCTCGTAGATCTGTTCCAGCCAAAACGTGCCCTCGCGGCACGGCGTGCATTTCCCGCACGACTCGTGTTTGTAGAACTCGGTCCAGCGCCGCACCGCACGCACCACGCACGTGGTTTCGTCGAAGATCTCCAGCGCCTTGGTGCCCAGCATTGAACCGGCCGCACCCACACCCTCGTAGTCCAGCGGCACGTCGAGATGCTCGTCGGTGAGCAGCGGCGTCGACGACCCGCCGGGTGTCCAGAACTTGAGCCGGTGGCCGGCGCGGACGCCGCCGGCGTAGGCGAGCAACTCACGCAACGTGATACCCAGCGGAGCCTCGTACTGACCCGGGCGGGTGACGTGTCCGGACAGCGAATACAGCGTGAAGCCAGGCGATTTCTCGCTGCCCATGGACCGGAACCAGTCGACGCCGTTGAGAATGATCGACGGGACACTGGCGATCGTTTCGACGTTGTTGATCACTGTGGGGCAGCCGTAGAGCCCGGCTACTGCGGGAAACGGCGGCCGGAGCCGCGGTTGGCCACGCCGGCCCTCCAGCGAATCGAGCAGCGCGGTTTCCTCGCCGCAGATGTAGGCGCCCGCGCCGGCGTGTACCACCAGCTCGAGGTCGAAACCGGAACCGGCGATATCGCGGCCCAGGAACCCGGCGGCGTAGGCCTCGGCCACCGCGTTCTGCAGGCGGCGCAACACCGGCAGTACCTCACCGCGCACATAAATGAACGCATGGTTAGCCCGTATCGCATAGGAGGCGATGATCACGCCTTCGATGAGGACATGCGGCGTCGCCAGCATCAGCGGAATGTCTTTGCATGTACCGGGTTCCGACTCGTCGGCGTTGACCACCAAGTAGTGCGGCTTGGCCGCGGGACCGGTGTCGCCTTGCGGGATGAACGACCACTTCGTCCCGGTGGAGAAGCCCGCGCCGCCGCGCCCGCGCAGCCCGGAATCCTTGACCGCCGCGATAACCGCGTCGGGTTCCATTGCCAGGGCTTGCTTCATCGCGCGATAGCCGTCGTGGCGTTGATACGTTGCCATCGTCCACGATTCGGGGTCGTCCCAGTACCGGCTGATCACCGGGGTCAGGGGCGTTGCCTGGGAGCTCGAAATGGTTGTCATGACTGGCCTTCCGGCCCCGGCGGCGCCTGCATGTCGTTTTCCTGCGCCACCCGCAGGCCGGCCAAGGTGGCCGCACCGGCCCCACCCTGGCCTTGGTCCGGGCGCTGGTCGGGTAAGCCCGCCAGGATGCGGGACGTCTCCCGGAACGCGCACAGCGGAGCACCGCGGGTAGGCGACTCGGGCTTGCCGGAGCGCAACGAGTCGACGAGTTCGCGTGCCGACTCCGTTGTCTGGTTGTCGAAGAATTCCCAGTTGACCATGACCACCGGTGCGAAATCGCAGGCCGCGTTGCATTCGATGTGTTGCAGGGTGACGGACCCGTCGTCGGTGGTTTCGTCGTTGCCGATGCCGAGATGGTCTTTGAGGTCCTCGAAGATGGCGTCCCCGCCCATGACGGCGCACAGCGTATTGGTGCACACACCGACCAGGTATTCGCCGGTGGGACCGCGGCGGTACATGGTGTAGAAGCTCGCCACCGCCGACACCTCGGCGCCGGTCAGCTCCAGCTGGTCACCGCAGAACTCCAAGCCGGCCGGTGTCAGGTAGGAGTCCTCGGCCTGCACCAGGTGCAGCAACGGCAACAGCGCCGAGCGCTTGTTGGGGTAGCGACCGATGATCTCCTTGGCGTCGACCTCCAGCCGCGCCCGCACCTCCGGCGAATACGACTGCGGCGCACCCTCGACGACGAACTGACCGGGCTCTTCGGGCGGAGGTCCGAGCCGGACGAACACGCGCTCGCCGCTGTTGCCGGCACCGTTGCCCGCGTCCGCCGTCACCGGTCCACCCCACCCATGACCGGGTCGATACTGGCGACCGCGGCGATCAGGTCGGCGACCAGCCCGCCCTCGCCCATCGCGGCGACCGACTGCAGGTTGGTGAACGACGGATCCCGGTAGTGCACCCGGTAGGGGCGGGTACCGCCGTCGCTGACCATGTGCACGCCGAGCTCACCGCGGGGCGATTCGACCGCCACATAGACCTGGCCCGCCGGAACACGGATGCCCTCAGTGACCAGTTTGAAGTGATGGATCAATGCCTCCATCGAGCTGCCCATGATCTTGGCGATGTGCTCCGGCGAGTTGCCCATGCCGTCGGGGCCCACCGTCAAGTCGGCCGGCCACGCGATCTTGCGGTCCTCGATCATGGTCGGGCCGGGCCGCAACTTGTCCAGGCACTGCTCGACGATCTTCACCGACTCCCGCATCTCTTTGACGCGAATGATGTAGCGCCCGTAGGCATCACACCCGTCATCGGTGATCACGTCGAACTCGTAGTTCTCGTATCCACAGTAGGGCTCGCTTTTGCGCAGGTCGTGCGGCAATCCGGTGGCGCGCAGGATCGGGCCGGTGATGCCCAGCGCCATGCAACCGGCCAGGTCCAGGTAGCCCACGCCCTCGGTACGGGCCTTCCAGATGGCGTTTTCGTTGAGCAGCTCGCCCATTTCGCGTAGTGGTTGGCGCAACTGATTGAGGGCCTCCGCGATTTCGCTGGCCGCGTTGGGCGGTAGGTCCTGGGCCACCCCGCCGGGTCGGATGTAGGCGCTGTTCATCCGCAACCCGGTGATCGATTCGAACAACGTGAGGATGATCTCGCGGCCGCGGAAGCCGACGAACATCGGTGTCATGGCGCCCAATTCCATGCCGCCGGTCGCCAATGCGACCAGATGTGATGAAATCCGGTTGAGCTCCATCATCATTACCCGGATGACGTTGACCCGCTCCGGTATCTCATCGGTGATGCCGAGCAGCTTTTCCACACCCAGGCAGTAGGCGGTCTCGTTGAAGAACGGTGCCAGGTAATCCATTCGGGTCACGAAGGTGACGCCCTGAGTCCAGTAGCGGTATTCGAGGTTCTTCTCGATTCCGGTGTGCAGGTAGCCGATTCCGCATCGGACCTCGGTGACCGTTTCGCCCTCGATCTCGAGGATCAGCCGCAACACCCCGTGGGTGGACGGGTGCTGCGGCCCCATGTTGACGACGATGCGTTCACCGGGATCCGCGCTGCGGGCGGCCTCGACGATCTGCTCCCAGTCCTGGCCGCCGGCGACCAGGACGGTTTCGGTTTCGCTCATCTTTCGTCTTTTTCCGTCATCAGTTGTAGCCCCTCCGCTCGTCGGGCGGGGGTATCTGCGCGCCCTTGTATTCGACCGGGACGCCGCCGAGTGGATAGTCCTTGCGCTGCGGATGCCCCTGCCAGTCGTCGGGCATCTCGATTCGGGTCAGCGATGGATGGCCGTCGAAGATGATCCCGAAGAAGTCGTAGGTCTCGCGCTCGTGCCAGTCGTTGGTCGGGTAGACGGAAAACAGCGACGGGATATGCGGATCACTGTCCGGCGCAGACACTTCCAGCCGGAGCCGGCGGTTGTGGGTGATCGACTGCAGCGGGTACACGGCGTGCAGTTCCCGGCCGGTCTCGTGCGGGTAATGCACCCCGTTGACGCCCAGGCACAGCTCGAAGCGCAGTTCCGGCTCGTCGCGAAGACGCTGCGCGACTTGCGGCAACAGCTCGCGGCGGATGTGCAGGGTCAGCTCGTTGCGGTCCACCACGACTTTCTCAACCGCGTCGTCGAATTCGACTCCGTCGCGCTGCAACGCCTCGGCCAGCCGGTCGGCGACGTCGTCGAAGTAGCCGCCGTAGGGGCGCGGGCTACCGCCGGGGAGCGTGACCTCGCGGACCAACCGTCCGTATCCGGAGGTGTCGCCGGTGCCCTCGACCCCGAACATGCCGCGGCGAACGTCGACCACTTCGCCCCCGGCGGGGGGTGGTCCCGCCACCTCGATCGCCGCCTGCTTCGGGTCCTGGTCCGGTGAGCTCATCGCAAAAGTCCGTGCATCTCGATCGTCGGCCTGGCGGACAGCGCCGCCTGCTCGGCCTCGGCGATGGCGCGTTCCCGGTTGACGCCCAACGGCATTTCCTGAATCTTCTCGTGCAGCTTGAGGATTGCGTACAACAGCATCTCCGGGCGGGGAGGGCAGCCGGGTAGGTAGATGTCCACCGGGACGACGTGATCCACGCCCTGCACGATCGCGTAATTGTTGAACATCCCGCCCGACGACGCGCACACACCCATGGCCAGAACCCATTTCGGCTCGGCCATCTGGTCGTAGATCTGCCGCAACACCGGTGCCATCTTCTGGCTTACCCGCCCCGCCACGATCATCAGATCGGCCTGCCGAGGCGTAGCCGAGAATCGCTCCATCCCGAACCGTGCGATGTCAAACCTCGGGCCGGCGGTCGCCATCATCTCGATCGCGCAGCAGGCCAACCCGAACGTCGCCGGCCACAGCGAGTTCTTGCGGACGTAGCCCGCCAGCTTCTCGACAGTTGACAGCAAGATCCCACCGGGCAGCTGTTCTTCCAGGCCCACGTCCTACCTCAATCCCACGTCAGGCCCCCGCGGCGCCACACGTAGGCGTAGGCCACGAAAACCGTGAGCATGAACACCACCATCTCGACCAGCGCGAATATCCCTAGCGAGTCATAGCTGACCGCCCAGGGATACAAGAACACGATTTCGATGTCGAAGACGATAAACAACATTGCGGTTAGGTAATACTTCACCGGGAACCGCTGCCCGGTTGACGCGTTCGGGCCGCTGACCGACGTCTCGGTGGGCTCGATCCCGCATTCGTAGGCCGCCAGCTTGGACCGGTTGAAGCGGGACGGGCCGACCAGGCTCGCGATCGCAACCGAGCCCACGGCAAAGGCGGCGGCGATCCCTCCAAGTACGAGGATGGGTAAGTAGACGTTCAAGCTCGCTCCATGATCGTCGTACGGGGCGCTAGCAGCGACCCAGGCGGTGACCAGGCTGGTGTGACCGACCGGGTCTGTGTGTCGTCACAGTGACCTTCAACATAGCGTCGCGTCGGTCGGACCCCTTGGCCGGGGTCAGGCAATCTGCCAGGTGCCGGCTAGATAGCGGGAGCGCGCAGCAGCCCAAGCACCGTCCGGCCCAGCACGATGGGGTCGATGGGATGTGGCACCGCGCCTTCGGCGCGCGACCAACTGGCCAGCCAGGCATCGTCCGGACGCCCGGTGAGCACCACGATCGGTGGGCAGACCTCGAGTTCGTCTTTCAGCTGTTTGGCGATGCCCATGCCACCGGTCGGCGTCGCCTCCCCGTCCAGGATGGCCAAGTCGATATCGCCGGCATCCATCTGCCGTATCACCATTGGGCCAGTCGCCACCTCGACGTAGCTCAACTCGGGTAGATCCGGGTGCAGGTGTTTGCCCAATGCCCGCATCACGTCGTCGCGGGTCTTGGCGTTGTTGCTGTACACGAGGATCCGCAGAGCGCTGGTCGAATCGGGCACGGTGCAGATGCTACTGGTGGCCACCCAGCCTTATTGGGGCGCCCGCACGAAGATGGCGTCCGCCGCGACCGTCGCCGTCGGGCTCAGCACGCCGAACTTATTCCAGCCCAGTCCGAACTGGGATCGTTCGACCTTGGTTTCGCCGGATATCCGCACCGACCCATCGTTTAGCTCCGCGATCTTGACGGGCAGCGGCACCGGCTCGTCGATCCCTTTGATGGTGAAGCTGGCCCGCAGGTCAGCGGCATTGCCGCTGGTCGGCTCGAGGGCGGTGATGACGACGCTGATCTCCGGGTAGCGCTCGACGTCGAAGAAGTCGGTCGAGCGCAAGTGCTGGTCGCGGCGGCCGATGCCGGTGCGCAACGACGCGGCGCGGATGTCGAGGCGGCCGTAGACGGCGCCGTTGTTGGTGAGCTGCCCGTCGCCGCTGAACTCGGTGAACCTGCCCTTGACCCTGAGCAGGCCCCACATGTTCCGGATCTTGAAGGTGATGGTCGAGCGCTCCGGAGCCAGGTTCCACACGCCGGCCATGTCGGGATCGAGGAGCAGTGTTTCGAGAGTCGTCATCGTCACCTCAGTGTGTCGTGCCGAATCTTGCCTCAGTCGAGCAGTGGGGCGATCCCGGCCGGGTCGAAGTACTCGTCGATCCGGCCGATCAGGCCGTCTGTGCCTATTTTGATCACGATGCAGACCCGCAGAGAGATCGATTGGTCGGCATGCCCGGTGGCGTGCAAGATGTGCTGCTGAACGAAGCCCCTGATAGATCCGTTGTCGAATAGCTGACGATCGAGAATCTGGTAGTGACGCTCGGTGGTGGTTGTGATGAACCAGTCGATGACACGTAGCGCTCGGGCCTTGTCGTTGTCACGGTGCGCGCCGACCCGCCAGACGGCGATGTCGTCGCTCCACAGTCGGTCGACCGCTGCCATGTCGCTGTTCTCGATCGCCGCGAATAGCCGGTCGGCCACGTCAACGATGCTCTCGGCAGAGGTAACTGGGATAGAGGTCACGGGACTGGCTCCGTTTCGCTGTCGTACCCGGGGTGCGCGACCGCTAACCGATGTCGCACCAGCGTCCGCAGACAGGCGGTGACATCCGGGCCGGCGCGCCCGTCCAGCTCCCCGGCCCGGATGGCGGCGGCGAGCGCGGCCTCATCGGCGAAACCCAGGCCGGCCAGCGCGGCACAAACCTCCGGTCCGCCCGTGTCGAGCAGCTCGCGCTCGACGGTGCGCAACGCGTTGGCGGCCACCCTGGCGTGGAAATTGACCTGACCGCTGGTCGCCTCCCGGACATCGCCTTCGAGGAATTCGGCTATCGCCGCGACCAGCTCGGCCGCCGTCGGGCGCCCGTGCAACGGGTCACCGGTCGCCGGCCGTGCAGGTTCTTGGGCCGCTGGGCGGCGCGCATCGTCGCCGGGGGG
>Ga0210389_10000397_pt1 | contig 41718 bp, 46 predicted proteins | sample IncBWH28OmetaG_FD_160127 | JGI IMG/M metagenome (GOLD analysis project Ga0210389, IMG submission 160127) | Forest soil microbial communities from Barre Woods Harvard Forest LTER site, Petersham, Massachusetts, United States - Inc-BW-H-28-O ... | reverse complement strand
CGCTGCGTACGCCTGCTTAGGGTGGCACATCGGCTTAGGTTTCAGGCGCGAAGCGCTCATCCATGCGGGCCGCGCCATGCCGGTCGTCATCGTCGCGGCGCTTACTTTGACGGGATTTTGTGCCGCATTGGCACAGTGCCTCGTCAAATTTACCGGGACCGACGCACTCACCGCGTATCTTGCAACCAGCCCGGGAGGCCTTGACTCGATTGCCATCATTGCGAGTTCGACCCCGCAAGTCGATCTGCCGTTCGTGCTGGCCCTGCAATCGGTGCGACTGCTGTTCGTGATCGGTCTGGCGCCGCTCATCACGCGGTTTGTCGTCAAACACTCACCGCATCTCCGAAAGCCACGGAGTTAAATGTCGAGGCGCCAAGTCAGACAGGTTTCCAGAGCGGATTTACAATAGCGAATCTCGCTCACGACCCTCTCACATTCGTAAGCGCTCAATTAGCCACGTCCTGTCAGAGTCAGATTGGTTGGACGTCCTGTTTTTGCTTCGGGCACCACATGTTCTTTGATAAAACGAAAAGCAATGTAGTCAGGCCCCCTGTCACGCGAGCAGGCGCCAAGAGCAGCCCGATAGTGCGAGTGGTGACGCGCAGAGCGGTATAGCTGGTAACGCACAGGATGCTTCCCATTTGGTATCGGTATGAAGGGATCGTCCGCAGCAAGTGCCGCAGTTGTATCACGATGAAGAAGATCATCAGATCCAGACCGATGAAATTGGCGAGCAATAAGAAAGCCCTCAGCTCGGGATTCATGACGAGTAAAAGCATCAGGAGAACGGCAACCGTTCCATACCTGTTTATCCAGCGGTTCATGCGCTTAATTCCCTCAGGCGGTGACGAATCCAAAGAAGTGGCAGTTCAAATATTGGAGCTCCTCTCGGGAGAATATCGCAAGGCGCGAATGTCTGACAGGCAATCATTCCTGGGGTTAACTTCTTCGTCGGCCCGGGCTTGTTCGTCTGCTCGAGGCGTTCGGGCTGTGCTTGGCCTCGACCTCGAAGCGATCCGATTCCGTCCAAGCGGTCTCGCCAAGACGGTTCGGGTCGAATCGCACCATAATCCCCTGCAGAATTCCGCTCTCGAGCCGGAAACGTATGTAGTGAAAATTCACGGCGGTATGGAGCTTGGAAAGCTCTCCAAACAGTCGAAGCACCGGGACAGGCTTTGCCCCTCCCCCGCCGCTAACCAAATAAGTGCTATTGTCGCGGCGAAATCTTTCGTAGTTGTGTATGTGGCTGCCCACAACGACGATCCGGGCGTGGAGCGAGCGCGTATGCTTGGATAAATAGCGCGCAATTTCCTTCTCGTCCTTGCCTCTGGGAAAGATAGGGTCCCGAACGGGTGGGTAATGCAGCACAACCAAGACGAAATCCACTCGGGAGCCCGTATGGGTAATCTGCTGCTCAAACCAACTCCGTTGTTCGCTTCCGGACTTGAGGGATGAATCGGAGTCCAGTACGAGTACCAGAACCTTCGGCCCGACAGTCACGGAGTACCAGCGGAAGGAGCGCACGCCGCTCGGGGCGGCCGCTCTCCACCAGTTCTCAAGACAAGGGTTCAAATCCTGGTCGCAGCCTTGAAACTCATGGTTACCGAGCGCCGGGAATATTGGGATCTTGGCCTGCGACCAGACGGCGGTTTCATTACTGTAAGTTTCGTAGTCCTCAGGACTGCTACCCTCATAAACAAGATCGCCCCCGATAAAAATCGCTGCTGGGGTTTCGGTTGCGATCCTCGCAACCAGCGCACGACGCGCGATGGCATTCGCCACGCCATCGCGTTGGGTAAAGCGCGTGTCACCGTAGGCAATGAACGTCAGCGGCGCCCCTAGATCTACGACGGGGACATCAAGTCGAGGCGGTTCATCGGCCAATGTCCGGATCGCGAGTAGATTAAGAATGGCGAGGGCTGAACACTTGATCGGCAGGTTCATGGTCCTGAGCCTACCAGACCCTACCAAGCCTGCGCGCCCAGCAATTCGATTTCATGCCCAATCCGAGACTCGCGAGGCGGATGGACCATTGTTCAGCGCTGGCTCGAACTCGTTATGCTCGAGGAACTCGTGGCACCGAGCCAACAGAGTCACGTACTTCTGGCCGCACCCGGCAGGCAACTTCCTCGAAGCGCGCTCGAGAAATCAAACGCGCCCGCACTGAACGACTTTCAATGCGGGTAGTCCAATACAGATAGGCAAATCCAGATGAGGATTTTATGCGCAGGATCTTCAGGTTATGGCGACTAGCTGGCAGCGATATCCGGCTTCTGTGGCAGGCACTTAGGCATCAGAACCGACCGACTTGGCTGCTACCGGCAACCCTCGCTTTGGGGTTCTTCGCCCTGGAGCCCTTCAATTTCGCAATTCCGGTGTTGGGCGTCGTTGACGATCTTTTTCTACTGCCGTTGCTCCTACATGCCCTTGCGAAAATTGCAACCTACGCAACGACGTTACCGTCAACGCGGTCGCGCGACGATCGCGTGGTATCGGTGCAATAAAGACAGGAGTCTTTGCGCAACGGTTGTAGTACCAGACGCCGAAGCGACAATAGGCGAGAGAAGTCCCTGGGAGGACGTCGCGGATGAACCCCCAGGCCGCGCGATCAGGCTGTGGCATCCTTGCGTCGATGTTTACATTTCGAACCCGCAGGCGACGGTGGTTGCTAGGAGCGATCAGCACGGCCCTGGTCGTAAGCCTGGCCGCGCTGTTACTGAGACCCATGCTGGAACACCGGGTGCGAGCGCGGATCGAGTCCGAGGCCGTGCGGCATGGCGCAATTGCCCGAATCGGTGTGGTACACGTCGGCGTCTGGCCGTTGCTGCGCTTGGAGGGATTCGATCTCGACCTTAGGTATGGAGTGCGACTGCACGCCGATGTGATCGCGGCCACGTGGCCTGGCCGCCTGCGACTCGCAGTTCGCGCCGGCACTCTCGCGGGGCCAGCAGGGGTCAGGGTCAGCTCGGCGGCCACTGCCTGGGACATGGCGGGCATTTTCGCCGAGGACATCCGGCTCACGCTGGTGGAGCCACAAGCCGGCCTGTCAATCCGCAAGCTGGCGTCTCCGGTGGGCAGCGCGTGGAGTATCGAGGCACGTGGGCTCGACGCCGGACGTCTGTTCGACGTGCGGCGCGACGCCCACCCGCTGCTCGATGGTGGTGTCGCGGACGGCCGCGTGGACCTTCAGGCCAGCACCGATGCGCTCCGTTTCCACGTGGACATGGGCGCACACGGCGCGCGCTTGGGAGCGCTGGCAGATAACGCCGACGACGAGCCGCAGCTCGGCGATCCGACGGACGTGACGATACGATTCGATGGCGCTTGGCGCCTGCTCGGGGGCACGATCGAGGTCCCCGAGGTCCACGCGACGGTGGCCGGTGCCGCCCTGTCGGGCTCGATCACACTGCGGGATCTCGACACCGATCCGGTTGTCGATCTCGCGCTCGGCATGCAGCATCTGGACTTCGCGCAACTGCTGGGTGCATCCGGGCTGGCGGTGCCCGAGAGCTTGGGAATGGCGCCCGGCGCCGGCCATGACCTTGGATCGGCCACGATCGACGTGCGTGTACGCGGACGCCTGGCGGACCCTGCCTCGCTCTCGGTGAGCCAGAAAATCGACTTCAGGCCGCCACGTCAGATGCCGCCGGCAGTCGCGCGGCTGCGCGGCGATTTCATCTTCAGACCCGAAGACGGCCTCGGCCCGCACCGCCCCGTCGACGTCTCGCTCGCGTCCCCCGACTTCATCGCCCTGCGCGACGTTCCGCCGCTGTTCGTGCACACTCTGCTGCTTGCCGAAGACGCAGGCTTTTACGGGCATCGCGGCATCGACCTGCGCGAACTACCGGTCGCGCTGCTCACCAACTGGTCGCGCGGCGGCGCCGCGCGCGGCGCGTCGACAATCACCCAGCAGCTGGCCAAAAACCTGTTCCTGTCGCGCGACAAGCAGCTCGGACGCAAGCTGCAGGAACTGGCGATCACGTTCCTGCTCGAGTCGGCGCTCGGCAAGAATCGTATCCTCGAGATCTATCTGAACATCATCGAATGGGGACCGGACCTGCGTGGCCTACGGCCCGCGGCCCGCCGCTATTTCGGTCGCGAACCCCGAGAGCTGACGCCGGCCGAGATGGCCTTCCTCGTCGCGATCATCCCCGGGCCGATCAAATACCAGAATTCATTCGCGCACGGCACGCCGGGGCCTGGGCTGCGTTCGCTGATCGACGAGCTGCTGGCGAAGCTGCGCTCCGTGGATGCGATCAGCGAGGAGGAATATCGGCGAGCACTCGGCGAACCCATCGTCGTTGCCGGCGGCAGGCCGCCCGGATGAGGCTGTATCGCACTCCCAAGTGCGCGCGGACTTGGGATCAATGCAACCCAAGTTTCTCGATGAGTGCCTTCCAAATCATTCTCACTTGCCTGGCGCATTTGGCTAAACTTATGAGTTCGCTATGGACACATCAGTTCCTTCTTCCGAGGCGTGTGCCAATTGCAACGCATCCATCATGCGCGGTCAGTGCTATTGCCCAATCTGCGGGCAAAAAACGCCCACGCCACGCCTGACGCTGCATGAAATAGGTATGGAATTTGTCCACGCCCTAGCGCACGTCGATCGCAGCGCGCTGTCGCTGATTTGGCAGCTACTCATTCGACCGGGCGCCGTGGCGCGGGATTACGTCGCGGGCAAGCGTAAACGCTACTTTGGGCCTTTCGCATTTTTGGTGGTGAGCGTCGCATTTACCTCGGCCGTCATTGCCATTTCCGGCTTTCAAGCCGTCACCACCGACGCTCCCAATGGGTTGGCGTCTTTCCTACAGCAGCATATCAATCTGTTGTTCTTCTTCGACGTGCCGCTGCTGGCCGCCGCTTGCCGCCTCATGGGAATTCGAGAACCTTTCAACTACGCAGAGTATCTCGTGCTTACCTCGTACAGTGCAGGTCTGCACACGCTGTTCTACGCGTTCGTCGTGATCCCGGTATGGTATGTTTTGCGCTCCGATACAGCACTGTTGACGCGACTCTTTTATGCATCCCTGCTGATCGGACCACTGTACCTTGCCTACGGAATGTATCAGTTTCTCCCGGGGCGCCGATTCTCTTCTGCCATCAAGGGACTGTTCGCATCACTTCTGACGCAAGCCGCGACGCAGGGCCTGGTGTTCCTCATCGGCTACTTCTATATATAAATGAGCGTAGAGACCTAAGTGGCCAGCCAGCCGCGTGAGCAAGTCTTGCCGAAGTTACGCGAGCGAATTGCAATTTCATCACGGCGTGAAATCGCGCAGCCGCTTGACCGTGGCACTGTCGAGGCGCTTGATGAGCGCAGCGACCAGATCGACCGTTCGGTCAAAATCGTAGCGATCCATGACGCCGTTATGTGCGTGCGTGTAGCGGACCGGTACCACGATATTCACGACAGGCACGCCGCCGTTCGTTGCTTGAATAGCGGATGAATCGTCGCCGTAGCCACTGACTAGATCAAACTGCATTGGGATTTTTTCAGTCCTCCCCGTCTCCTTGATGAGACTCACAAGTCGGCGATTCGGCTGTTCGGAAAAATCATAGAGAAAGATGCCGGGTCCCGCGCCTAAGCGCGCTTGAGTTTCCTCCGGGTGCGCACCCGGAACGTCGCCCGCGACTCCGCCCTCAATGGCGATCCCAATATCCGGATGAGCCACATCGGCAGCTGTGTGGGCTCCTCGCACGCCCGTCTCCTCTTGAGTCGTGGCGGCAACGATCAAAATGTTGGGGTGGCCTTCGGCGACGAGGCGGCGCATAACTTCGATCACGACCGCGCAGCCCACCCGGTCGTCCCAGGCCTTTCCGAGGTAGCGTTGAGAGCCGTTCAGCACCGCGAATGGTGAATCCGGCGCTATGGGGTCCCCCGGCTCGATCCCGAGTGCCGCCACGTCGGCGGTGTTTTTGGCCCCTACATCCAAAAAAATGTCGTTACGCGGAAATACCTTCGATCTCTCATCCGGCGGCAGCACATGAATGTCCCGGATACCGGTCACGGCATGCACCGTGCCTTTCGAGCCCAGGATCACCCACCGTTGACCCAACAATGCCTGATCGAGCCAACCGCCTACCATCTGCATCGACAGGAAGCCCTCGGGCGTAATGCGGCGGACGATCCCGCCGAGTTCGTCCATGTGCGCATCCAGCATGATTCTGGGGCCATTCGTTCCATGTTGCGCGAGTACAGAGCCAAGACCGTCGTAGCTTATTTGTGTCGCGAGGGGCTTAAGCTCCCGCACCATGATCGCCCGCACCTCCTCCTCATAGCCGGACGGCCCAGGGGCGTCAGCCAAGGTTTGCAGCAGCGCCTCTACCCGATCGCGGCCGATCGCCGCCGGCGCCACAGTCAGAGCACTCGCACACACGCCGAGCGCCCACAAGACGATGAATGAATAAGAATTCCGCGTGTACATAACGCTCCATTGATTTGTTTATTGTGAGAGTTAAGTTCCAGTGTACGCCCGGAGGTACTAGGCTCACGAGCCCTCGGCCCATGTTCTGCGCATGAATCGGCCGGCCGCGTCCGAGAACGTGCATGGCTCCGGCAAGCTTGAGTTCGGGGGCGGCCGGCGACTTCAGGGATCCGTAGCCATCCGGCTGAACGATGTCCGGCCGGCGACGCGAACGTTGATACGTGGTTCCGCGGAGGTATTCCAGCGCACTCCGCGAAATCGACCGGAGGTTGCGACGGGTTAGCCGTGAGCGCGGCGGCCGCTGATGGGCGGTTCGGCGGCGCTCTTTTCGCGAGGATCGTTGCTGCGATTCAATGCGGTTGATTCGGATCGTCGAAAGTGGGCGATCAGCCTTGTCAAGCTCGTCGCCTGCTCGGTCAGCGCCTCCGCTGCCGCAGTATCCTCTTGGACTAGCGCGGCATTCTGTTGCGTCATCGTGTCCATCAAGGTCACGGCTTTGTTCACCTGCTCGATCCCCGAGGCCTGCTCGCGGCTCGAGCTGGCGATCTGCGCCATTACTTCCGTGACCTTCTTCGCGCGCGTCACGATTTCATCGAGTACCTTGCCCGATTCATCCACCAGCCTCGTCCCTTCATTCACCTTGCCGACTGAGTCGTGGATCAGCGCCTTGATTTCCTTGGCCGCCCCCGCGCTCCTCGAGGCGAGGTTCCGTACCTCGGATGCCACTACGGCAAAGCCGCGCCCCTGTTCGCCCGCCCGGGCCGCTTCCACCGCCGCGTTCAGCGCCAACAGATTTGTCTGAAACGCGATCTCATCGATCACGCCGATGATGTCGGCGATCTTCTTGCTCGCAGCGTTGATCGCGCTCATCGCGACCACGGCCGAGCCTACGACACGGCCACCGCGCTCGGCCTGCTCGCGCGCCGCTTCCGCCATCTGCCTGGCGTGCGCCGCGTTTTCCGCGTTGTTCTTGACAGTCGAGGTCATCTGTTCCATCGAGGAGGCCGTCTCCTCCAAGCTGGAGGCTTGCTCCTCGGTCCGCCTGCTCAATTCGAGGGTGCCGCGGGAGATTTCCTCAGCGCCAAGCTGTACCTCTTGTGAGGTGCTGGTCAGACTGGTGACGACTTCCGTCATGGACTGAATCATCGAATTGACCGATATCGCGAGCGCTTTGAAGTGACCCGACTTGTCGTCAATTTTCACTCTCGGCGTAAGATCGCCCTCGACGGCCCGTTGCACCACCCGCATCGTTTCCGCCACTGTCGTTGAAACGCTCCCGATCAGTTGGTTGATGCTGCGCACCAGTAGCTCGAGGTTACCAGTCTTGCCGTCCGTAGTGATGCGCCGATCGCCCGCGCCGCTAAGTGCGGCCTGGATCACATCCTGAGATTCGCGCACCGCACTATCAAACGCCCGCGCCTCGAGGATGATCGGCGTAATTTCGCTCGCGAACTTGACCACCTTCCAGGGTTTGCCGTCCCGGCCGATCAGCGGATTGAAGCTTGCGCGTACCCAGACTTCGCGACCGTTCTTGCCCGCGCGCCTGAAGCGCCCCTGCTCGTACTGACCCGCGTGCAGGTGTTCCCACAAGGCCCGATATTCCGCTGCCTCTCGGTCTGTCGGATTGACGAACAGCGTGTACGGCTGTCCGAGAATCTCCGCCAGGGTGTAGCCAAACATCTTTAAATAACGGTCGTTCGCAGCCAGCACCGTGCCGTTCATGTCCAGCTCGATGACGGCCTGCGACTCGTTGATCGCTGCATAAAGAGACTCTAGCTCACGCAGACGCTTTGAGTTCATCAGCCCCGTCAAGCCACCGAATGCCGTTTTGATGGCTCCCATAAGACGATCCTATGCCTTGATCTGGAAAACCAAACTATCGGCTCGGCAGGCGAAATCTTGAGTCAAGACGGCGGCAAAGACGGGCGGCGGAGCCTTAGCGATCTAACGAATCCGCCGCCGACATGGCCGAATCTCTGCGACCTAGTTCACGCATCGCCCCCAAAATCTCTTGTAAGGGGTCAAGCGCTCTGGGATCCGCGGCGTTCTGACGTCAAGTCAGAGCGCTTGAAATCCGGTCGCTCCCTCTATCGCGTCGGACGGGTATCTGGCCTCGCCCCGGTGAACAACGGCGGGGCATTCACCGGGAATTGCAGATCATTCGCCGAATATCGCGTGAGCGCCTGCAGGATCGCGCTCAAGATTCCCCCGTCGAACGAACCCGAAGTCTAACCAACGGAGATAGTCATGAAAAACGTCATCAAAACTCAATCTAATTTAGTGAAATTCATAGTGGTCGCCGGCTTCCTAGGCTTAGGCTGTACTGCCATCGCCGGAACTGCCATGGCGCAGGAACCCGCCACGGCATCAGCGACAAAGTGGTCGGTAAGCTACCCGGTAGGATATTCGGACCTTGATGTGTCGAAGCTGAAAGGAGCGAAAATGCTCTACTTGCGCATTCGCTACGCGGCGGAAACGCTCTGCGAGAGTGCTGCCACTTGGGGCAAGAAAGAGGGTGACGCCTGCGTGCAAAAGGCGGTCAATGACGCCGTTGCCCGCGTCGATGCCCCGATGCTGACACAATACACTCAGCTGCGTAGCAAGGGTGATAAGGCCGGCCTCCTGCAGCTTGCGAAGGCCAATTGATCTTTGCGTTAAAAATTACAATGCCGCGATGCTAGCGGCGGCGAGGAGCGATGGAAACGAAACAAATTCCTACCCTGTACGAATGGGTCGGCGGCAGAGAACGGCTCGAAGCTCTGTTCATGAAGTTCTATGCGCGAGTTCCGGCCGATCCGATCTTGGGACCCGTGTTTGCGAATATGTCGCCCGATCATTTTAGGACCGTCGCACATTTCGTCGGCGAGGTTCTCGGCGGACCCGCGCTCTACAGTGGCGATGGGACGCATGGGCACTCAACGATGGTCGCCAAGCATCTCGGGCGCCACTTGACCAATGAGCAACGCAAACGATGGATGACGCTGCTACTCGATACGGCGGATGAACTAAACCTGCCGGATGATCCTGAGTTCAGGTCTTCACTGGTCGGATATTTGGAATGGGGTTCTCGCCTGGCGACCATCAACTCCGCAACCACCGAGAATCCAATCGACACCAAAACGCCGATGCCCCAATGGGGATGGGGTGAGACGAAAGGTCCGTATCAGCCCTGATCGCGGCACCCAATCGATACTCGGCAGAAAACACCCACGTCGAAGCAGTACTCAGGTACGACGTGAACGTTCATAAAAGCGCCGAGATTTGGCCGCGTTCCCGCAAACGGCCATGTCGCACCAGCGCCGGCCGCCCGACTTGGAACTGTCGAAGAAGACCCACGAGCAATTCCCGCCCTGACACATGCGCAGTCGATCGGTCGGAGCCGCCAGCACGTGTTCGATCATTCGGTATGCGACCAGAGCGGCGATCAAATCTAACTCCGCTGCGTCGCTTCGCACTTTGGCGATGACCCGTGAATCCTCGAGACGCAGCTCGTGAGCCTCGGTTGCAGCGACCCAGTATCGCTTTAGCAATTCAAGCGCTGCCTTGGGCGGCACGCCACCGGTGACGAGCGAGCTGACCAACGTGAACAACGATTCGCGCAGATCCTTGGCCCGTGCAAGAGCGCTGCCCGCCGCCACCGGACTGTGTTGCGCGCTTTTTTTCAGTGCCTTTAGATTTTTTTCGGGTAGCAATTGCACCCGCGTTGCCCAATCGAGCAGCCGCTCATAGCTGTCCAGCCAGTCACGCGGCAACTCATCCCGGCCGGTTACCGTATTGACGAAATCGAGCGCGGGATCTCCGCCAACAAAGTCGCGCTCCGAAAAATCGTGCGCTTCAATAACCGGTAATCTTGGTTTCATAGGTTAACGAATCATAGTACCAATGCGCTGGCGGATCCAGGTTACACACTCGGGACGGCTTTCGATGGCCTCGACGCGAAGGAACGCGAGTCAGTTTGTGTGCGGCGCGAGTTCGCGCGAAGGTACAGCGCGGATCGGCGCGGGCGCCGCTAGCGCAACAGCGAACGTCCTGTAGGTCGTAGGCGGAGCTGCTGAGGCGGCGAACTGAGGCAGGCTTCCAACTCAGCTTGAATGCTGAGCCACGGCCTTAAACGCGACAGCTTCTGGTGGCTCGCGACACTCGCTTCATCGTCTTTAAAGGAGGCAAACCAAACGAAAACCTCCTCGCCCTCACGCACCGGCAATGCCGGATACGTGTTTGGCGCGTGCTCGGTGTTAAAGGCAGCACGCGGCACGATGCCGGCACGGAGCAGCGCGGGCCGCATCTTCTCGCGGTAGAATTTAAGAAATCTGACCCGATCCTCCTGCCGCAGGCCATACACCGTGGCTTCTACCAGCGAACTCGGCTCGGCGGCGCCGACGGGTGGCCGGGACTTCGGAAGATCATCAAAATCACGCCCCGGACGGATGGAACGCAGCAGCAAAACATTGTCCGAATCAATCATGGTGGCCGCCGCCGCCTTACCATGCGCTTTCCAGACAGGGCCGCCATAGAAGGATGCGAGCGCTTGCCTTCGCACCTCCATATTCGCAAATCCGCGCACCCAGACGAACCGGTCAGGCTGGTCGGCATCCCTGAATTGCCCATAAATGCGCATGCCCACCGCTTCCTGCGATTCCACGAACTCGCGATCGAACAGTTCGATGAGCGTGTCGCGCTGACCGGGGTGCAACGTGTATTGGCGCAGCTCGAACACGGTACAGCATTTGAGACTTGGGTCCCCAGCTGCCGCCTGCGCCGACCCGAGCATGGCGGTTAGCGACGAGAGCGCCACCAGGATCGCTCGCGATCGGCGCGCGCAAGGGGAATTCATGGAACGATGTAATTTCATGGATGGCGCTTTGCCGGTTCCGATGCAACGCGCCGGAATTCCATGATCCAGTTGGTATTCCAGGTCTTGCCGGCGTCGTCCGAGCTCGCCTGCTCCCAATGCGCGGAGGTGAGCGTGATTTGCGACCAGATAAAGCGTGTACGGACAATTTTGCCGTTCACGGGGCTGTCGGAATAAAAAGTACCCAGGCCGTTCTCGAAGCGCCCTTTGACCGGCGGGTCGAGCGGAAAGTGAGGATAGCGGCTGTCAATCCACCAGATTGCCCATTCTTGCGTCTTCGGATCGAACGCGCGTATCGCGGTACCGTAGCTAATCCGGGTCGGCCTGGCAAAGACATGCTCTTCGATATCACCCTGTCCCGCCATGAATGGCCGTGTCGTGCACGTTCCATCGAATTCCTTCCAGCTGCCGCCACTGGCCGCATTCTTCACCCGATGGTGCACCTGCCATTGACCGTATTCGAAATCAAAACCGTGCATGCCTTGCGGTCCCACTGATGCCGTAACAGCGCCACTCTGCGCAAATGAGGAGGACGTCATCGTTGTCAACACGAACGTCATACTCACCGCCAGCCCGGCCGGAATCGTCTTCATCGCAATCTCTCTTGGGACTAACTGGGACATTAGGCCATACAAAACCTGCCAGCCTGTGTCATGTATGGTTCATCGGAGTCCATCTTATACTAACCGGTAATCGGCGCTTGACAGGTTATAGTAACTGCCGCATGCTTTTACGCGGCGGCCTGTGGTATGGCTGATGGCGCCGTTGCATGGAATCCGCGCACTCTCAAAATTCGTCCTAGGAACCTTATGCGACTACTGTTGTTTTTGATTCCGGCCCTGCTTTGCACGACATCCGTGGTGGGCGAAGTACGAAGCAGCGTGGACGCCCACCTGACAGCATCTAACGACGACGCGAGTCATGCTGTCAGCCACGCCTCCGCGGCGAGCGCCGCCAACAAAGCCTTGTTTGAGCGTCTCGTGGGTACGTGGGATGTGAGTTATGAGATTTTCGATAAGGACGGAAAAACGCGCACCTATCGTGGCGAGGTTACGTATAAATGGATTCTCGACGGTCAGGCGCTGCAGGAAGTGTGGACCTCGGATTCCCTGAACAAGGTCCCGCAGCCCTACAGCACAACGATTGGATTTCAGGATGGTAAGCGCGATCGATGGACGGAAGTGTGGATCTACCCGGCGCAAGGAATGACGCTCAACGTCAGCGGTGTGGCAGAGGCCGAGAGAATCGTACTCACCGGGCGCGATGATGCCGGCGCGAACCAGCGCTGGGAGATCGACGACATTCAGGCCGATTCGTTTGTCTACCACTTTGAAATCTCCACCGACGAGGGGAAGACTTGGCGCGCACTGGGCGTGAACCATATGCGCCGCCATCGCGCATGACTATCGCACCTCGACTAAACGCTCACGAAGCGCATAGAGAACGGCCATCTCAGGTATGCTTGATGAATCATGAAAGCCGCCTCGCTAGTCCAAGTCAGAAATGATCGGGTGATCGTCACAGAGTGGCGCTTTGCGCCGGGTGCTGAAACGGGGCAGCATGTCCATGCCCACGACTATGTCGTGGTGCCGCTGACAAGTGGCACATTGAGATTGGAGGAATCCACGGGGACGAGAGAAGTCCGGCTCGAGTCCGGCGCGTCCTACGCGCGCCCCGCCGGAATTTCCCACAATGTGATCAACGCTAACGCTTATGAGTTTCGATTTGTCGAAATAGAATTACTGCGCGACATAGGTTAACTCGCTTGCTCTAGCAGCCGCGTCATGATCCTCTTAAAGATGACAGAAACGCAGTCCGACTAACGTGGATTTTCCTATCGGACCTGCTCCAATACAGTCTTTGCTACATCGCACGCCTCGCGGCAGGCGGCCGGCCACGTCTTGAAGCTCGCCAGATGCCGGCCGCGATGATCATGCCGACGGTGAAATCGTAGATGCAGAAATTACCGACCCGATAAAACGGCATGTACTTGTACAACGCGAGGGGTTCGATGATGTGCTCTTCAATGAATACCCACGTGAGGCCGATAGCCAATCCGACAGCTATTCGAACTGCCCAGGGTAATTGTCTGAACAACAGTCGTTCCATACAATCCTCACCGTCCGCCACGACGGACATTGATAAGTATCCGGGACAAGGGTAATACTTAAACTATAGTTTAAGTCAAGCGAGGCATTACGCTCCCATGAAGATCGGCGCGGTCGCAAAAAACGCGGGCATTCGCCCATCAGCGATTCGCTTCTACGAAAGAGTCGGCGTGCTACCGCAGGCTTCCCGCAAGGGCGGCCAGCGCCCGAAGCGATCGGTAAATCGACCCAAGCGAGAGGCCCGCTAGTCGCTATGCAAGAACATCGATACCAAACCCGATGCTCGCTGCGTGCACCAACGAAGACACGGGCATCGTCCGATTGCGTCAGCGCGTCCATTATTTCTGCGCCACACCACGCAAGCTCGATGCCAACGAAATTGACGTCATGTCTTTTGTTGTCTCTTATGTTGTGGGGTGGGTGCAAACCGAGCGTCGCCGCCGAGGCTGTCGCTGAATCGCCGCTGGGCGCGATCGAGCGGCTCCATCAAGCCATGCGTGACGCGGACGCCAAGACGGTCGACCGCTTGCTGCATGCCAATTATCAGGGCTTGTCGCTGCAGGGCCCACAGGGAAATCGTCACGTATTCGTCGAGACACGGGATAGGGCTGTGGGCGACATCGCGAAATTGAAGCCCGGTGAATGGGAAGTGCGATTCTTAAGCACCGCGACGCGAGTTGATCCGAACGGGCTTGCTCATGTCTGGGCGAGATACGTATTTCTCTACAAGGGCGCGCTCGATCACTGCGGCTATGAATCCTATGGCTTGTTCAAGACAGGAGAAGGCTGGAAGATCATCAGCTTTGCTGATACCGACAATCCCTTGAACGGCAAGTCGGCGGATGATGTGTGCCCGAAGGGCTGAAGTACCCCCGCCAACGAGACTACACACATTGACGATCTAGGCAGATTGCAGTTCTGCCTGGTGTGCTGACACCAGGTCGGCCATGCTGTCGAAGCGAAAGTTGTACTTCGGAGTACCGGGAGGAGGGATTGTCGCTCCCCAGCCTTGCGCAGCGTGACGGCGGTCGATCCAAGCAGATGCAAGACCGAAGTGGTTAGCGGGCGCGTGGTCATGGAATAGGCTCTGTGCAGTGTGCAGGACATCGGAGCTTTCCAACCGAAAATCGTCATGCAGGCGCTTGAGCATGTACTCAAAGTTCCGGTAGTTCGGCTTGTATGATTCAATGTCCTGCGCGGTAAATATGCCATCGAAGTCCACTTTTAGGCGCGCATTGCTACTGCGGAACGAGATGCGGTCCACGTTCGATAGGATAACGAGTTTGTAGTGCTTCTTGAGGTGCTGCAGCGCATTCGCAGAATCAGGAAACTCTGGCCAGTCCGGGACTGAGGCACCAAATATATTGGCTTCCTCGTTTGTCACGGCGACTCCCCATTCCTTCGCCAGGCGCTTATATACGACGGATAACAGCTGCGAGTACGGCATCGCCGGTGTTACTTCTTCCTGCGAAGACTCGTGTTTGGCGAAAGTCTGGAGCAGTTGATCCCGCGGTTCGGATACCTTTGCTTTCCGGGCAAGGGGCGCGAGTGCGTTGAGAATACCCGATTCCCAATCGATCAGCGTTCCGTAGCAATCGAACGTCAGCACCTTGAACTGGGTTAGCTTCACAAAAACTCCTGTTCAAATCATCGGCCGAAATCAGAGCATATACCAATCGCCGCTCCAGTAAGTCCGATGGTTGAGTTAGGCGCGCTCTTCCGTTGGCAAGTGGTACTCGTAGACATAGAAATCATTGTCGCGAATCCACCCCTCGCGCTCGTACAGGCGCTGGGCAGGCAGATTCGTTACCGCAGTCTGCAGCATGAGCTGACCAGCGCCCTGCGACCCTGCATACTCGACTCCCACCCGTAACAGTGCCGCAGCTGCTCCGCAGCGCCGCGCCTGCGGCGCGACGAACAGATCGTAGAGCACAAACATGCGTGCCAGCGACACCGAAGCGAAACACGGGTAGAGCTGGGTGAAACCGATCGCAGCGCCCTGCAGTCGCGCGACGAACACCACCGACTCCTGCCGCGCGAGCCGATCTGCCAGAAATGACCGCGCCCGCGGATCATCGGCCTGACCGTAGAAGCGCCGATAAGCATCGAACAGCGGCGCGATCTCATCGACGTGGCGCAGCTCGGCCCGTTCAATGCTGACTTGGGTATTCATGCTGATATTCTCCGTCTGGCCGGGCGGTTGGTGCGTCATGCACTCGCCCGGCACCGGCGAATTTCGCAATCTCTCACATACTGAGCTTCTCGAACGCGGCAACCTCCCCGGTCTTGAGCTCGCGCCATCGAGCCATGCCTAAGGCTGCCTCGCTCTTCAGTTCGGCGAACATGGCCTCGTTCTGCGCAGTCGGCGCGGCATCGCCGGAACCCACGAGCGAGCCGAGCGCCGCCAGCGTGTTGTTTAGACGTACCGGATAGTTCAGCGCGTCCTCGGAGGCGTGCGAGCGCGGCTGTATCAAGATCTCCTCAACCTCGGTCAGCTTACGGTCGAGGGCATCGCCGGCGGCCGCGACTTTGGCCGCTTGCGATCCGGCCGCTGCCTTCTTTGCCGCCATGATCTTGACCCGGGTGGCGCGGATGTCGAGTACGGTGTCATGCACCTCGGTCAGCAGGGCGTTGATCGCACTATGCAGAGCGAACTGCTTGGCCAGTTCATTAAGAGTCGCCGTGCCGCGCGGATCCGGTACGATCTCGAGCGGCTGAGTCTGGCTCGTACCATCGACGGTCAGCTTGACCTGGTAGTGGCCCGGCAGCACTTTAGGACCGGCCACGCTACCTGCCCATAAGGGCGCGTTCTTGATGGCGCGCGCCTTGTCTGTGCGCAAGTCCCAAGCGAAAGTGTTGAAACCAGCGAAATGTGGTGGCTTGATTGGTTTGGACGCACGTCCCCCCTCTTCCTCCTCCTCTTCCGGCTCTGACTTGGCCTCGTCCTCACCGGGACTCTTGGCATCCTCGGATTCCGGGAAGTGACGGATCAGTTTGCCGCTCGCATCGAGAATATCGAGGCTGATGCGCTGATCGAGCGGGTCAGGCTTGTCCTTATCTTTATCCTTGTCCTTGTTGTCGGAATCTTTGTCGGCATCCTTAGGAGGTCGCGGTTTGCCGATCTGCGACGACAAGGTGTAGCTGATCACCGCGCCGGCCGGCGGGTTCGAACCGCCGAAATAGCGCAGTTGCCCGCCGCGGAAAACCGTGTGGTTGGCGACGGCCGGCTTGAACAGATGTGCCGTCTCGGTCGGAATCGTGGGTGCCCACTGCCGCACGGGTGATAAATCGTCGATCATCCAGAAGGCACGGCCGTGTGTGGCGACGGCCAGGGCATCGCCGTGCACCACGAGGTCATGCACCGGCACCACAGGCAGGTTCAATTGCAGGCTCTGCCAGTGAGCGCCATCGTCATAAGACAGCATGATGCCGCTCTCCGTGCCGGCGTAAAGCAGACCTGAGCGGGCCGGATCACGCCTGATGACGTGCAGATACGCATCCGGCGCCAGCCCCTCGGTAATGGGAGTCCAGCTTTTGCCATAGTCCTCGGTGCGGAATGCATAAGGCTTGAAATCATCGAGCCGATGCCGCTCGGCGGCGACATAGGCGACAGCGGGATTGTCAGGATCGGGCTCGATCACTTGGACCGTGGCGAAATCGGGCATGCCCTTGGGCGTCACATTAATCCAGTGGGCTCCGCCATCCCGCGTCAGATGCACCAGCCCGTCGTCGCTGCCCGCCCAGATCAAATCCTTGGCTTTAGGCGATTCGGCGACGGCGAAGATGGTGTCATAAGTCTCGACGCTGGTATTGTCCTTGGTCAGCGGTCCACCCGAAGAACGCTGCTTGGATTTGTCGTTGCGGGTCAGATCGGGCGAGATCACTGTCCAGCTGCGGCCCTGATCGAGCGAGCGAAACAGCACCTGTGCCGCAAAGTAGAGGGCGTGCGGCTCGAATTTCGAGATCATGATCGGCGCCGTCCACTGGAATCGATATTTCAGATTCTCCGCAGCCCAGCCCATGGTGTTGCGCGGCCACGGCGTGATCTCAATGTTTTGACCGGTGCGCCGGTCGTGGCGGGTCAGCTCGGCGTCGTAGCCGCCGCCATACACGATATTGGCATCTGTGGGGTCGGGAATGATGAAGCCGCTCTCACCGCCGCCGACCGGGTTCCAATCTTCGATGCCGACTCCGCCTGAGCGGCCGGCTGTCGCGATGGAAATACTGGAATTGTCCTGCTGGTCGCCGTAGAGGCGGAACGGAAATTCGTTGTCGGCGGCGATGTGATAGAACTGGGCGGTCGGCTGGTTCATCTCCGAGGTCCAAGTCTCGCCGCCATCGACCGAGACATTGGCGCCGCCGTCATTGCCTTCGATCATGCGCTTAGGATTGGTCGGGTCGATCCACAATTCGTGATTGTCGCCATGCTGGGTCTTTATCGTCTTGAAACTCTTGCCGCCATCGATCGAACGGTAGAGCGAGGTGTTGAGGACATAGACGCTATTCGCATCCTTGGGATCGGCGAAGACCGTATTGAAATACCAGGCCCGCTGTTTGATGCTGTTCTTGTCGCTGACGAGGCTCCAGGTCTCGCCGCCGTCATTCGTGCGGAAGAGCCCGCCTTTCTTGGCTTCGATCATCGCATAGACCACTTTGGAGTCAGTAGTCGGAGCGACATTGATGCGGCCCAGGATGCCGTCCGGCAATCCGCCTCCGCTTAAACGCCGCCAATGCTCGCCGCCGTCGAAGGACTTGTAGAGACCGCTGCCCGGTCCGCCGCTCTCCATGATCCAAGACTTGCGATATGCCTGCCACATGCCGGCATAGAGGATCTTGGGATTATTTGGATCGAAGGCGATGTCCGAAGCGCCGGTCTTGGCGTCGACATAAAGCACTTTCTTCCAATTGGCGCCGCCGTCAGTAGAGCGGAACACGCCGCGCTCCTGATTGTCGCCGAAGGTATGGCCGAGTGCCGCCACGAGAACGATGTTGGAGTCGGAGGGGTCGATGATGATGCGGCCAATCACCTGGCTGTCGCGCAGCCCGGAGAAGCGCCAAGTTTTTCCGGCATCAGTCGATTTGTAAAGGCCATTGCCGGTGGCGACGTTGCCGCGAATGTTGATCTCGCCCGTGCCTGCATAGACGATTTTCGGATCAGATGGCGCCACGGCGACGGCACCGACGGCTGCCGCGGCCTCGGGAAAATCGTCCCATAACGGCTTCCAGCTGGTGCCTCCATCGATGGTCTTCCACAATCCGCCGGTGGCGGCGCCGAAGTAATAGGTGTTGGGCTCGCTGATAACGCCCGCAACGCCCGTGGCACGACCGCCGCGGAAGGGACCGACTAGTCGAAACTTAAGTCCGTCGAGCGGCGAGTTCGCCGCCGAATCCGTGGACTTGACGGGAGCAAACGATGGATCCGCCGCAACCGAAACAGTGGCGGACAGTAAGGCAAGAATGATGACCCAGGGGCGTGATGCAGACATTCGATCTCCCGTTTATCAGCAGTCAGGCTAGCGACTGCTTTCCAAACTGTCCAGCAGGGCATCCCCTTACCGGGTGAGCTAATTTCTGTCGCCTTCCCTGGTGAACGTGCTGGTTGTACTCTCGCCTTGATGCCGGGCGCGGAAACTATTCAGAGCCCCGCGCAAGTAATTTTTGGTATCTCAATTGCATCGACCAACATGTGGGGCCCTGCAAAACTGACATTGACTCTCTCGATGCAGCTGTATGGCTGCAAACCTTGTCGCACTCGAGAACAGCTGGCAGGGTGGTTCCCCGTGCATGTCATGCCTTTCGTTCCCAGGATCGATATTGCCAATGAGAACGGCATGTCAATCCGAATCCAAGAGTGAACCGATTGCTCAAATCTCTCCTGATGGACAAAATAGCATCCGCTCAGCAACGCGGATGCACCAATAAGAAGAAGTGTCTTTCGCATAGTTCGATCCAGGGGGCTCGACATAGTGCTTCGCGGGATTCGAGGCGCACCAGCCTCTTTGCACTTCTTGGCAATTTTCTGAGCTAGGTAACGCAGCCGACGGCTTCAACGCCGGAATAGTCGCGGCGCGAGCATCCCGGTTCGTGCCATGTAGGCGGCATACTGCTCCGGGAATAGCTGCAGCATGGCGGATTCTTCGCGTCGAGCGCTGTAGATGAAGTACGCGCCGACCGGGACCAGCATCAGCGTCCAGGAAACGTTGACGCCAAGCGCGGAACCGAGCATCGCCAGAATCAGTCCCGTGTAGATCGGATGACGTATGAGTGCGTAGGGTCCGCTGGTGACCAGTTCGGGCTGCTCCTTGCGAGACATGGGCATGCCCCAATTGCGCCCCAGGTGCCACCGCGCGCTGATCGCCAAGCCAAAGCCGAGCACACACACTGCGACGCCGGCCCAGCCGAGGGTACTGGAGTGGCTGGCAGAACGCTGGGTTTTCGCGAGAAACTCTCGAAGCGACGGGGACCGCAGCATCGCGGCGATCAATAAGATCACGATCAGGCGCAGGCCGATCCCCCCGCGCCACAGGCGCCCAGTCGCGTTGCGCTTCGCGCCCATAGCAGCGACTGCCCAGTAGGCAACAAACAACAGCCATAACCCTGCGGTGATCCGATGGTTCAGGCTCACTCTGGAGGAGAGTTTCGCGCCTTGTCACGGAAGACACAAATCCAGTGTCTAACCGTGCCGATCTTCCTGAGAGCAGCGGCGTTGGGGGACCACTATTTCATCACGGACCATCCGTCCGGCTGCTGACCGACGAGACAATGGTCGCTCATGGACTCGTATGGGACTCCAAACGGCGCGATTGGATCAGCCACTCCCGAGGCCATTCGGGGCGCGGTTCGAAGCTTTAAACTTTCCTTAAAGGCGATTACCGGGTAAAAGAAACTTCAACATTCTGAGGGAGCAATCGTGTCTACAGTTTCTTACGCACTATGGGCGTTTGCCGCCGGCGCGCTGATTCCGCTGATGGCGATACTGAATGCCGGGCTAGCGCGAGCAGTGGGGGGACCAGTCCAAGCCGCCGTTATCTTGTTCACTGTTGGATTGGTGGCATCACTGTTGGTTGCCGCAACGGCAACGATGCGCATTCCGGAGTTGCAAACCATAGTTCGCATCCCACCCGCCCAATTCGCTGGAGGCGTCATCGTCGCCTTCTACGTTCTCAGCATCACGTTTCTTGCACCGCGATTTGGTGTCGGCAACGCGATTCTATTTGCAGTGACGGCGCAGCTCATATCTTCGGCGGTGATCGATCACTACGCTTTAGCGGGAGCATCACTGCGGCCATTGACATCCATTCGGGTACTTGGACTGACAATTGTCATTGTCGGCCTTGTACTTACGCAGATTGCTGACCGCGTTACCGTCAGTGCTACCGAGCCCAAATAACGCGTCCGCCTCGAATCGTATTGCGCACTCGCGCGAAGGCGGTTGGATCCTTCGCCGGGTCCGAGTCCAGCAATACGAGATCTGCGTCCATGCCATTCGCGACGCGTCCTTTGTGGTCGGCATACCCAAACCGCTCTGCCGGTGCCGTGGTGAGGGCTCTCAAAATTGCCCTCCAGTCAAGGGCAGCGGACATCAGTCGGTATTCGTCAGTGGTGTCGAAGGCATCGGTATACCCAACGTCCGTACCAAATAGAATCTGGCCCCCCGCGGCGGCATAGTCCTTGACCTCTGTCGTAATCATGGTTATGGCTTGCGCGAGATCGTTGGAACTCTCGCCGTTTCTGCGCGCCTCCACTTCAAAAAGAGTCATCGTTGGAATCAGCGCCATGTTCTTGTTGCGCAGCCTGGTGATTAATTCGGGAGACCATCTCTCGTCGGCGCCGCCGCCATCCCCGGCTGTTGTGTGAGCGAGGACATCGACCCCAGATTCGATTGCCACGTTCAGTCCCGCCAGGTTGGAGGGATGAGCGAAAGCAGGTTTGCCACGTTTGTGTGCCTGCGCGACGACGGCCTTTGCAATGTCGATTCGCATTGGCAGAACACCTATCTTTCCTCCGACGATGGCGCCCGCGAAGACCTTCACTCCGTCGGTGCCACGCTTGAGTTGCCGCGCGGCGCGCGTGGCGGCCTCTGTCGGCGTTGCGACCTCTTCACTCGGCCAGCCCTGTGATTTGAGGAAATCTCGCACATAAATAGGCGTCCCGTCCTTGAGGAAGAACGGATCGCCGACGGTGAGAATCTTTGGACCCTGGATCTCGCCTGAATCGATGCGCCGTCGTAGCGCCAGCGTGTTGTCGGTTGAGGACGCGAGATCAAAGACCGTCGTGAAACCCCATCGGGTGAGCATCGCCTGCAGGGCGCCCTCGATGGTCGCGGCGTTGGCGGTAGCCGCGCCGAGCACCCCTGGGGTCATGAGATGAATATGGTTGTTCCAGAACCCAGCGGTCAGCACGGTACCGTGTGCATCGAGCACTCGAACGCCGGACGGAACCGGTGTTTTGGCACGAGATCCCGCGCTAACAATCCGGCCATCTTTCACCACAACGACGCTGTCCTCAACCGGGTCGGCGTCGGGCGATGAGTACAACTTGGCCCCCACGATGGCAAGGTCCTTTGAGGCTGGTGTGAGTGCCTCTCGCGCGATGGATTTTGCGTTGAACGGGAGGCCAACGGTCAGGCCGACAAGCAGGCAAGGCACAGCACTCATCCAACGGCGAGTGTTTTGGGAATTGATCATGGGGTTCTCCGCGAAGGGATTCCTGAAAACGACTCGATGCAGCGGCGAAGGACGGTACGAAACAGATTCTTGAACTGCTTTTCGTCTGAGAAGCGGTTCGCGCGCAACATCGAGACCATGCCCTGCGCCAGGGCCGACAGCGACAACACGAATTCCAGTGCCGGTTTGTCGCCCACACGCCCATCTGCCCGCGCCTGGTCGATCCGTACCATGACCATCGCAATGACGGGCGAGCGGCCTGCAGCGAAGTCGCCGGGATATTGTCGCGCGTCGGGTGCCGGTAGAAAGAACGCCGCGTCGAATCGGTGGGGCTGTTCGAGAGCGAACTCCATGAACGCCTCGCTCAATTCGTCCAGCCACTCCATTGGATCCTGCGACTTAAGCGAGCGCACTACTTTCTCCCACGCCGCAAGGCCGTCCTCCACAAGCGCGTTCAGTAGTGCGTCCTTGTCGGCAAAGTGCCGGTACAGCGCCATCGGCGAGACGCCGGCTCGTGCGGCCACCTTGCGAATCGTGAGATTTGCAATTCCTTCTCGGTCAACGACGGCCCTGGCGGCGGAAAAGATGCGATCTCTTGTCATGCGTACATAGTACACATCAGCGCGTACTAAGTATACACCAACCCGTGCAACCGCACAGTCTTGCTGGACAACGTATTTTTAGATGTCCATCATTACGACGTCGTGGGGAAGCTTCGGCCACGCATCGCTTTTGGCGGCCCGTAGTGAACCTCGAAAGACGCGGCTCGGTGCGATTCCTCATCCACTACTAAGCTGACGACCGCTGAAAAATGATGCGCCTTGGCCACTTGCTCCAATTGCGGCGGCGGAACCAATGTTCGTTGCGCACCCAAGGGCATGCCCAATGGTGTCGCGAAGATCCCAGCCACGATTTTCATTTACCAAGCCGGCCCAGAGGTCACCCCAAATAGCAGCCTCATCACTTCGGCATTCCATTCAGACCGCTCGCTTCCCGCAGCGCCTTCCCTTCCAGTCGATAGCCGTCCAAGAACACAGTATCCACGTGGCGAAGGTTGGCGAGGTTCTTCGAGACATCCCCATCCACAAGGATGACGTCCGCCGTCTTTGCAGGCGCGATCGACCCTGTGCGATCGGCCATGCCGGTCATGCGGGCAGGGATGATGGTTGCGGTCTGCAGCGCTTCCACATTGCTTAAGCCCGCTTGGCGGTAAAGCTCCAGTTCGCGCACCAACTCAAGTCCCGACCCATCCGTGCCAGCGACAATACGGACACCCGCTTGATGGAGCTTCCCCACAAGCTGCACCATCTTGGCGAAGCTTCGGCGATAGTCGTCGCGCGTGAGGCCCTCGGACAGAGGATAGCCCCCGATCTTCCAATTGCGGGTGACGGACGGCGGCGCGATCTCCTCAAACGGCGCATATTCCGGCGAGATGGCGCTGCCGTCGGAGGTCATCAGCGGCTCCCATACCGTTAGCGTCGGATCGATGATTATCTGTCGCCTCGAGAGCTCGGCGTAGAAAGCCTTCATCGCCGGGGCATCAAGATCGACGTCCTTGCCGTACCGGGCGGGGCCCTCGAGCCGCGCGGCGGTATTCGACTTGTCAACCACATCTTGCGGCATCGCCTGCATCAAGATGAAGTTGATGTGCGTAACTTCGTCATAGCCCGCCCGCACCGCATCCAGAGGGCGCATGCCCGCGGGCACGTGGCCATGCACATGCAGGCCGAGTTTATGTGCCTCGGCGGCGCCCGGAGCAATCCACGCCGGGTTCATCGACGTATAAAACTTGACGCCCCATAGGCCCGCCGCCTTGATCTTATCTACGGCGGCAATGGTCTCCTCCGCCGACGACACCGTGAGCGCGCCCTGCGCGGCCAGCGGGTTCTTGCCATCTATGATCACTGAGATCTTTCCGTCGGGGGCGAGCAGCTCGCCGGCAGCGCGACGCTTGTAGATGCTCAGCGCGTCGTCGATGATCGTGCCGGGGCTCCGATAATTCGTCATGCCTGTCGCGACGTTTTGCAGGAGGTTCCAATCGTCCCCCACATGCTGGTGCGAGTCCCACAGTCCGGGCGTCAGTGTTTTGCCGCGCCCATTGATCAGGACGGCGCCCGGCGGGGGCTGATCGATCCCGCAGGGCCCACCGCGGCAACCTTGCCATCGGCAATCAAGACCGCGCGGTCGGGCAGGTATCGCCCAGCGACCGAATCGAACATGAGAACGTGATCGACTAGCGTTGGCGTCCGATTAGCGGGACTTAAGAATTGGTGTGCGATTCCGCGGACCATGGCAGCTGTCGCTTGATCCTGGAGAGCCTTGAGGCGGGGGCCGCTCGCCTCGTATCCCTCAGGGAGCAGCGAAATCACTCCGGCATTGCCAAAAAAATGATTGTCGCCGTCGAGCCAAACTGGTGAGGGCGAAAAGCCGTAACCTCGAAGGAAGGCGAGCTTAACTGTCTTGGGCCCGTGCGGACCATCGATCTGTACCGACTGGTCGAAGGCGATGCTGGCGTGCCCGCTGGGCAGCAGTTCGACCCCCTTATCGCGCGCCGCGACAAGCGCCTCGACATCCATTTCACCGGCAAGCCATGGCCCGCCGTATGTATTGTAGCGTCGGCTTCCGGAGGGCCCAGAGCCGGAATCAACAACTGTTTTCCAGTGTGCAATGCCAGAGCCGTCGACGCTGAAATCCTCAGATGCGTCACCCTGATCGGTGTAGCCGCGGATCGCGATGGCCGTAGGCCGGCGATCGCTGTCCAGGGTCACAATTTCGTCCTCCTCGGTCACCCAACCCCGCAGGGACATCGACATGCGATAGGCCACGCGTCCGTCAGGCCTCGTCCACGACCAAATGTCGCCATGTTTGCCGGCCGTCGAGCTGATTGTGAAGTGGCGCGCGCCGGCGGGCGGTGTGCTTAGCTGCTCCTTCGACGTCGGCGCGGCAGCGGCAAAGGACGCGATTGCGGCAAACAGTGACCCGAGCAACAGTCGGCGCATTTCTTTCCCCTTAATTAAAGATCATCACAGACTGACAAGACGGAGCAAAAAGAGCAATTACTGTCTGACAGTTGAGGTGCGTCTCGCCCGTGCCCTCGCCCGGCACGGCAAGTCAGTCGCACGGGCCTGAGCCGCGCGAAGGGTGAAGTACGAAGTGCCAAATGAACTTGGCGCAGCGCCTGCGGCTTAGCGATAAGCCGCCAGTTTGCTGTGTGTGCGAGCGGCGTGCCGGTGGTCAGATCCGCACCACCTCGAACAGATCGCCGCGTCGAAAGTGCGAGGGCGATACGTTGACGGCAACGCGTAGCGGAAGTTGGCCGGCGCTCTGCCAAACCGCGCATTGGCGGCAGGCTTCACCAATCACCCACCCGACCCCAAGGCTGGTCAGACTCGCAGGCGAGAATCCCGAAAGCTGCCACGTTCGTTCTCTATGCCGCGAAACTCCACAAACGATGTCATCCGTTTCCAAAGAAAGTCGCCGTACTCGAATGGCACGAACTGATCTGGTGGATCGATGGGGAGTGGTGCGATGGTGGCGTCGGCGCGAGCCTCATAGAAGAACGGGATCGAGTTGCGCTCAACGCCCCTGCCCAGCACTCGGTGCTCGGTCGCTCGGATACGGCCCGCCGACCATTGTTCGAGCACTTGGCCAAAATTCACGACCACCGTTCCTTCGAGCGGCGGCACATCGATCCAGCGACCATCCAGTGACCGGGCTTGAAGTCCTGACACCCCATCCTGCGCAAGCAGCGTCACGAAGCCCGAGTCGGTATGAGCTGCGCCCACGATATGTCGCCCGGTCGCACGCGGTTCGACCCAGACCGTCGGGTCAGCAACCGCCGCGAGATCTGCGACGCTACGGGGCGGATAGCGAATCAGGCGCAAGGTCGACAATCCGAGGCGAAACGCGTCATCAAAATAATTTGCCGGCAGCCCAAGACTGCGGCAAAGAGAACGCATTAGAGTCTCTGCCACCCGCTCCATTGCTCGATAGTAGGTCGCAACGAATTCGCGCCACCCCGGCAACCGGTCCGCATTTGGCAGCGGGCTGGGCTCGCGCAGGGGATCACCAGCCACCGTGACACTCGGCCCATGGGCGACATCGCCACCCATGTCAATGCCCTCCTTGGACGTGAGGTTCCCAGGTTGTAGGGGGAACCAACCGCGATAAATGTTGCGGTTTTCCGGTGCGAACTTTCTCCGGGAGAGGCTGTATTTTTCGGCGGCGCTAAGACCAAAGATTGAAAGAAGACGGGCCCGGTTAGCCGGCTTCAGCGGGATGTCCGCCGGTAGCCCGGCGATACAGGCGAAACCGGTGTCCCGGGCAGCCGCGAACAGCGCCCGATCAGGAACAACCCATGCAGCGGGATTGCCATCGAACAACGGCCCTGCATCGATGAGAGGAATCGCCGAACTGTTATTGCCGCTCGTCAACGGTCCTCCTGATGCCAATGGCATGATGCGAGGACGGCTGCGCGGATCAGAGCCCTCGTAGCGTATGAGTCTATCCCCGTCGCGGCCTGGCGTCTGCCGGACCTGTACCATCGGCAGCGACTTACTCTGACTTCCCTTCTAGCGGATCGCTGCGGCTCGCGCCCCCCAAGAGTGTTGCAGGGGACTGGGTGTCTGTTTACCCTGTCTTGGTAGTGCAGGCTTTGAGAGGAGCACCAAATGGTCACAAAGAAGAAATCAACCGGTGTCAAAGGGGTCAAGAGTCGCGCCAGGGCGGCGACTCGGGCAATACCCAAGACTGCGCCATCGGCTACATATAAAGAACCGGGTTTGATGAAGCGCCTTGCCATGGGCGCCGTGGTCTGCGCGGAAGGATACGTGTTCGAGCTGGAGCGGCGCGGTTATTTGCAGGCCGGCGCTTTCGTACCGACCGTTCTGCTGGAGCACCCCGAGGTCGTGGAGCAGCTCCATAGGGATTTTGTGCATGCAGGCTCCGATGTCACACAGGCTCTGACCTACTACGTGCATCGAGAAAAGTTGCGTGTGATCGGCCAAGAGAAGGATCTCGAGGCGATGAATCACATAGCTCTCAGCATCGCAAAGAAAATCGCGCGTAAGACTCAAACACTGTTTGCCGGCGACATCTGCAACACCAACATCTACGACCCCAACGACAGCAAAGCGCTCAAACAAGTCGCGCGAATCTTTGAGGAGCAGGTAGGCTGGGCGGCGGACGCCGGCGTCGACTACATCGTTGCTGAGACCTTCTCATGGGGACAGGAGGCTCTGATGGCGCTCGATGCCATCAAGAAACACTCCAAGGTGCCGGCGGTGGTTACCTTCTCCATCCATCGCGAGCCAGTGACACGCGAAGGCTGGACGGCCGCGGAGACCTGTCGGCGCCTCGAGGCTGCCGGCGCGGACGTGGTGGGGCTCAATTGCCATCGCGGCCCAAGGACGATGATTCCGCTGCTGAAAGAGATCCGCGCGGCGGTCAAATGCCATGTGGCCGCCCTTCCCGTTCCCTATCGCACCACGCAGGAACAGCCATCATTCATGTCACTGACTGATCCATGTTGCCAAGACCAGCGCGCCTTCCCGGTTGGACTCGACCCATTCGTCGTCACCCGCCAGGAGATAGCCGACTTTGGGCGCGAAGCCTACGCTATGGGCATCAAGTACTTGGGTGTCTGCTGTGGCGCGGGTCCCCAGCACATACGCGCTCTGGCTGAGAGCTTGGGCCGACGTCCGGCGGGCAGCAAGTATTCCGTGGACATGTCGAAGCATGCATTCTTCGGCACCGATCAGAAGATCAAGACAGTTCAAACGGAGTATCGGTCTCGACTGTAGGGTGCGGCATTGCCTAGTACGAGGCCTTGGCGCACCTCTTCTCGCGTCGCCCCTCTACCCCGACAACCCTTCGGCACTTAGGCCGTTCGCTTCTTCGCGGCGACGGAATGGGCTATTAATTGTTCCAATGTGCTTAGATCAATATCTGCCAGTTTCTTGATATACAGGCAGCCTTTGCCGGTGGTGTGCGGCCCCAACTTCGAGAGCAACGACCCGGCCTTTTCGGTCCCCGTGACGCCATAAAGGACGAGCGCGGCTTTGCGCGGTGAAAAACCCACCAGCACAGTATCGCCCTCCCGCCCACTCTCATACTTATAGCGGTAGGTACCGAAACCGATAATCGATGGTCCCCACATTTTGGCCTTCTCGCCGCTGGCCCCGGTCATCAATTTTATCAACGCCTTGGCGTCCGTTCGTCGAACCTGCTCCGGAAGCGAGTCGACGAATGCCACCACGCTTTTCTCAGTCGGTTTCGTCTTATTTTCCGCCATCGCTCGTCTCACTCCCCTCGCGTATGCGTCCAGCAATATCTCGAGTTTCACCACTCGTCCCCGTGTCATCGATATCTTAGCTGCTCCATCAAGAGCATGAATACGCAGAGGCTGATTTTCATTGTCAGCTTACCCGCGGGGCTTGTCTGATCCGCCCACGCCTAGTCCGAAGGCCGATTCCGCCGCTTCTGGGCTTGTTTTCGCAGCGCCGCGCGGGCCTCAAGACTCCAGGCATATTTGGCCTCGAGATTGCTGGCAGCCTTCATCGCTTTGCTCCGCCACTTTTCCTCTATGGCGTGTATTTTTGTATCTTCGCGCGCCAACGCGTGAGCAGCCCACCACTTTCGCTCGCTGCCAATAGGCAATCCAATCAGCTCGTCCCGCAAGCGTCTAAATACTTCAAAATCCGGCTCCGATGCCGCGCGCGTCCATGACGCGAGAGGACCAAGCGCTACCGATGCCTGAATCAAGCTGATCTTCCCCTCCCGCAGCTCCTTTGCGCGAGCATGAATCTGACAGCAATGCCTGATCCATTTCGGCTCGTCCGTTATGCCGACGGGTGGTTTCATTGGCTAGTTGTCACATGGGCCATGATCACGGTTTAGCAGCGAGCCCTTTGTAGGTCGCGAAGTGCTCCCCTGAGTAGCAACAGAACACCACTTCCTGCAGCACCTCTGAATTCTGGGTAAATTGACGAACCTCTCGGATTGCGATCTCCGTGGCCTCTTTCAGCGGATACGCAAATGCACCCGTGCTGATCGCCGGAAAAGCCATCGACTTCAAATTCTTCTCTGCCGCCAGCCGTAGCGAGTTCGCATAGCACGCCGCCAGCAGCAGGGCCTCATTTCGAGTACCGCCCTTCCAAACAGGACCCACGGTGTGAATGATCCACCGCGCCGGAAGGCGATAGCCGCGAGTAATGCGCGCCTCCCCGGTTGGACAACCTTTAAGTCGCCGGCACTCCTCCAACAGTTCCGGCCCGGCGGCATGGTGAATCGCCCCGTCTACCCCTCCGCCGCCTAGCAAAGTCGAGTTCGCCGCATTGACGATCGCATCGACATCAAGTGTTGTGATGTCTCCTTTAACGATACGGATTTCTGTCGACACGCAAGCCTCACCTCCCGCTGCGACGCACACCGCTCCGCTTCGCACTGCGCCTCCAGCGCGGATAAGTTAGCGGGCAGAACACTCTAGTCCTCCACATATAAATACACCAACCCAGAAAGGTGACGTTACGAATGATCGGCTCGAGCCGGGTTCCCCGTGCGCCTGGACATGCTGGTTGATTGCCATCCAGAGCTTTCATCGATGTGCTTTGATGGGATATTCTCCAAACGGCCAGGGGGTCAAAATGAGAACGATTCATAGGACCATCTGTTCGGGGTTACTCGCACTCAGCGCGTTCGCTCAGGCTGAGGACAATCCAAAAACCTATCATGCCCCTCGCCTGCCCGACGGGCACGCCGACATGGAGGGGATCTGGAAAAATTCCAACCTTACGCCGCTGGAGCGCCCTCCGGAATTTAGTCAACTCACGATCACTCCAGCCGACGCGGCAAGGCTCAAGGCGCAGTACTTAGCTGGCACGGGCGGCGCCGATCAGCCTGACGACCCAGGCCGGGGATTGGAAGATCGAAACTACGAACCGATTCGCGGCAATTTGCGCAGCTCCCAGATCATTGATCCGGACGACGGGAAAATCCCGTGGAACGAAGCTAACAAGGCAAAGCCCGTCGCCTTGAGACGCACTGTCCTGAATGCGTTTGACAATCCGGAAGAACGCCCCGCCATCGAGCGTTGCTTGAGTTCGAGCGGCGCTCCTCCGATGCAACCCAATCTCGACGGCAACATTTACCAGTTTGTGCAGACACCCGCGACGACGGTAATCGTATCGGAGTGGGCCCACGATGCGCGCATCATTCGGATGATGGAGACGCACTCCCCTGCGGCAATTACCTCCTGGCTCGGCGACTCCGTGGGTTGGTGGGAGAAAGACACGCTCGTCGTCGAAACCAAGTATTTCGCACCCAGCAGCGCCGTCCGCCTCAACGCGCGATACGTTTACTTTGTATCGCCGGAGACGGTTGTAATCGAGCGATTTACGCGTGTCTCAGATAGTGAATTGAACTATGTGTTTACGGTGAGCGATCCCACCTTCTATTCGCGGGCATGGACAGGCGAAACTCATTTGCTTCGCTCAAGAGATAGGATGTTCGAGTACGCCTGCCACGAAGGCAATTATTCGATGCGAAACATTCTAGAAGCCGCTCGTGCCAGTGATGTAAAAATATCAACCGCTTTGTTGCCAACGAGCGCGAAATGATGCCCCGATTCCATTGCGAGCACGCTGGCCGGTCTGTCTGTGTTCCGAAAACCCAGAACGGAGATAGACAACGTCAATCCTCGGCATAGAATCAATCGAATGACTCAGCCGTAGCAATTGCTAAAATGGCGCCACTAATCCCTTAATTTGAAGGAGAAAGTGATGTCAGTAGATGTGAAGTATCGTACGAGTGCCACTGCGATGGGTGGTAGAGACGGGCAAGCGAGCACTGCAGACGGTAGCCTAAACGTTAAACTGTCGCTTCCAAAGGAACTCGGCGGCGCCGGCGGCCCGGGCAACAACCCGGAACAGCTGTTTGCAGCAGGCTATGCCGCGTGCTTCATCGGTGCCATGAAGGCCGTCGCGCCCGCGCAGAAATTGCGGGTTCCGTCGGATGCCACCGTGACCGCGACCGTTGGCATTGGCCCGCGCTCAGAGGGGGGATTCGGCATCACCGCCGACCTCAGGGTGAATCTGCCCGGTTTGGATCGCGCCGATGCCGAACGACTCATTCACGCAGCGCATCAAGTCTGCCCATATTCAAATGCAACGCGCGGCAACGTCGATGTAGGTCTCTCGCTGGCCTAACGCCTCTCCGTCGGCCGGGAATTCCTCGGCTCCGAGGACTCCTCCGATTTCGCGATCTACTGGTGAATTACCTCAGCTTGCGGAGAAGGATTGGCAATCGTGAAATAAAGCATTTTCTCTTTCGTCGCTATATAAAAGTGCAGCTTGGAAACGATGTTTTGGCCGAGGGCCAATGGATGTACTCCAAGACAGCCCTCATACGTCGCAGCTCCGAGGTGACTGCTGAGATGGCAGGGGTTGCCGGCGGGACGGTCGATCAATGAAATGCGCGCATTGACAATCTCAATGCCTTCTCCGCTTAGCTTCATTGCGCGATAGTGAGCCGCGGTTCGCCCAGCATCATCAGTTACCGTCTCCACATCCGCCGAAGTACTGTCGAAGTTGAATAGCTTTCGTGTCGCGTCGGTATTCAAAGTTGTCATCGGGCTGCTGGTGGCAAGCGTCGTCTCCAGTTTCTTGCCATCGAGTTCCATGGGAAAGTAAAACTCGCCGAGCGCGCCAAACCGAATCGGCGCCGAATCGTATTTGGCGGACCAGTACACCGCATGGCCCGGGCAATGATCCTGGGAAAACAAGTTCAGCTTTCGATGCGCCGCATCGAGCTCAATATCCAGTCCTTTGAACACATCCATTGCGAGAATGCCGACCACCGGAGCGTCTGCCTCAATTTCACGAAAGCGAAAGGGTGGCAGCACTATGAAAGTCGCGCTCCTAAATTGTACTCCGCCAAACTCAAACGGCGTCGCCGTCGCCATATACTGATTTGGGCTCTTATCCTCGCTCTCTCCAAACGGAATATGCATTGGCTTTACCTGAAGCGAGAGGCTGGAAACGGCACTCTGCATCAGGCTACTGAAGGGAGTCGCCATATTGAGGACCATGTAAACGCGAGTCCCCTGAATTGTGACGGGAACCAGAAGGTAGCCGTCAGCAGTCCCCACAAGGTCGATCGACGCATAACGCTTCAGGCTGCAATCCTTGCCCCCCGCTGCTCCCGAAGCCGCCTGCGGCAGCAACGAAAGGTAACCGAGGATGATCCCCACGACCACGGACCTATTCAAGTTGCCTCCTGCTTGTTCTTGCCGGCCGAGCCCACCAACCTACGCGATTACGCTCACACCCTTCCAGAATGCAACGCGACCCTTGATCTGCTTTGCCGCATCATTGGGGTTGTCGTAGTACCAGGCGGCATTCACGTTGCGTTCGCCGTTGACATTCAGTGTGTAATAGTTCGCCCTGCCCTTCCAGGGGCACACGCTTGTGTGGCTACTGGGTTCCAGCAGCGCCGCATTGACCGACTCCCGCGGAAAATAGTGGTTACCTTCCACGATCACCGTTTCTGGCGACTCCGCGATAACCCGACCTTTCCATACTGCTTTCATGTCGATCTCCGAATCCCATGTGCGCCGGGGGCCTGCCGATCTCCAACAGACGGTGGGATACATGCTGAATGATTGACAGGTTGGTGTTCAGCGGCGGATAGTTCGGCGGCAGTCCGCACACCTTTGCGGCCCTATAATAATCCGGGGAGACACCAATGGCTCTATCCAAGATGGGTTTGGTTGGTTTGGTGCTATTGCCAACGTTGCTCTGCGCGGCCGCCACCGAAGTTAAGCGGCCGCTCAAACCGATTCAACAACTGTCTGATCGGCACGCCGCCACGGCGCACTTTCGGGCGCTCGGTTATCGGGCGCGCGGTGGTATTGACAGGGTCACGACGGAACGCGATGAGGCGAACGGCCATTCGTTCCCGCACTTTTCCTCGTCGTTTTCAGTAGGCGGCATTACATATCCATTCACAATGGTTGGATACCGGCCACAGTCCGGCCGCTCAGCCCTGTTAAAGAGCGTAATTATCCCGCTGCGGATGAATTTCGCTTTCTTCGGCGCCAATGGCGACGTCAGCCATTCTTTCGATCCCGCGCCCGCCGTCGCCAACATTATCCACTCGCCCTTGTATAACTCCGCCCCATTCGCCAACGGCGTTGGGCAGTTCGTTGATCAGATGCAGCGCGCGGCATTCTGGAACCAAATGGACGCAGGCCACGATTGGCATGTTCGCATGGATGAACCACAAGTCCTTGATCCCGTGGATATCGAAGTAACGCCGGAGACCGGCACCGGCTTGGCTCAGGACGCGAACGGCAACTTTTTCGGCGACGTATTCATCGATTTTCTTGATTCGCAGGCCCGGACCATCCTGCAATTTCTGCAATTGGACCCCGATACGCTGCCAATCTTTGTGACTGACAATGTGACGGCTGAGGCACTCGGCTATCACACTGCGTACACCATACCAAATGGCGGGAACGGAACCAGGTTGCAGACTTTTATCTACACGAGTTGGCTCGATCCGGCGCTGGTCGATCCGCTATTTGCCGATGTCAGTACTTTTAATCATGAGCTCGCTGAATGGATGAACGATCCGTTCACAAACAACGCGACCCCCGATTGGTTTTATCCGCCACCCAGCGACCCAACCACGGTTTGTTCCGGTAATCCCTTGCTCGAGGTCGGCGATCCGCAGGGTAATGGCCCCACGTTCGCCGACTTTCCGACCTTCCAATCGACCATTGGCGGCGTTACCTATCATCTTCAGCAGCTCGTGCTCTGGCAGTGGTTTGCCGACCAAGTTCCGTCGAGCGCGTTCGGTGGCTGGTACACATTCCCGATTCCCTCGTCGCTCACGGTGCCCGCGGTATACTGTCCGTAACGGACCGATCACGCCCATCCGCGGAGAGCAGACCTGGAGGTGGGCATGTGCTCGCGCTGCGCGATCGCGACCGCACCATCGAAGAATTGAATTTGCGGCTAGAATCGCCGGGTGAGATTTAGACCATCTGAGCTGATTTTGGCGACCGCCCTCGCGTTTGCGCTTTCCTCGAGCGCGCAAGCCGACGCTGAGCCCACGATGCACCAGATCTACGAGGCCGCCACCACCGGCCACCTCGATCAAGCCCAGGAAATGATCACCCGAGTCTTGGCAAACCATCCCAAAAGTGCCAAGGCTCATTGGGTGCAAGCCGAAGTCTTCGCCAAAGCGAACAAGACCAATCTGGCACGCTCGGAAGTGCTCGAAGCCGAGCGGCTCAATCCCGGTCTTACCGAAATCAGCGCAAAGGCTGTACGGCAGCTCAAAACTGAACTAGGTTTGATCGAAGGCACAAACGGCCACAAGCCGCAAGAAACCCGAATCCCCCTGGTGAGAATGTCAGGCGGCCTGATCGCGCCCGTCGTCATCAACAACGCTCTCAAATTGAATTTCATCGTCGACAGTGGCGCATCTGATGTCAGCATACCCGCCGATGTCTTCTCGAGTCTTGTCAGAGCCAACACCGTTACGCAAGCCGACATCACTGGAGTCCGCAATTACAAAAACGCCGACGGTGAAGTTTTCCAATCGAAGACCTTCGTGATTAGGTCACTAAAAATTGGAAATATCGAAGCACCGAGCGTTCAAGCAAAGGTGTCACCGTCCAATGCCCCGCCTCTTCTCGGGCAGAGCTTCCTCAAGCGCTTCAAGAGCTGGTCGATCGATAATTCAACGCAGGAACTCATTCTGCAGCGATAAGCTTGCTAAATGCGGTGAAACGTAACCGCCGGATACTAATCATCCTTCGCTTGCAGCTACCGACTCGATCTCCATCGGCCAGCCCGGCCGCATCAGCTCGGCGGCCCCCTATGACTCTCGCTGCCTCGCTTCGGAATAAATGCGCGTAACCACAGGGGCACTAAGCTGTTTCACAGCTCGTGCAATGGCCTCACTGCGGCATTCATCAAAAGTGTTTTCAATTCTTCCGGTATAGGAACTAAAAGTACGGTGACCGCCGCAGGCCTTCTTGGCCGCTTGCTCGATCCGCGCAAGCATGATCTTGGCATCTTGCTCAGCCTTAAGATCGAGATCACCGTAATAAACAAGACTGCGACCCGTGATTTTCGCAGGTTGGCCTGATGTGTCGGCATGAGCGCCAAAGCTAAGTACGGCCAAAATCACCGCCGCTGTAAGTATCGGGAATGAAATGCGCATGGTTGTGACTCCTGTCGATCCGAAAGGGTGGGATCGTTCATGCGGATTACACATCCATCCTGGCGAGTGCCGACGGATTAATGTCGGACGGTCATCTTTGCGCGCTGAATGGTCTTCCCAGTCGGCCGGGCTGTTCGGACAGGTTCATGTCGCGAGCCAGCCGCAACGAGCGCGGTTGCTCCTCGCTCGAACGCAGTTATCGGAACAAACTCATGCGGTCATGCGATCAGCTCACTCGCCGCTAGCGTGGCCGGTTAACGCCTTCTGAATTTCGGCGGCCTGCAGCATCGAGCTCACGGTGTTGACCACGGCGTCTGATAGAACTTCATAGTAGTTCTCTGCTTTGTAAGAGCGCCCAAACCGGGTGGCCTCACCGGAGGCGAGACCATGCCACAAAGTCTTGCCGTTCTGATCGGTCAACGTCAGCTGAATTGCCACCTCTGAATTGTAAGTGTCTCTTTCGCGGACGAAGAACTGCTTCACCTCACCGTGGATGGTCACCCCGGCATTGTTCTCGACAGTCTTGATGCCGGCCTGATTGAAAAGTTCTCGAATGTGAGTGCTCACGAAAGCACCGACATCATCTGAGGTGGTTACCGGTTTTGGCTCGCTGTCTTCTCTGTTTTCACCAATGGCCGCCTTGTTATCACGGCCGTCGGTAAAAGCCGCGATCGTAACCGGTGAGACGGTCATTTGAGTGGTACCGAGCCGCAGGGTCGACGTTGGTCGCCATACGAGCGGTATGTGCTCGAGCAGCACCGTTTTGGATGATGCAACGAGCGCGACACTCAGCAGCAGCGAGGCGAGAATCGTACGGATCATTATTGCGATCTCCCGGTAACGAGAGCGGCATTTTACCTGTGCCGGATCAGATATTCTCCGTCATCTGTTCGGACAGCCTCTTGGCCGCCCTCCGAACTCCACATCCTTCGGCGACGCTGGCAGGGACAGACCGGTGCTTGTTGGGGACGAACTCGATACGTCCGAGCATTGCCTCCACGTTGCAAAGCGTCCTAACACATGTCACCCCGTCGGGGTGATCGCGCTTGTCGACTGAGCGCGGCGTTTTGTCGCGGATGGAGGTCGCTGTAGCGCACATCTAATTGACTGGAGACGACAATGAATAGTCCCACTCGCTTACCCTGCATCCTCGCCGCAACTATTCTCGCTGCCCTGACATGCAGCATTGCTGCCGTGTCCTTTGCAGCGGACAGCTTCGATGACTTGCAGGTGAAAGTTAAGTTTGCCGATCTTGACATTTCGAGCGCATCAGGTGCCGCTGTGCTCTACATGCGCATCCAAGGCGCAGCAGAAATAGTATGCCGCCCGTTTAAAAATCCCGACCTTTATTTCCGCAGACTATTTTTCGCATGCGTGCGAAAAGCTATGAGCAAGGCGGTCGATGAAGTCAATCAGCCGGTCCTGTACACGATTGCGAAACGTCAAGACAGGACCCATTAGACCGAACGCAATTGTGATTCGCAACGGCAATAGGTCTCGAGCGAATTTCTTGGCGCGCGCAGGTCCATAGACGGATCTACCGCGCTCCGGAAAACAAATTACGCTCCGTCCGGTCGGAACTGCGTGTTCAACGTCAAGCTGGCCACGCACACCATAGCCGTGGCTAGCAGCAGCATATGGGCGGCATAAAACGGACCCAGGAACCAATACAGTAGTGCGGTAGTCGCGCCGGGCACGAGGGCCAGCAATAGAAGAACCGGCCTACTGACCGAGTTCGGCCTCAGTGCCAACACTCCAAAAATCAGCGCAAGACCGATCAAGGTGGTGGAGTCCGCGAGCCACAATACTTTGAGCTCATGACCAAAAAAAGCTTTCACACCTGCACTTTCAATAACCAGGGACGCCTTCGAAAAGTAGGCGACCGCATGTAACACGCCGCCGAAAGCAAAAATGATGGCAGCGACCGCGAGCAGGGTCCGGGGAATCCAGGGTTTCATAAAAGGGGTTCCTCTTGTAAATCCTAATCGCGTTTTACGCGATTCACTTTAGTTTATCAAGCTCTCACTTGACTTTTTATGTCACTGTTGCGACAGTGGTCACATGCGCTCCTATAAGCAACGCTGTGGACTCGCGAAAGCTCTCGATGTGGTGGGTGATCGATGGACGCTATTAATTGTTCGGGAACTCCTGATTCGAACTGCGTGCCGGTATACCGACCTTCGCGCCGGCTTACCTGGGATTGCAACCAATCTCCTGGCGGATCGATTGCGCGAACTAGAGGAAGCCGGCATTGTGGTTTCCAAGCCGGAGCCGCCACCGGTTGCGACCACTCTTTTTCGCCTCACCGAACGCGGACGCGACTTGCAAGAATCTCTGCTCAAGCTGGGCCAGTGGGGAGCGCCGTTGTTGGCGCAGAGCACCCAAGGTGAAACTCTGCAGCCACACTGGCTGGTGCTGCCGTTGAAACTGCTGTTGGTCGACCACGCTCCGCACGAGCCGAAGCAATGCATCGAGTTGAGGATGAATCACGAATCGATCGTGATAGAGGTGTCGAAAGGCAGGATTGACGTCCGGCTGGGAACCAGCGGGCATCCGACGACAGTTGTGACCGGCAAACCAGAGGCGATACTGCAACTGCTCGGAGGTCGCATCGACTTTGCCGCGGCATCTGCCAGCGGCGTTAAAGTCGATGGCCCAACAGAAGTCCTGCGACGTGTTGTTCCAATGATGCGCACCGATCCGCTGAAAAATGACGGACCTGTAGCACAGGTTCGGCGAGCATCGTCGGGATCTGCCGCCAATTGATCTACTTCACTGAAGTTTCCGCCTGAATAGGCACCACCAAGAACCACTGCCCAGGTTGTTCGGCCCCCGGCAGATGGATGATGTATGTCCCGTTCCACCCGCCGCGGGTAAAACCCTGCAGCTCATCTGGGTGCGGAGTAACTACCATGATGTGCGGGCCCACCCGAAACGGCTTGCCGGACGCCCCCGGAACCGTGTGACCCGTATACATGTAGGCAACGCCAAGTCTTTCGACGTGCTGCGGCCGCCCGGCAAGAACATCTTTTACAAACTGAAAAAAGACTTTGTCGAAACATCCCGGGTCGTCATGTTTCGATCCGGGTGGTGGACCCGGCAGGCACGTCCATTCGCTACTTCCCTTGCGCAGCACCCGCCACTCAGTGCCCTTGCTGGCCGGATAATCCAAGATGGTGGCATCCGCAGTTATGAAATGCGGTGCTGCCCTCATGGCGTCCGCAATTTTCTCGGCATCCGTCACAGGCAGGTTTTCGGTCTTATTCTGGGCACTCGCTGTGAGCGCGCCAAGAAGACAAAATAGGGCTAGCTTCGCCATGCTGCTTCCTACGCGGCGACCTCCTCGAAAAACTTGGTCAGCTTTTCATCGAGCAGAGCAGGCACCGGCGACGGCTTCATCTCCGGGAATTTGCTGAAGAATGACAACTGATGGTCCATGTCGATCCGCGTCTGTTCGCCGTCGCGCTGCGAAACGCAGACACGCACGGGAGCGCCCAGCCCGGCCGCACCGCTGTACTCGAACAGACCGCGTGCGATGACTGCGTTCCCGACGAGGTAGAACTTCGACTCGATGGGAATCCCCGCAAGGCGCATTGTGGAGCCCTGTTCGAAGTCCCAGAAGATTGAAAATGGCTTGGAAGTAGAGTCGACGTACGCTTCAACACCGGCGCGATTGCCGTGCGTCACATATTCCATCAGTTTGGGGATGTGGAAGCGCGGCAAGGCTTTCTCGATCGCCTGAGTAATCTCGAAGAAGGACCTGCTTGAGCGTACCGTGAGGAGGACGCCGTCAAACTTGGTTCTGGTCGTCTGTGCAATGTCTGTGCTTTTCATATAAACGTACCTCGCCTCTAAGTTTCAAAATCGGCCAATCCGCGCGGTGTCCAGAAGGACGCCAGGCATTTCAAATTCTGCCGGAACGGATCAACTAGATTCGTGGTGAGGATTGCTGCTGCTTGGATCTGCGTGCTCAATTAAACTCACCGAACGACTGTCGGATGCGCGCCCTTGTGATCCCACTCCCGCCTTACTATTTGAGTGTGATTTTGGCCGCCGCGCTCAGCAACGCCTTCCCGTTAGCGCTTTATGACATTGAACTCAGGGGTATTGCCATGTGCAATCTGTGCCACCGTTCATGGTGCGCCCTCAGGTGGTCCAGTAACATTCGCACAGCAAGGGGCAGGCCCTGGCGCGAGGGATACATCGCATAGACAGATACCTCTGGCAGTTGCCATTTCGGTAGCAGTCTTATTAATCGACCGTCTGCGATTTCTTGCTGGAATATGCTCGGTGGAAGATCGGCGACACCTAAACCGGCGAGAACCGCTTCCTTCAAGACCAAGAAGTCCTCGCTGACCAAGCGCGGGCGATAGGCAATTGTCCGTCTCTGACCCCTGGGGCCTTCCAGACGCCACAAATGTCGGGCGCCATGCTCGACCGGAAATATGCCGCCAACGCTTGGCAACGATTTGAGGTCATCCGGTTCCCGAGGTGCACCGCAGCGCCCGATTAAGGCCGGGCCTGCCAAGAGCCAATGCCGCGTGGTAGCAAACGCACTCACAATTAGGCTCGATGACCTTATATTTGTGCCGACCCGAAATACAAGATCGTACCCGTCCGCGAGAACGTCGATGTCTCGGTTGCTTACGTCCAGAGTGACATCGATGTGTGGGTGGTCGGCCATAAATCGGACGATTGCGCCCGCGACGACAATCTGCAAGAAATTGATCGGGCAGCTCACCCGGACGCGCCCGCGCGGTACGCCACGTACATCCTCTATCACTCTTTTTGCGGTCTCGGACTCCGCCACCACGACGCGGCAGCGTTCATAGAAGCGCTGGCCAACCTCAGTAATTTGCAATCGGCGAGTGCTTCGCTGTATCAGACGGACGCCGAGCTCGGCTTCCAGTTTGGTTAGATGCTGGCTGAGAACAGACTTTGAGATGCCAAGCGCCGCTCCCGCGCCGGACAGGCTACCGTGCTCGACGATTTTCGCGAAGTAATACAAGTCATTTAGATCGTTCGACAAAACTGGCTCCGACAAACGACGCTGCAGAGGCAGAGAAGCTTGAATATAGCTCGTAACCGGTCTTCGCGGGAAAAAGCACTGTGAGATCAACGCTCATCGAGCGCTCCGGGGCAAACGGTTGGCTCCCTTCATGGTCGATCGCCGCTACCATCTCCAACTTCGCAATTTGTTTGGCGTAGCCATTGTTCGTCCGTACAAACACTGTATTTCGAGTGGAGCACTACCGGAAACGGCCCGAGATCTACAGACTTTTCTGCAGACTTGGGTACGGAGGAAGAGGACGGCGTCATGATGCCAAATGGGCTAGCGAGGTGATGAGCTTGACGGATGAACGCATGCCGGCGATTGGGTCGAGCGATCCCAAGTCTGCAGATCACCCCCTTGATCAAGTGATTTGGAGGGCGCTCATTGGTCTCAATCGCAACGTAGCAGAGGGCGACCATTTGGCGCTTCGCTATCTCGCTCCCATTGCGCCGTTCGCGGCGACGATTGACACAAGCACCGCGAGTTTCCAGTCATTGCTCGCCCTTCTGCCGCGGGATGATCGGATCGCTCTTTTTACTGTTGACGAAATCACTCCTCCCCCATTCCTTTCTGTTCTCGAGCGGGGTGCCGTCGATCAGATGGTCCTGGCCAAGACCCCCGCACACCACTGCTCTGTGCCGATCGTTGCGCTGGACGCTGGGGATGTGCCCGACATGCAGGCACTTGTGGATGCCACGCATCCAGGGCCGTTCGGTCCGCGCACGATAGAGCTTGGGGAGTACATCGGCGTTCGACGCCAAGGAATATTGGTCGCCATGGCAGGAGAGCGCATGCGGCTCGATGGCTTCACCGAAATCAGCGCCGTATGCGTCCACCCCTCAGCCCGCGGACAGGGGCTTGCGGCTGATCTCGTCAGCACGCTCGTTCGATCCATTGCCTTGCGGGAAGAAACCCCGTTCCTACATGTGTTCAGTTCGAATCGCCCGGCGATCGAGCTCTACCTCAAGCTGGGTTTCGTTCTCCGACGGCCCATGCACCTTGCCCTACTTGCGCGAGCTTCACGCGACGCCGTGTGCGACCGATGATGCCGGTTGCGATCAACAAGGAACACGTCGCAGAGCCAGTATCTCTCGAGCGACTGCAGATCGCCGTCGCCGAACTCTTCAACGCGGTGAGCAATACATTGCAACTCGAGCGTGAATCGGCAGAGGAATGTATCCGGCGCGCGAGCGCGATTCTGCGGATCGACGTCCCAGGGGAAAGTTGTAGCATTGCAGGTCCACTCATAAGGGCCGCACCACCAAAGCTTATTCGAGGCGGCTTGGCGCCATGGCAGATCCGGCGGGTGACGACCCACATCGAGACGAACCTCAATGCTGTGATCACGACCAAAGACCTCGCCCTGCTCGCCAGACTTAGC
>Ga0210389_10000396_pt1 | contig 41785 bp, 30 predicted proteins | sample IncBWH28OmetaG_FD_160127 | JGI IMG/M metagenome (GOLD analysis project Ga0210389, IMG submission 160127) | Forest soil microbial communities from Barre Woods Harvard Forest LTER site, Petersham, Massachusetts, United States - Inc-BW-H-28-O ... | reverse complement strand
CGGCTTGTGGTTCAGCGTGCGAATCAAACGGAACAAGTGGTTCGGATGCACGCCGAGGATTTTCGCGGCGTCGGTATAATTTCCGTTGGCTTGCTCGATGGCTCGCTCGATCAACACCTTCTTGGCATCGCGAATGCCATCGTGCAGGGCGCTCACCGGCTCGCCGGAAGCTGCTGTTTCTTCCAGAATCGAGTCAGGCAAATCTTCCACAAGAATTAATTCCGTCGAGCCCAGCACCACCGCGCGCTCAATGGCGTTTTCCAGTTCGCGCACGTTTCCCGGCCAGTCGTAGTGCTGAAGGCAGGCACGCGCCTCGGGAGAAATGCCTGCCACGCGCCGCTTCACCTTCTCGCTATACTGTGCCGCGAAAAATGCCGCCAGCAGTGGAATATCTTCCCGCCGCTCCCGCAGGGCGGGCATGTGGAGCGACACGACATTCAGGCGATAGTAAAGATCCGGGCGAAACGATCCGGTGCGCGATGCTTCTTTGAGGTCGCGATTGGTAGCAGCGATCAGCCGCACATCGAGTTTGATGGAACGCGTTCCGCCGACTCGTTCGAATTCCCTCTCTTGCAGAACTCGCAACAGCTTGGCCTGCATCGGCACGGCCAGCTCTCCGATTTCATCCAGAAAAACCGTGCCACCCTCGGCGACTTCAAGCTTTCCTTTTTTTTGCGAGACGGCGCCGGTGAACGCTCCTCGCTCATGTCCGAACAGTTCGCTCTCGAGCAAGGTTTCGGTGATGGCGGCGCAGTTAATCGCGACAAACGGTTTGTCGGTGCGGCCACTATTGGCGTGCACCGCCCGCGCCACCAGTTCCTTTCCCGTGCCGCTCTCGCCCGAAATCAACACCGTCGAGTCCCGTCCCGCCACGCGGGAAACGAAGTCATAGACTTCGTGCATGGCCTTACTTTCCCCGATCATGCTGTGGTGGATGTTCAGTTCCTCATATAGTCGTCGGTTTTCGCCGCCTAGTCTCTCCAGGTGTCGAGCGTTCTCGATCGCGAGCGCGGTAATGTTTCCCAGCGTGGCCACAAATTCCAACAGATCGGAGTCGAAGCGCGCGCCCGGAGAACTGGCGTCCAGGTACATCACCCCTAACATTTTCCCCTGTACTTCGAGAGGCACGGCCAGGACGGAGTGGACCCTACGTTGCAGCAAGCTGTCGGCCTCGCGGTAAGCAGCGTCGCTCTGCACATCGTTCGACAGCACCGCGAGATTCTCCTCTAGCACGCGGTCCAAGATGGTCTGGCTGGCATGAATCGGCTGATTGGGCCCGAGGCGGCGATGCCGACCCACGATTGAAGAAAATCCTGCGACTCCGTCTTCACTCAATAAAACAGCGGCCTGATCGGCGGGGACTATGGCAAGAACGGCCTCCAGAACTTTTTCTTGTAGAGCCGCCAGGCCGCGCACCGAGTTCAAAGTTCGGCTGAACTCGAGCAGCACATTCAGGTCGCGAACCGTCTTCGCAGTGGCGGGCAGACCGTCCGGCCGCGAAGCCTGCAGGTACCGGGCGTCCTCTTTTCGCAGGATTACGGTCGCCGCCCCTGGCATCGGAGTCGCGTCGAGTTGCAGCGCGGCGTTGCCTGCAGCGGTGTCGCTACCGGCCCCCTGGAAGACGAGGATCGAATTGCCCACGCGAATCTGGTCGCCGTGCGCCAGCACCCGATCCCTTATCGGCACTCCGCTCACAAAGGTATTGTTGCGACTCTCCAGGTCTACAAGCCGGAAGGCGGTCGCTTCCTTGCGGATAACGCAGTGACGCCGCGAAACCAGAGAGTCGAGCAAGGAGATCTCATTGGACGGATCGCGACCAATCGAAACCTCATCGCCGGTCAGGGCGAACAGCTTCCCCTTAAGGGGGCCGCTGACCACTTCCAGCCGAGCTCCGCTCGTTGCAGAGACACCCAGTTCACCCGAATGGCCCATGACGCACTGAGTATACTCGGACGCCTACGCTTGGACAGTCCCACGTTCCGCTATACCCCTATGGCTCCGCGACCTAACATAAATGTTACCCACTAGCGTTTTTGTTTGGGTGGTTGATCTCCGCCTCGGCGGAGATCGGGGTAAATCCGAGGTGGTAGACCGGACTTTTCCCTTTGTTTCGGTCAAATTCACTGTAGATCGAACCCTCACATCCAGTTGTCAGGTTTGGTACGCAGGTTGCATTAGGAAAGGCACTTGCGACGGACGGCCCGAGCAAGAGAAACAAATCCCAGGTACCCCCAAGGAGCAACACAATGCAAGTAAAGATGAATGCAAAGCTGGCAATCAGGATCGCGATTCTGATGGTAGGAATGGTTGGCACCTTCGTGGCGGCGAGCGTTCAGACCGTTCCGGTCGCTGATGGAGGTCCGATTTTCCTGTGCCCCCCCGGGACGCAGAAGACCTGCCAAACGACCCTCCCCCCACCGGCGCTGCGGTTAAAGGGCTAAGCCAAACGCGACAACTTGTGACCGGGGCGGTCACTGTGTAAAGACGAACTTTTGAGTTCGCAATCTTTTGGGCTGGCGGGGCATTTAGGAACCCCGCCAGCCATCTTTATTTCTGGCTTGCTGGATTTGTGGCTTGCTGGCTTTCTGGGCTGGGAGATCCCTTAAACAATTTACGGCTCGGCGACAGTCCTGCTGCCGTTTCCTGCGGCGAAGGTAAACCTCATGGTGGTCCCTGGCTCGCGCGCAATTTCCAACTCGGCGCCCAGCTGTTCCGCCAGAGTATGGATCAAGTGCATGCCCAGCGACTTGGTCTTACGGATGTCCAGTCCGGCGGGTATGCCCACTCCGTCGTCGGTGACCGACAACTGCAACCTCTCTGCGTCCAGTTTGCCCAACGCCACCCGCACCTTCCCGCGCCGGCCATTGGGAAACCCATGCTTTAGCGCGTTGGTGATGAGTTCGTTCAGGATCAAGCCGCAGGGGATGGCTTTGTTTACCGCAAGGGCAACATCGTCAATGGCAAGGTCGAGAGAAACGCACCCCGGCGCCACTCCCACCACGTCAAAAACGTTGGCCGTGAGTTTGCGGGCATATTCTGAAAAGGGAACGTTGGCGTAATCGCTCGACTGGTACAACATTTCGTGAATCAGCGAGATGGCTTTGACGCGCGACTGCGCTTCCTGCAGCGCCGCCCGCGTAGGCGGATCCGTGATGCTCCGCAGTTGCAGGTTCATGAGGCTGGAAATAACCTGCAAGTTATTCTTGACCCGGTGGTGGATTTCCTGCAGCAAGACCTCGCGCTCGTTCAAAGTAGCACTCAACTCAAACGTGCGTTCATTCACTCGTTGTTCGAGGTCTGCGCTGGAAACTTGTAATCTGACCAGAAGGTCTTCGCGCTCCTGCTCGACGCGCTTGCGCTCGGTAATGTCTTCGACGATTCCGAACATCCGGTTCGAGTCGCTGGTTAAAGCTCGATAGTGGCTACCACAGGCCCATATCCATCGAATATCCCCGTCAGGCCAGATGATTCTGCATTGAAAATCCAATCGTTTGCCCTGTTCGACGCAGGTTTGAAAGGTCTCCCGAACCCATTTCCGGTCATCAGGATGGACGTGGCCAAGAAAGATTTCGAGGCCCCATTCTGCGAAGGGCAATTCAGACCCAAAAATCTGATCATGCCGCAGCGACCGGCTGGCTTTCATCGTCCCGAGGTCGATTTCCCAATCGCCGAGTTTTGCGGTCTCCAGCGCAAACTTTCTTCTCGAATCACTTTGCCGCAGGGCTTCTTCCGCCCGCTTCCGCTCTGTGATATCGGTCCGGATTGCCATGTACTGTCTGGGCTTGCCGAAGGCGTCGAGGAACGGGACGACGCTGGTATCCACCCAGTAAGTCGAACCATCCTTGGCCCGGTTGCAGATTTCGCCGTGCCACACCTCGCCGTTGGCGATGATGTGGTACATCTGCTGAAAAAACTCTTGCGGATGGTGGCGGGAGTTGAGGATGCGGTGGTTCTGGCCCAGCAACTCGTCTCGCGAGTACTTGCTGATGGCACAGAATTTGTCGTTTACATAAGTGATGGTTCCCTGAACATCGGTGGTGGCGACAATGGCGTGCTGATCGAGCGCGTATTTCTGCTCGAGCATGGCGCGCTCGGCCTCCTTATGCTGCTGGCGCAGGGTCGTCTCCTCCAGGGCCCGCCGGACGGCGCCCGGCAATCGCGCCAGACTATCCTTTAAGACGTAATCGGTAGCACCCTGCCGGATGCACTCGACGGCGGTCACATCGCCCACGGAGCCCGAGACCAGAATCACAGGAGCGTAGCAACCTTCCCGGCGGAGGGTGCTCAATGCGGCCATCCCGGACCAGTTCGGGAGATTGAAGTCGGCCAGCACGATGTCGGGGGCGTGGTCGCGCAGGGCCTTAGTGAAGGCAGCTTCGTCCTGCACCACATCGGCCGTGACCTCGAAACCGCTTTTGTGCAGCGCCCGCACTACGAGCGCGGCATCCAACGTGTTGTCCTCCACCAGCAACGCGCGCAGCTTGGCCGGGGGTGGGGCGGAATCTTGTTTCTCGAGCTTGGGCCCTGCACTGCTCATTACGATTACACCTGCCCCGCTGAATGCGACTTGCCATTGGCGACCGGGGGCCGGTTGGTAACCAGCCAGTAAAGCCCCAATGTCTTCACTGCCTTCCGGAACTCGGCGAAGTCCACCGGTTTCTGGATATAGCTGTTGACTCCCAACTCGTAGCCATTCACCATGTCGCGCTCTTCCCGCGAGGAAGTCATCAGGACGACGGGGATGGTCTTGGTGCGCGGGTCACCCTTGATCTGCTTGAGAACCTCCATTCCGTCGACTTTGGGCATTTTCAGATCCAGCAAAACCAGCTTCGGGGGATGATCGAAGGACCGTCCGGAGTGGGGCCCGGAGCAGAACAGAAAATCGAGCGCTTCCTCTCCGTCGCGGGCGATGAAGACATGGTTGGCCAGGTTCTCCGCCCGCAAGGCGTGCAGAGTGAGATCTATGTCGTCCTGACTGTCGTCTACCAGAAGAATGTCGACTTCGGTTGCGTTCATGATTGGGCTCCTGCGGCAGCAGACTTATTTTCAATTTCGCTGGCCTTGACTTCGGTCGATTCAGCGGCTCTGAGGGTGAAATAAAACGTCGCACCCTTATCGAGTTCCGCTTCCGCCCAAACCCGCCCTCCGTGCTTGCGGACGATGCGTTGCACCGTCGCCAGGCCAATGCCCGTACCTTCAAAATCCTCAGCGCGATGCAGCCGCTGGAAGACGCCAAACAGCTTGTCTTTGTATTTCATGCTGAATCCGACTCCGTTGTCCGAGACGGCGATGACCGTCTCTCCGTTTTCCTGGCGCTGGGTGATCTCGATGATGGCGTGCTCCCGGGTCCGGGTGAACTTGAGAGCGTTGGCCAGCAGGTTTTGGAAGACCTGCTTGATAAGGATGGAATCGCACTGCGCCGTGGAGAGATCAGCGACATTCCAGGTGACGGCGCGGCCGTTGATTTCCGGCTGGAGCAGGCAGACGACCTCCTCGACAATTGGCTTCAGAGGAGCGGCCTGAAGCTGGAGAGCATGGCGGCCCACGCGCGCCAGATTGAGTAACTCATCGACCAGCAACCCCATGCGGCGGGCGCCGTCTTCGATGCGTTGCAAATGAGTCTGCGCTTCGGCGGGCATGCCGGGACCAAAGTCTTCCATCAGAATCTTGGAAAAACCTCCGATGTGCCGCAGTGGCGCCCGCAGATCGTGCGACACGGAATAAGTAAAAGCTTCCAACTCGTGGTTGGCCGCGGCCAATTCCGCGGTCCTTCGTTCCACCCGCTCTTCCAATTCTTCATTGAGTTTGTGGATCTTGCGTTCGTCGATTTTCCTTTGCGTAATGTCGCGGAAGGCAACCACGCCGCCTCGGGCGGATCCATCCGCGGCTTTCAAGGGACTGCCGCTAATCTCGATCCACGCTCCCTGCTCCAGTTCCGGGTTGTGGATGAACATCTCGGCCGTGCCGGCCTCGCCGCGAAGGGCCCGCGTCAGGGGATTTTGTTCAATGGGGAAGGGCGTGACGGCGTCGGGCATGTAAACGCCGTAGTGGGTGTTCCACTCCCCGGCGGGAACGTCTTCTGCGCCCATGCCCACGATTCTCGTAGCTGCCGGATTCCAGATGGTGAATTTTCCGTGTTCGTCGGCAGCCACCAGGCCTTCGGCCATGCTGTCAAGCACGGATTGCAGCATGAGCTTCTGGGTCTCCAGGGCCTGTTGCGAACGCTGCAATTCCTTGGCTTGCCCGGCGAGCTGTTGTTCCGCTTGCTTACGCAGAGTAACGTCAGTGTTCGCCTCTAAAACCCGCACAGGATCGCCCGCGGAATCGCGATGCAGCACCCACACGCTGGCCACCACGACGTGGCTGCCGTCGCGCTTCCGGTGCATCAGCTCCCCCTCCCATGTTCCGGCGCGGTTCAGTTTTCTTTCGATCAGCTCCAGCGGCTCCGGGAACTGGGTTTGGAGCAACTCGTGTGAAAGGTAGCCAACAGCTTCTTCTCCCGTGTATCCATACAGCTTTTCCGTACCTTTACTCCATGAAACGATACGGCCTTCGGGATCGCGGACCATCACCTGGGCTAGATCCAAAACCTTGGCCTGTTCGTTTAAAGCCGCCTCTGCCCGTTTGCGTTCGGTAATGTCGCGGGCAATCTTGGAAGCGCCCACAATTGCTCCGCTGCTATTCCGGATCGGGGAAATGGTCGCGGACAAGTCAATCCGCATTCGGTCTTTCCGGATGCGGACGGTTTCGTAGTGATTCACGCTCTCGCCGCGCCGGATGCGCGCCAGAATTTCAGGCTCCTCGTGCACACGGTCGGGCGGGAAGAGCATCAGCATGGGTTTGCCGACGGCTTCCCCCGAAGAGTAGCCGAAGATCTTCTCGGCACCGTGATTCCAGGCGGTGATGATCCCATTCAGGTCTTTGCTGATGATGGCGTCGTCGGAGGAATCGACAATGGCGGCCAGGCGTTCCCGCATTTCCTCCATGCGTTTGCGCTCGGTGATGTCGGCGCGGATCGCCATGTACTGCCGCCGCTTTCCGTCAGCTTCAAGAAATGGAACGATGGTGGTATCCACCCAGTAGATTGAACCGTCTTTGGCGCGGTTGCAGATCTCGCCCCGCCAGACCTGTCCGTCGGCGATGATGTGGTACATCTGCTGGAAGAACGTTTTCGAATGGTGGCCGGAGTTGAGTATGCGGTGGTTCTGGCCTAGCAATTCATCTCGCGAGTATTTGCTGATGGCGCAAAACTTGTCGTTTACATATGTGATGGTTCCCTGAACGTCGGTGGTGGCGACAATGGCGTGCTGATCGAGCGCGTATTTCTGGTCAGCCAGTTCCTTGAGTACGTGCTCGCGCGCCGCCAGGCTTTCTTTGAGCGCCTCTTCAGCTCGCTTGCGCTCGGCGATTTCGGATTCCAGGGCCGACGTGCGCTGCTCTACGCGTTGTTCCAACTCGGCGTTCAGAATGCTGAGTTGGGCTCGTGCCCGGGCGCTGATGTCCATCTCGCGGTCGACGGCGAACTTGGCGAGGACCCAGAGGCCCGCGCCAAAGAAAATGCCCGCAATGGCAATGAACCTCGCGAGGCGCTGTCCTGCGCGGATTCGGGGTGCGCGCTCGATCAGTAACCGGGATTCCTCGCCGTACATTTCTCGGGTGGTTGCGCGTACAACCTCGAGGAGCCTCTCGGTTTCCAGCGCGTCGCTGCCCCCGGAATAGGCGCCCAGATTCCGGCGTTTGACGATGATGTTGTCGGCAAATTCGAGGGCGGCATGTACTTGCAACGCCAGCACATCCAGCCGCCGCTGCTGGCCGGGATTGTCCACCGTCAAGCGGCGTAATGTCTCCTCGTCGTCGTAAATGGCATCCTTTGCGGTCTGGTAGTGTGCAAGCAGCGGTTCTTGCCCACTCAGGGCGAAAGCCCGGCCGCTCGTTCCCGCTTCGACCGTATGCCGAGTGGTACGCTGGATCGCCTCCATCACTTCATGAGTGTGGGATAGCCAATAGGCATCCTGCTCCGCCCGTTTAGTGCCCTGCCACGCCGAAAGGCCGACGAAAAGTGTTAGTAACACGGCGACGATGAACCCGACGCTGATCCTGCGCCGGAGCGAGACGTCGATCGGCTCTTGCAGTTTCCTTGGCTCGGCGTCGCCGCGATCGCTGGGAACCGTCATCGACATCGCCAGCTCTAGTTGGGCAGACCCGGCGGCGGATCTAACATCTGACGAATGGTCGTAGCCAGGTCGCCGAGAGCCAGCGGCTTCTGCAGGAAAACTTCATCCGGGAAAGGATCCCCGGAGTCTTCCATGGCCAGATCCTGATATCCGGTGGTGTAAATCACTTTGATGTCGGGACTCGTCTGCTTCAGCTCTCTAGCCAGGTGCCAGCCATTCATGCCGGGCATTACAACATTGGTTACAACGACCTGAATCTCCGACGGGAATTTCTTCACTAGCCCAACCGCCTCGGTTCCACTGCCCGCCGCCAGAACCTGATATCCCAAACTGTCGAGGAATTCCTGGAAGAGAGCTCGCAGTTGGGGATGATCCTCGACCAGAAGCAGATTTTCAGAACCGCGCAACGATGTAGCGGAGGATCCGATATGAATGGCTTCAGCTTCCGTTTCCAGTTGCGTGATGCGGGGCAGATAAATCGTGAAGGTGGTGCCAGCGCCGGGTTTGGTCTCGACCACGATGGTACCTCCACTTTGCGCGACAAAACCGTGCACCACCGCCAAGCCGAGCCCTTTCCCATCTTTCTTTGTGCTATAGAAAGGATCAAAGATGCGAGCCTTGACCTGCTCCGTCATACCCGACCCAGTGTCAGTCACCGATAGGGTGGCGTACTTGCCGGGAACAAGGTCGGGCAACTTGGCCGAGTTTTTGGAACTTAAGGCAGCCGCACCAACCTGCAGGGTGATCTTGCCGCCTTCGGGCATGGCATCGCCCGCATTCGAAATAATGGCTACGATGGACTGCTGCAGTTCCTCGGGGTCGGCTCGCACCCACACCGGTTCGCGGATAGGTGCGATGGTCAACTCGATCCCCGAACCGAGCAGAGGGGCTACCAATCGGTCGGTTTCAGAAAGAATCGATTTAAGATCGATGGCGTGCGGGAAAAGCATTTGCCCCCGGCTGAGCGATACCAGCTGCCGGGTCAGTTGCGTGGCCGTTTTCACCGCGGTGTGGATGGCTGCGACCCGAGGCATCCCCCCGTTATTGGCCGGGAGGTCCGTTTCTAACAGTTCGGAATAACCCGAGACAATACTCAGCAGATTATTGAATTCCTGCGCGATTCCCCCTGCCAGCCGCGCCACCGACTCGATTTTTTCCGCCTGCATCTGCCTTTCCCGGGCTTCCCGCTGCCTTAATTCCGTTTCCTGACGATGCAGAGCGATCTCAATTGCACAGTGCAGTTCAAGGGCTTTGAAGGGCTTGACCAGGTATGCCAGCGGCCCGGTGTTCTTGGCTCTGGCCAGCGTCGGCTCGTCGGAATGGGCGGTCAGGTAGATAACCGGGATATCGATCTCTTTCCGGATCTGCTCGGCTGCCTCGATTCCATCTATTTTTCCCGCTAACCGAATATCCATCAGCACCAGGTTCGGACGCAGCTTAAGAGCCTGCTTGACAGCAGCTTCCCCGGTGCTCACGCTGGCCGCTACGGTGTAGCCGAGCTCTTCGAGGGTGCTGGCCAGATCGAGCGCGACAATCCGCTCGTCTTCCACGAGCATGATGTTCGCCGACACAGTTTGAGGCATCATCTGCTTAGAAACTCCTATTTCACTTCTCGGATGCTAGCAGTAAGAAGCCACGATTAATGCAGGATTCAGCCATCCAAATGGGCAGGTGCAGCGCTAGATTTCCCGTTTCGGAATTGGGAAATACAGCAAGAGATTTGGAACTTCGTTCAGGTTCCGTTGCACCGGCTCCGTTGGCATCAGTGCGGTCGCGCCGCTTCGTTTTCGTGGATGAGGATGATGAGGTTGAGGATGATGAGGTTGAGGATGATGAGGTTGAGGATGATGAGGTTGAGGATGATGAGGTTGAGGATGATGAGGTTGAGGATGATGAGGTTGAGGATGGACTCCTGCGCGTTTACGCGCGAGGACGGTACGCTAGAGCGATAGTTTTCGCGGGCGCTGGTCGAACGACATTTCGAGGCGGTTCGATCATCGCCATGCGATGACGGAACCCTAACGTGGCAGAGGCGGATTCAGGCAAACCTGTCTCCCCTGATAATCGCATCAATCGTAGAATTTACGGATTGCGTTGAATTTAAGGCTTGGTGCCGGGAGGGGGAGTCGAACCCCCAAGGGCCGAAGCCCGGCGGATTTTGAGTCCGCTGCGTCTGCCAGTTCCGCCATCCCGGCACTTCGTGGAAGTACTTGATTCTACAGCTTATTCTCTATTTCTATTCTTTTTTCCGAAACGAAAAATGTGAAGCTGTGTAAGGTAAGAAAGTGCGTCGGTTTTCGCCCGATTTCCAAAGCTTCTTGTCCCTGCCCGCGAAACGTTGTACCTGCGATTCTCGGGCTCAGAGCCCCATCGCCAAGTCAGAAGAAAGCACCCCGCACGAAATTCTACCACTTTCATTAGGAGCTGCTATCGTTTGATTTCACGCGAAGCGGACGATTTAGGTTTTTCCCCTTCCGACGCGTGCCGCAGGTCGTTCCCGAACGCACGGCTGTGGTTTGCTTCAGCTAGGACTGAAAGAGCCAACTAGGGTCCCAGCGGTTCTGCGTGAAGGAAGACGTGGGTTACGTCTCGTTCGCCGACAATCCACCAACTTCGTTTGCATTCCTGACACAAGCGTGTTCAGCCAAGAGAAGCCGGGCGAGGGAGCGCGCCTACGAAAAATACAATTGCGTCGTTTTAACCAAAGGAGCCGACCCCGCTGGACTTGGAGAACGCTTGGAGCTGGATTGCTATCATCCAGGTCCCCTGGATTTTGCGGGCTTCAGACCACTCACTCGTTGTGTCTTATTGCGTTAAACTTCTTAATCAATCACACTGCGGCCCAAGAACCACATGAGCGTGCAGGCATCCATTCCGCAGCGGACGGACGGTCGACGATATGAGGCAGTGCTTCGCATTAGCGAAGCCCTTTCTCTGTGTGTAGAGCCCGAAGACCTGACGAAGATCCTTTCTGAACAGTTGTGCGAGTTCCTCGACTTCTTACAGTTTTACATCGTTGTCTACAAGGAGAACTCCACGGAACTGGAGTGGGCTGTGGTCGGGCGCGAGAAAAGCCTCGTATCGGCGTACGCGGATGTGTCAGTTCAACAGCGGCCATCGTGGCAGGCATACACCAGGCAAGAACCGATCCACATTCGTGAGTGGAACACCGATGAAGGAGTACCTAGCCGCCTCAAGCAAGGGATTGCAGCACAAGGGCTTGAGGTCGGGCCGCTCGTCTTCGTTCCCCTCACTACACCGCAGCGCCGCCTAGGTGCTTTGGGAATGTCGGGACACCCTGGGATCAGTTACAGCGAAGATGACATTAGCTTTTTGCGACTCATTGGTCGGGTTGTCGCATTCGCAATTGACGACAATTTCAATCTCAGGCGAGTAGAGGCCGCAAACCTAGAATTGCAACGTCAGAACGAGCGGCTTCAGCGCAGTGAACGAGAGCTGCGCGAGGTTATAGAAACCATTCCGTGTATGGCATGGTCGGCCTCAGCCGATGGCGCTGCTCAATTTTTCAACCGCCGCTGGTTAGAGTATGCCGGCCTTGCGGTAGATCAAGTGCAGAATTGGGGCTGGACAGCCGCAGTTCATCCGGACGATCTGGACGCGCTCGTGGATTACTGGCGCACCGCGATAGCCTCCAGCCAGCCGGCTGAAATCGAAGCGCGCTTGCGCAGTTTCGACGGGGTATACCGCTGGTTTTTGTTCCGAGCGACTCCATCCTTCGATGACAAAGGCAAGGTCGCAAAATGGTATGGCACAAATACCGATATCGATGATCGCAAAAAAGCAGAGCAAGCTCTCACCATTCAAAACAGTCGACTCCAGCTACTCCTCAAACTAACCAATCGTATTACGTCGAATCTGCACCTTCGCGAAGTGCTGCGCGCCATTACAGCCACCGTTCGTGAATTGATGGATTCGGACGCTGTACACATCTCGCTCCCTGAGCCAGGCTCCACAGAGTTTCGCGTGTACGCATTAGACTTCCCCGAAGGAAAAGGCCTTGTTAAGGAGGAGATGCTCATTGAGCCGGTGGGCGTCGCCAGGAAAGCCCTTGAAAAACTCGAACCAGTCGTTAGAACGATAACCCAGGCCGATGAGTTTCCTCCCGACTACTACGAGTTGCTCGTCGCTGAGGGTGTGAAGAGTCAATGCGTGATACCGCTCGTGAATCGGGAGCGAGCCGTCGGAGTATTGGCGATTGCTCGGACTCGGAGCAATTCCTTCACGCCAGAAGAAGTCGACTTCATAGGGGAGGCTTCAGGGCAGATAGCCGTTGCCATTGAGAATTCTCTCGCATACCGCGAGCTTTGCGAACTCAAAGAGAGACTGGCGCAAGAGAATCTTTATCTCGAACAAGAGATCCGCGGCGAAGTGGATTTCGGGCAAATTGTGGGGAGCAGTCCGCCTCTCAAGCAAGCTTTGCAGCTGGTCGAAACTGTTGCGCCCACTGATTCAACCGTCTTGCTGCTCGGCGAAACAGGCACGGGGAAGGAGTTGATCGCCCGCGCAGTTCACGAACATAGCCGTCGCAAGGAGCGCATATTCGTTAAGGTTAACTGTGCAGCCATTCCGACCGGGCTTCTGGAAAGCGAATTGTTTGGACATGAAAGGGGAGCGTTCACGGGCGCTATCAGCCAGAAAATTGGGAGGCTGGAGCTGGCGGATGGCGGCACGCTCTTCCTGGACGAGGTGGCGGACATTCCCTCGGAAATCCAGCCGAAGCTTTTGCGAGCCCTTCAGGAACAGGAGTTTGAACGGCTAGGGAGCACGCGAACTCTGAAGGTGAACGTTCGCTTGATTGCTGCGACCAACCGCGACCTGGTCAGGATGGTTGCGAAAGGCGAATTTCGCAGCGATCTGTACTACCGCCTAAATGTCTTTCCGATTCACCTCCCACCTCTTCGGGAGCGCAAAGAAGATATCCCACTGCTGGTCGGTTATTTTGTGCAGAAATTCGCCAAGCAGCTTCAGAAGGACATCCAAAGAATACCTCCGTCTGTAATGAAGGCATTCACAACCTGGGAATGGCCGGGAAACATCCGCGAGTTGGAGAACCTGGTGGAACGCTCTGTCATCCTGACCCGTGGCAAGTCGCTGGACGCGCCGCTTGTGGAAATGCGCAAGTTGAGCGGAGAAGAACCTGAGCGCGAAATGAAGGATTCACGTCAGGAGGAAATAGCGGAAATTGTAAGAAGTACCATTCAGGCACTAAACGGAAAACAGGGGCTGGCCAGCGATCAAGGCAAGAAGATGGCCGATGGGCGCGCGAAGAAAAGCGCGGAACGTGCGAAGAAACAGCGGGAAGAGATTATGCGAGCGCTCGCACTGAGCAAGGGCCGCGTGGGCGGCAATAATGGAGCCGCTGCACGCCTGGGGATCAATCGCACGACACTCCTGGCGCGGATAAAAAAGCTTGGTATTGATCCCAGAGATTACGCCGTGTGATCGGCCGCCCGGCCGAGCCGTGTCAAAACTCATGGATTGACATCTTCGACTTCATTCCTACCGATTTCAATGCCGTCCTGAAATCTAAAGCGGTTACGGCTGCAAAGTTTGGGGGACGTGTTGCACTCTCGGACCTGCAAGGAAGAGTGTGGCATGTTGAAGATCTCGGTCATTAAGAGCCCACGCCAATGCCGACTGGTGGTAGAGGGCATTCTCGTTGAGCCTTGGGTAGCCGAACTCCTTAGCGGGTACACAAAAGCCAAAGAGCATCTTGATGGCCGTGAACTTGTCATCGATATCACAAACCTCAGTGCCATCAGCGCAGCCGGGGAAGATGCTCTCATGGAACTGATCGACGATCATGCCAGATTCCACTGTGGCGTCTTTACGAAGGAAGTCTTAAAACAACTCGCGTCGAAGCGACGGTCGAAATGAAGGTTGGAAAAATCACGTTGTTCGACGATTACGACGACGTTGCTGCCATTAAGTCGGGGTCCGCAGTGTCAAGGTGTGAATTTTGACGGTTTTGACGTTTGAGCCACGCTTCGCCCTTGGCCTGCAGCGCTGCAGTTAAGGATCAGTCAGTTAGCGAAAAACAATATTTGGCATCGAGATTGCCACCGCCTCTACGAACGCCAATCAGGATCTTTCACTCGTCAGGAAGATTTTCTCTGACATTCTCGGAACGAGAAAGTGATCAAGGATGATGGCAAGCCTTCAACAGCGACTAGACGAATTCAAGAAGTCCTTTGAGTCTGGTGCTCCGCCCTATAACGCGCCGCGAGAAGCGATCGAAAAGACACATCGGGCAACAGCGGAGCTCGAGGCTTCGGGGATTTTAGATCGCGCCTTGAAAGTGGGAGATCGCGCTCCGAGCTTCACGCTGTTCAATCAAGAGCATGTACAGGTAGCCTCGAGCGATCTCTTGCGGGAAGGACCGCTGGTGGTCGGTTTCTTCCGAGGCCATTGGTGACCCTATTGCAATATGGAGCTGGAGGCTCTACAGGAGGTCAACTCTGAGGTCACAAATATGGGAGCAAACATTGTGGTACTCACTCCTGAACTCGAACGTTACACCCGCAGCCTTCACAAGAAGCTGAACCTGACGTTCGACATCCTGACGGATCTTCACCTCAAGACCGCCGAGCAGTTCGGGCTCGTGTTTACGCTGCCGGACTACTTGCGGGAGCTTTACAAGTCCTTCGGGAGCAACTTGGACAGGTTTCACGATGAATCGGAATATCGCTTGCCGGTGCCCGCGCGGTACGTGATTGACAAGCAAGGCATCATCCGTGCCGCCGATGTGAACGCGGATTATACGATCCGCCCTGAGCCTTCCGAAACTGTAGAGATCTTGCCGACATTAACTAAATGATTCGACCGCAAGCGCTCGACTGATGCTGGCAAAAACTAGAAAGGGAAAATTTATGTCGACATTTCAAACTGATTACCTCAATGCTTATCACAACCTGAAGCTGACACGAGATGACCAAGGTGTGCTGGTTGCTGAGTTTCACGACAACGGCGGCGCGTTCATTATGACTGCACAAGCCCACACGGAGTTTGTCGAGGCCTTCTACCGGATCGCGCAGGATCGAGCCAACAAGATCGTGATCCTCACGGGCGCAGGTGGGGAGTTCATTACTGATGTCGAGTGGTCCTCTTTCGGCGATGTCGCCGATCCCGGGGTTTGGAGCCAGGTTCACGACGAAGGCGTTCAGGTTTTGGAAAACATAGCCAACATACGCGTGCCGGTCATCGCGGCCATCGAGGGACGTGCCCATGTGCACTCAGACTACGCGCTGCTTGCCAGTGTAATCGTCGCGGCTGAAGGCGCGACCTTCCAGGATGTGGCGCACTTCTCCGCGGGCGTCGCACCCGGCGACGGAATCTTTACCACCTGGAGTTATCGTGGGGGAGCAGGGCGAGCGGAGGCGTTCCTGCTGAACCCACAACCGCTGCCGGCACAAATTGCGCACGAATGGGGAGTGGTAGCCGAAGTTGTACCGAATGGCAAGGCGCTCACCCGGGCGCGGGAGTTAGCCGGACTGTACCTGAAAGCCCCGGAAGTGACACGCCGCAACACCCGCATCCACTTCATTCAACCGTTGAAGGAGCGCATCGTGCACGAAGTTGGCTACGGATTGTCGCTTGAAGGATCGTCGTCAGCTGCCCTCGTCAAATCAATGCAAGCCAACACAAAGCGCGCACCTTCCAAAGAACAGGCTGCATGAATGAAGCACGGACCTACCGCGCGGCATGGCGAGTAAAGTCCGAGCAAAGTAACCGGACGAATAGAAATCAATAAAAAGGAAAAACATAATGAGCGGGAAAATCGCATTCAACGGGCTTGATCCCACCCGAACAGCTTTGGTGGTGGCACACATGGTGAAGGGCGTAGCCGGGGAGGTCGTCACCCCTTTCAGCCGGCTTTTCCGGCAGCGTGCCGAGCAGACCGGGATCATCAAGACCCAGGCGCGGCTGCTGGACGCGTTCCGCACAGCGAAGGCCAGGGTGCTCTACACCGCGGTCACGTACCAGCCAGGGCTCCCCGGGGTCAGCCCGAATTCCCCGCTGTGGCGCACTCTTTTCGATTGTGTCTGCCTGATGGAGGGTACTCCCGCGGTCGAACTTATTGACGAACTCTCCAGACGCCCCGATGAAGCGCTCGTCAGGGGACAGGCGGCCAACGGGTTCGACCGGACTGTGCTTGACACCATTCTCCGGCTCGCCGGCATCGACACCGTCGTTCTCGTCGGCATCGCCACTGACGTCGCCGTCGAATCCACCGCGCGCGCTGCATCCGACCTGGGATATCGGACCATCGTCGTCTCCGATGCCTGCACCGCCGACAGCGATGAGAGCCACGCCCACTCGCTCGACGTGCTCCAAAAGTGGTTTGCCGAGATACCCACCGCCGACGAGGTCATCGCCGCACTGAAACAGACGCCGGCGCTGCCCATGGCGGCCTAGACATCACGACTCGGGAGGCAAAATGCCAGATGTACAACAAAAAGCCACGAGAGAAGAAATCGAGAAACGAGCTTTCGAACTCTTTGAGGAACGTGGATGCATTGAGGGCCATGCTCTTGAGGACTGGATTGCTGCGGAAGAAGAGCTGGCCAAGCCTCAGAGTATCGAACTCTCCAAGAGGGCATCTGCCGGTCGCAGACAGTCCTAAATTAATTCTCTTGAGAATCGGGCAAGAAACAGAGTCGGTAGCGATCAATCCAACGGTCATTTTGATCGCCGAGATCGTCGCAGATCGTATCAAGACCGCCTTCCGAAACCCTGAGGCAGTTGCGGATGTTAACCAGATGGTTAGCCAACATTAAGCTTGCGAGTCCCTAATTTGCCCGGCTCGAACCTCGGACTGCGGAAGAAATCATCATTAGCTCCGGGTGAGAGCTTGCCGTTCTGCATTAGATTTCCACCTCTTGACATCTTGATAGGGGACCTCGAACGGAAGGCCTCCACGCGGGCCAGCGACGACTAGTTCCCCATTTGTGCCGGGTCTCCATACAACGTGGGGACCTGATTTTCCCGAGATCTCCACCAACTCGCCGGTCATGAATGGTGACTCGACCATTTGAAATTAGATGCATCCGGCCAAAGATCTTTTCACTGTGCTACTTCTCCGACACCGCTTGGTCGGGCATCAATCGAGCGGCGCCAAAATTGACGCTGAACCGTTTACACCACACCGAAACCGCACGATATTTCGACAAGTCCACATCGGGACCGAGGGTATAGTTTTGGTCGCCCATATTCCCCTTGATGGTTCCTAAATCGATGAAACCCGCGCGCAGCACGCTGGCGCTGTCTTTTGCATCGTCCGAAGCCACCATGTAGACGTGCACATCGGGACCGTTTGATGTGCTAAAACCCGTAAAGCGAAGAACACGGCTGCCATCCCCCATCCGGTAGATGGTTGCGGTACCTGCCGTTGGATGCAAGATGCTGCAGAACTGTCCGGAGACAAGACGCTGGGGCGACGAGCTACCTTGTGCGGCTGGCATGGCTTCATCGACACGCCGGTTCACCACAAGCCGTTCGGGCCGGAATGCATACCAAGCGAGAAAAGCCACGACCGCGGCGACAGGAATCACAAGTTTCCACTTTTTCATTTCCGCACCTCCTTTATTTCTTTAGCTTTTTCTCGATGCTGAATCCTAGTTTGCCAAGCACTCTTACGGCGCCGGTCTTCCCACCCTCGAAGTCACCAGAGCCAAGCTGTTTCCCCGTGGCGAACTCATAAGCGGCGCCCAAAACTGCTTTCGGCGGGTAACGGCGTTTATCCCAGACCAACTCATACGTAGTAGTAGGGGCGAAACCATGCTTAGAGAAGAACTGTTCTGGGCCCAGCCGGTCGTACTCGTGTATCGCGCGTAACACGTCACGACGGGTCACGCGATCCCATGCCACCATTTTTTCCTCCTAGGGTTTTTAGCTCGACACTCGGGCTTCAAGCTGAAAGGAACCGCTTGACGAGAACTGCGGTATCATCAGGATTCTCTTCCGGGAAAAAGTGTCCACCTTTCATCGCCTGTCCGTGCGCGTGTGGAGCCCATTGCCGCCAAATGCCCAGCGGGCCTCCGTCCTTCGTATAGAAAGTGTCGAGCGGACCACCCTCCGCCCATAGATGCAGCATGGGACATTCGATCTTCTTCGATGCTTCTTTATCTGCGCGATCGTGTTCGATATCAATCGTCGCTGCCGCTCGATACTCCTCGCAGATTCCATGAACACGGTCCGGCTCGCGATAGGTGGAGACGTATTCTTCGAGAATCTCTGGGCCGAACGAGCCTTGGCCGAAGGTGTTATGGAAGACGGCCTCGGGCGCACCGAGCAGATAACTCTCCGGGAGGGGGTGTTTCTGTGACAGCAAAATCCAGGGCCAGTAGGTCTGAGCGAAGCGCGCATCGGACCGGCTCCATGCTTCAAGAATCGGAATCACATCGAACACAGCGAGTCGTTCCACGTTCTTCGGATGATCCAAGGCCATGCGGTACGAGACGCGCCCTCCCCGATCGTGGCCGATCAGCGTAAAAGTCGGAAATCCGAGCTTGTCCATCACTTCCACCAGTTCCTTCGCCATTGCGCGTTTGGAATAAGGAAAGTGGTCGTCGGAAGAGGCGGGTATCCCGCTGCCGCCGTAGGCGCGCAAGTCCACACAAATCACGGTGTGATTTTCGGCGAGTTTCGGTGCGAGGTATCGCCACATCAGGCTGGTGCGCGGGAAGCCATGCACCATGAGAATTGGCGGTCCTTTTCCATAGCGGCGCACGAAAATCGTATTTCCTGAAACCTCGACAAGAAACGGCTCGAAAGAATCCTGGCCAGCCATACGTCCTCCAGTTTTATTTGAGTTCGGTGGTCGTACCGGGTTGGCGAAAGAATTTTCTAGCATTACGCCGAAAGATGCGGCGGTGAGGCCACCAAGAAAACTACGACGCTCCATTGCTACCTCCTCACTATGGTCCTAGATAGCCTTGATCTCACCCCCGTCCATCCGCACGGACGAGAGGGTTTCACGCGCCGCTTCCAGGATTATGTTGACGACAAGATTTGGCTCCGAGTACATCGGGCTGTGGTCCACAAGAGGCGAATGAACCTTTGCCCGCATCCGATCGGCCATGAAATGCTGCGTCTTCGGATTGATCATGCGATCCTCTTCGGCGATCAGGAACCACGACGGCTTCGTTTTCCACGACGGCGTCGGAGCCGCCTCTTGAATGCACTGAACCGCGATCGGCCGCTGCACGGCAGTTGCAATGCTTGTCTGTTCGGCAGAAGCCTTGTGGGCAACCGCGCGTTGAAAGCCACCGTCCGGGATCCATATAAAACCGTGAGAATCCGGCGCCAACTTCGGCGATTCCGGTGGCTTTGGGTCGAGATAGAAAACCTTAGCCACGGTCTCGCCCTCATCCGGCGCGAGCGCCGCGATATAAACCAGAGACTTGACCCGGTCTTCTCGCACGGCGGCGATCACGGCGCCAGAGTAGGCGTGTCCCACCAGGATCACAGGGCCGCTGGTGCGCTCCAGCACCTGACTCAAAGCGGTAGTGTCGTTGGTTAGGGACGTCATCGGGATTGGCGCGCAGATGACGTGAAGACCATGCCGTTGCAAAGGCAGAATGACGTTTCGCCAACAGGAGCCGTCGGCCCATGCCCCGTGCACCAAAACTATTGTTGAGTTCGGAGGAAATCCACTTGTCTTGGAAGTCTGCGGGTTCGCGGCAGCCCGAGCGGTATTTTGCGCGCGGGCAAATCGAGTAAGAGATCCATCAAGAACCACACCGAAAGATGCTGCTGTGAGCGCACCAAGAAATCTTCGACGTTCCATATTCTCCTCGTTACTGGTCGTTAAGCCGTTCGTTCTGCTTTCAGCCGGCCGACGCCATTCGCGGCGAAGAAGTCTTTCATCGCGGCGGCAATCTCTACTACGTGTGTCTCAATCGCAAAGTGTCCGGTATCGAGGAATTGCACCTCCGCGTTCGGCAGGTCCCTTTGAAATGCCTCTGCTCCCGCAGGAATGAAGAAGGGATCGTTCTTGCCCCAGACCGCAAGCAAAGGTGGTTTGGACCTGCGAAAATATTCCTGGAATTTCGGATAAAGCTTCACGTTCGACGCATAATCCAAAAACAAATCGAGCTGAATCTCTTTGTTCCCTGGCCGTTCCAGCAGAGCCGTATCCAAGGTGTATGACTCAGGCGGAACCGCCTCCGGATTCGCCACGCCATGGGTGTACTGCCAGCGCGTCCCCCCCGCGGTCAAGACACTTTGGCGGAGTATGTCGCGATTCTCTGCCGTAGGTGATGCCCAATACTTCCGGATCGGGCCCCATGCATCGCCCAGGCCTTCTTCGTAGGCGTTCCCGTTCTGCGAAACGATGGCTGTGACGCGCTCAGGGTGTGCCATCGCCAAGCGGAAGCCGGTGGGCGCGCCGTAGTCGAACACATAGATTGCGTAGCGGTCGATCTTGAGTGCCTGCGTGAAGGCGTCGATCGTGATCGCCAGTCGATCGAAGGTGTACGAATACAGCCGCTCAGACGGAACTTCGGTGAATCCGAAACCCGGAAGATCTGGTGCGATCACACGGTAGTCATTGGCCAGGCGCGGAATGAGTTCGCGGAACATGAAAGACGAGGCCGGGAATCCGTGCAGTAAAAGAACAACGGGTGCGTTTACATCGCCGGCCGCGCGATAAAACACCTGCACGCCGTCGGCTTCGATCTTGTGGATGGACGTAGCAGGTACGATGAATCGGGCATTGTCCTGACGCGGCGTTTGGCGTTTTGTCGCGGTTCGTGGCGTCGCATCATTCATGGAATCCTCTCCTCACTTCTGTGGTGTTCAGCGCAGGTGGGATACCAAAGGAGGCACAGCGCGATCGAAGAGCGTACATTCAGCGCAAATCATTCTGGCAGTTGAAGTTCGTAAGGAACGAGTTCGACGGATCTCAAACCGTAACTGACGAATCTCTGACGGATGTCCGCCGCTGACGGATTTAGGTCGGAACAAGTGCCACTGATAAGCGGTTGCTACAAGCGCCAGGAAGGTTAGTTATCGCCAGCCACGCCGCCGCTGCATTTCTATGGGACTGCGGTAGGCCGGCGAATGCGAAGCTTCTTCATCCTGTAGGCCAACGAGGTTCGCTTCATTCCCAAGCGCGCGGCCGCGCCACTGATCACCCAGTTGCTCGCTTCAAGAGCACGAAGGATATGATCGCGCTCTACCTCCGCGAGTCCATTGATAGGTGCATTCGATTCCTTGCTCGGCTGGAATGGCTCCAGTTCGGAAGTTGGCGCGCGTAGTGTCGACTGTGGCGAGAGAATCACTGCGCGTTCAATGAAATTCTGCAATTCACGTACGTTTCCGGGCCATGGATATCGCACCAATGCATCCATCGTATCCGGAGGAATTACGTCAATTCGTTTGTTCATGCGCTGAGCATAGAGTGCCGTGAAGTGCCGCACCAATCTTGGAATATCCCCTGTGCGTTGTCGAAGAGCTGGGACCTGGATCGGGAATACTTTCAGGCGATAGTAAAGGTCTTCGCGAAATGTCCCTTGTTTGACCATGGCAGGCAAGTCCCGATGCGTGGCCGCGATCAGGCGAACGTCAACCTTATGCGTACGGTTGCTGCCGAGCCTCTCGAATTCCTGCTCCTGTAAAACGCGGAGCAGCTTCGCCTGAAGTTCCAGAGGTATATCGCCAACCTCGTCAAGAAAAAGCGTGCCTTTGTCAGCGAGTTCGAACCGTCCCGTTTTTTGGGCGATCGCGCCGGTAAATGCTCCTTTTTCGTGCCCGAAAAGCTCACTCTCAAGCAGTCCAAGGGGTATTGCAGCGCAATTCAGTTTCACGAATGCCTTTTCACTGCGATTCCCCAGCTTATGGATTGCACGCGCAAACAGTTCTTTGCCAGTGCCAGTCTCTCCGAGAATCAGCACCCCCGAATCCGTAGGGGCAACGACCGATACCATGCTCAAAGCAGTCTTCAATGCCGGGCTCTCTCCCACGATTTCTCCCAGCTCGGCGCGAATTTCTTCCTCCAGATAGCGTCTCTGTTTCGTCTCCTTGTCTCGATCCTTCGTCGCCTGTTCATACTCCAATGTGTTCTCAACCGCAATCGCCACCTGACAGGCCACCTGCTCAAGTAACATGACGTCGTCCTTCGCAAAAGTATTGTCCGAACGCCTGCAGAGCATCAGAACGCCAACCACGCGATCACGGCCGACTAGCGGAAGATAACACCCTGTCTTGAGGCCTTCGTTCATCATGTGCCTATAAATAATCTGGCCATCAGGATTCCCATAAATTTCAGGATCCTTGCGGACCTGTTCGAAGCTGTCGATCCGGATGCTCTTGCCTTTCCGCAATACCTGACCCGAAATCGAGCTATTCGTCGGCACCAACGATCCCTCGCGGAAGGGTCCCCTCATGTCGGGATTGTGCAAGAGAGTGACACGTAACGCGCCACTCTCGGAGTCGGGTAGCAGCAATGCGGACACGTCACATTGCATTACCCTGAATAGATTCGACGAAAGCGCCCCAACCATTTGCCGGAGGTCCAACCTCGACGTGACGCTGCTTGTGATTTCCAGAAGCAATCGCAGCCGATCGCGTTCGCGCTGCAGTGCTTGTTCGTTCATGTGGCGCTCAATTGCGATCCCAGTGATGTGGCTAGCGTTCTCGATCAACTGGAGTTCGTTGGCACTGGGCCTGCGCGGCTCACGATAGTTGATAGAAAATGTGCCAAGAGCTTTGCCTTCGCTCGTGAACAACGGGCGTGACCAAACGGAACGAATTCCATAAGCCAACATGCGGCTGCGATAGTGCTCCCAGATGGGATCAGTCAGGATGTCGGTTACATATACCGGTTCCTTCCGATAAATGGCTGTGCCGCAAGATCCGCCTTTCGGACCAACAGCCATGGCTCCTACGTTAGCGATGAATCCAGGAAGGCTGGGCGCAGCGGCACAACGGAGTTCCTTTCCGTCTTCGTCGGGAAGCCAAATCGTGCAAGACATGCCCTCGGCTTGTGATTCAACCAACTGAGCAATGTTCGCTAGCACATCGGACAGAGGAGAGCCCGCAAAAATCAATTTTTGCAGGTTGAGGACAGACTCAGTCGAAAATAGCCCCAACTCGTGTTCCGACGGTGCGTCCCGCGATAGGATTTTGGCGGGAAACTGTATTGCTCTCTCCATGAAGCGTTCTTCCTGCCCCGATTGGATTCAACTAGCCGAGTTTTGGTACCGACACGACGGGAAAAGAGACGGCGCCGGCGAGAAGCTTGACGATCTTCCGCCGTTTCTGCGAGAAGTCGAGGTACATACTATCCCAAGCCGAGGACATAGCGCCGACCTCAAGCCGCCGCGGACACTACTCTAAGCTGGAACGGGCCGAAAGTGCCACTGTTTGGAGGGGTGGGAAGTGTTGGAGAAGTGTTTTGCATTTTGGGTCTCGGGCCAGGCGAATCCTGCGGTCGCTCGTGATCGCCATGGAACCTTGCCAAAGAGTTTGCGCCTCGCCGAAGTGACGCGCCGCGGTCGCTATACACCTGCGGCCTGGAATTGCCCCGAATAACGGGCTAAACGGAGGCTGGCGTCAAGAACAACGTTCCCCGAATCTGTGTAGTTCTGCAGCGCCAATTTCCCCAAGGACTTAGGCGTTGTAAATCCGCTGCGTCTGCCAATGCGCCTGAATCATCTTTAACTACTATAACTTACCATGGATTACCCTCCGTTTTTGAGTCCGCTGCGTCTGCCAGTTCCGCCATCCCGGCTAAGGTGGCAAGTGACTCAGATTAAAGTTTAACTTACTTTTCTACCATTGTCGTCGCTTCATTAGTTACTTCGTGTTCGATGCGATGATATGTCGCGACGCTAGACGCTGAGGGTCTCCCATTTGGGCATTCCCGACGTCATCGTTTATGCTGAAACGTTGCGCGATAGGCTTTACGGTTCACTGTGCTGTTCCAGCATCCGCCGTCGCTTGCCGACGCGTTCGCCACGAGCTAGTAGCTAGACTCTTTCTTATGAAAACCGGCATCATTGGCCTGCCTCAGGTAGGCAAGACATCGCTGTTCCGCATCCTGACCAAGGCGCATCTTTCCGCGCAGGCCAGTAACCCGCGTGAGGCTCATATCGGCGTCGCTAAAGTTCCCGACGACCGGCTCGACCGCCTGGCCGCGCTCTACAACCCTAAGAAGCTGACGCACACTTCCGTCGAATACGTCGACGTCGGCGCCATCGGCCAGGACGCGTTGAAAGAAACCGCCTACATCGGCCACCTTCGTCAGGTCGACGCGCTCGCTCACGTCGTGCGCGTGTTCGAAGACCCCGCGGTCCCGCTGGTGGCGGAGATCGATCCGCTGCGCGACATCAAGAACGTTGAGTTCGATCTGATGGTAAGCGATCTCGGCCAGATCGAAAAACGTCTCGAGCGCCTGGAAAAAGATCTGAAGAAGATGAAGACTCCAGATCTTGAAAAAGAATTCGAGTTGCTCAAGCGGGCGAACGCGCATCTCGGCGCCGAAAAGCCGCTGCGCGAAATGGAAATGACGCCCGAGGATAAAAAGCGCCTGCGCGGTTTCATGTTCCTGAGTGAGAAACCGATTTTTTATGTGCTCAACATTGGCGAGTCGACGGAGTTGGGCAAGGAACTCGAACAAGCCGTCAGCAAATATAAGCTCACAGAAAGTGCCGCGCGCCCCAACGCCGCAGCCACAGCGATTTGTGGGAAGGTCGAAGCCGAACTCGCCGAAATGAGCGACGCCGACGCCGCGGAATTTCTCTCGAGTTACGGCCTAACCGAAAGCGGGTTGGTTCGCCTTATCCGCACAACTTACAAATTGCTGGGCTTGATTTCATTCTTCACCGCTGGCGAAGACGAATGCCGCGCCTGGCAAGTTCCCGCGCACAGTCGCGCTCAGGAAGCGGCGGGCGCGATTCACTCCGATCTCGAAAAACATTTCATCCGCGCTGAAACCATTCGCTGGGACCAACTCCTAGAAGCGGGCTCCGAAGCCAATGCCCGGGCCAAAGGTACGCTGCGGCTGGAAGGCAAAGACTACATCGTGCAGGATGGCGACGTGATGCACATCCGGCATAGCGGATAGTTGCGCTTTCGCAGCGACGTATACTTTCCAGATATGCTCAATCGCCTGATGTTGTTTGGCGTGGTCTTGGCGGTCGCGGGAACCCTGTTCGCTCAAACAAACGCTGCGCCTAATCGCGCTCCGGGCAACGCCACCGAAGCCCGTGTCGCGGTCCCCAGTTCACCGGATTGGAGTGAACCCTTCCCTGCGCATCGCATGATCGGCAACATCTACTACGTCGGCAGCCGTGGACTGGCCTCGTACCTGATTACGACTCCCGCCGGGCACATTCTGATCAACAGCAATCTGAAAACTTCTGTCCCGTTGATCCGCGAGAGCATTGAAAAGTTGGGATTTCATTTCCATGACGTCAAAATCCTACTAATCAGCCATGCTCACTTCGATCACGACGCAGGCAGCGCCGAAATCAAACAACTGACTGGCGCCAAATACATGGTCATGGACGGTGATGTGAGCGTGGTCGAATCGGGTGGCAAGAACGACTTTCAGTATGGTGACGATCTGACCCTCCGGTATCCGGCCGCCAAAGTGGATCGAGTACTGCATCACGGCGACACGGTGAAACTCGGCGACACGGTGCTAACTGCTCACAGGACTGCCGGACACACCAGGGGTTGCACTACATGGAGCATGAAAGTTAACCAGGCTGGCAAGTCTTACGATGTTGTGATCGTGGGCAGCCCGAACGTCAATCCTGGATACAGGCTGGTGAACAACGAGCATTACCCTGAGATCGCCGATGATTACGCGCGCGGCTTTCGCGTGCTCAAGTCGCTGCCCTGCGACGTTTTTCTGGGCGCCCACGGCGGCTACTACGACATGGAAGCAAAGTACGCGAGACTGAACGCCGGCGGACCGAATCCTTACATCGATCCGGAAGGCTATAAGGATTACGTGAGCGAGCGGGAACAAGCGTTCCTCGCTGAATTGCAGAAACAAACAGCGGCTGCGAAGAAGCAATAGTCGATACTCGACGCCATATGCATCCCATCGTCACCAGCATCCTGCTTGGCCTTACCGCCGCTGCCGCTAACGTCTTCGGCGGCGCCATCATCGTGCAGCGGCATTGGGAGCGGCGCTATCTTCGCTACTTTGTCGCGCTGGGCGCGGGATTCATGCTGGCTACTGCTCTGGTTGAAATGGTTCCGGAAAGCCTAGAGCTGCGTGGACGATCCGCCGCATTTCTTGTGCTGCTCGGCTACCTGATCATCCACTTTTTCGAGCACACGGTCACGCCGCACTTTCACTTCGGCGAAGAGACGCATCACGATGAGTTCATGCATTCCCACAAGAGCTACTCCGTGCTTTTCGGGCTCATCATTCATACGTTTTTTGACGGCATCGCCATCGCATCCGGATTTCTGGTTTCAAATTGGCTGGGTTGGCTGATTTTTCTCGCGATTTTTCTGCATAAGATTCCCGAAGGGTTCACTGTAAGTTCCGTGATGCTGGCCAGCGGACGCAGCCGCAGCACGGCCTGGGGAGCATCGGTGGTGCTGGGAGGTTCAACTCTGGCGGGTGTTCTGACAATGGCGCTGTTCCGCCACCATGTTGGCGCCGGGCTGCCGCTGGCGGCTGGAGTCACAATTTACGTCGCCGCCTCTGACCTGATTCCCGAGGTAAACAGAGAGCCCGCGATGAAAATGGCCCTGCTGGTCTTCGTGGGCGCAGCCGTCTTTTTTCTACTCGACCAGTTATTTCACGGGCTCTGATTTCAGTACCCAGAACAATCAACCACTACTGAGTAGCGGTGACCGCGGCTAGTCGACCGTGTGCTTCGCCGTGTACCCGTCGCGCGAGACCACATCGACTTTCACGTCTTTGCCCTTCTGGTCTCTTATTTTCAACGGACCACCGTCCGGGGCCACCAACTGGACTTTCAACTTACGATAAGTTCCATCCAGCTTCGAATTGGTGGGCGCGTAGGAGATCGTGTACTCGTTGCGAATGTCGTTGGAAATGTCCTGGAAGTCCTCCGCATACTCAGCTTGGAAGCGCGGAAAATAGGCGCGACCTCCGGTCATGGCCGCGAAGGTTCTCATCTCGTTGTCGGCTTGCAGGTAGTCCATGTGCCCGACCGGAATGCCCATGCCATGCGCGTTGCGGCAGTAAGGTGAACGCGGATTTGTTTCGCAATAGTTCCGCAACATCCACCCGACGCTCATGGGGAAGATGGTCACATCCTTGGTGTCTTTCACTTTTTTCATGATCTTGTCCAGCGTCAATCGGCTGAACGTATCGACTCCAGTCGTCACCAGAATGATGTACTTCTTCCCTTCCACGCGGTCCAAGCGATCAAGTGTGTCATAGAGAGCATCGAAAACATTGGTTTCGGCGAAGCCCGGGATGCGCAACTGGTTTAGCGCCCCAATCACGGCCCGCTTGTCCTGGGTGAAGTCGACCAGGATGTGTGGCTGCATGTCGTAATACGACACTGCGATCCAGTCGTCTTTCCTCAGCGTATTGGCGAAGGCGTATGACGCTTGCAGAGCGTCCACTAGAAACGTGTAGCTCGTCGAGGCGAACTCAACCAGCAGCACCGCCGTGATTGGAGCCTGCGACACGCCGAAGTGCGTCACCTGCTGCTGCACGCCGTCTTCACTGATGCGGAAATTTTCCTGCTTCAATCCAGGAATGAACTGCCCGTCCTTGGATGTGACCAGCACATCCACATTGACCAGCGGCACGTTTACCTTCAGCGAATAGTCGGGGATGTCCTCGATCTTTTTCGGAGTGACCGGGGGTGGTGGAGGGGGAGCGTCCTCGGTCTTTTTCTTAGGGATGGCATACGGGGCCACGTTGTCGGTGGGACCTCCGGCATCGTCGGGCACATCCTGCTTGGGCTTGCCGTTGTCCGGAGGCTGGGGCGCCTGCGATTGAGTTTGCGAGGGCGTCTGCGACGCCGGCGTCTGGCCGGATTGGTCCTGGGCTGCGAGCGGCAAGCAGGCCCACAATGCCAGGCAGATTGCCAGCCCTAAACCGGGTCCCAAAGGCCTATTATTGCGTAGCTTGGAATGATTTTTGAGATGATGAAACATCTGATGATTAAACATAGGTAAACCCCGAAAAGTCTCTGTGTTAGTATAGACGCAAGGATTCGCAATTGGGATGTTTTGCCCGGTCCCGGATCTCTCCCTCCCGGCCCATCCTGGCAACGAATCACGGTTGGTCCGAGTCTAATCTGTAATGGGACCTGTTGGCGGGTTCTGTCGGGGCTTCGCATGAGAAAAGTAGTTGTTGCGCTTCTCGTCTCCTTTCTATCCCTGTCTACACATCTGGCCGCGCAAAGCTCGCAGCCGACCATTCCGGTGGATCAGATCCACACTGGCATGCGTGGCTATGCCCTCACGGTATTTGAGGGCGTGAAGCCGGAACGCATGGATGTGGAAGTCCTAGGCGTTCTGCGGAATGTAAACGGACCAAAAGGCGACATGATTCTCGTCCGCCTGCACGGCACGAAGGTGGAATACACCGGAGTCGTCGCGGGCATGAGCGGCAGCCCTGTGTATCTCGACGGCAAACTTGCGGGCGCGCTCGCCTTCCGCATCGGCGAATTCTCCAAGGAGCCGATAGCCGGAGTTACCCCGATCGCCGATATGCTCGAGATCAACGCCCTCGACAAATCGCCGGCCGAAGAAGCCGCCGCGATCAAGCCGACAGTGACCACCACCGCCGGAAAAACCGGAACACCCGGCGATGCTGCCGGTCTCCCTGGCTCAACGCAGGGCTCGACGCAAGATTTCGCAAGCTATCTCGAACCCATCGCGGCGCCGCTGGTCTTCAACGGATTCTCCGAAGACACCGTGCGCCGCTTTGCCCCTCAGTTCGCCTCTGCCGGAGTCGTCCCAGTGATGGGCGCGGGTTCGGTCAGCGAGGATAAGCAGCCCGAGCCTCTCGAAGCCGGTTCAGCCGTCAGCGCGATTCTGGTTCGCGGCGATATGGACATCGCCGCCACCTGCACCGTGACTTACATCGATCCTCAGCGCCTGTTGGCCTGCGGACATCCTCTGCTGCAGTTCGGATCCGTCGACTTGCCCATGAACAAGGCGCAGGTGCTGGCCACGCTGGCCTCGCCGCTGAACGCCTTCAAGATCGTCAATACCACCGAGCAGGCGGGAGTCTTTGTGCAGGACCGTCACACCGGCATTATGGGTGTGTTCAACAAACAGCCTGAGATGATTCCTGTGACGCTGACCATCCACACCGCCACCGGCGCGCCGCAGAAGGACTTTCACTTCGAAGTACTCAACAACGCGCGCCTGAGTCCGGTCGCAATTATGGCAACGGTTTTCAACGCCCTGCACGGCGTGAATGAATACGGCGAAGAAATCACTTACCGGCTCAATGGCAGCATCAACGTAAAGGGTTTTCCGGAAGTTGCGTTGAAGAACATGTTCGTTCCGGCTGACAATGGTCAGCCCGCCGCCATGGCTGCCGCGCTTTCTCTGGGCGAGCGCTTTGGACGCATCTACGACAATCCTTACAACGCGCCTGCGGTGAAGAGCGTGAAGCTCGACTTTGACTTGGTCCGCGAGCGCCGCTGGGCGCGTCTGGAAAGCGCCCGCACCGATGTGACCGAAGCCCGTCCCGGCGATGAGATCATCGTTGAAACCGTGCTTGCTCCCTATCGCGGCGAACGCGTGGTGCGCCAGATTCCGGTGAAGATTCCCACCTCGGCCGGCAAAGGAGCGCTGCGCATTCTGGTGAGCGACGGCGAAACGCTTGACCGCGTAGGCCGCACCAATCAGGCCTTCGGCCGCAAGCTCGACCTTGCCTCCACGATTGCGTTGCTCAACAAAGAGCACGCCAACAACCGCCTCTACGTTTCCCTGCTGGAAGCCGACCCCGAGGCCCGCGTGGCCGACAAGGTGATGCCTACGCTCCCCATCTCAGTGATGAACATCATGGACGGCATGCGCGGCAACCAGGAAATGATCGTCAGCGGAGAATCCAGCGTCGACGAAACCGCCACCCCGCCCCTGGACTACGTAGTCAGCGGCGCGCAGCTGCTGACTGTCACCGTGAAGTAGGAAGCGTAAGGTTTCGTAAATTCGGTTAAGGCTACTTCAGAAAAGCATCCGATCGTACGTCGTATCCGTAGAGTTTCAAAGTGTCCCAGCCCTTGCGCCATGTGAACGTCTCGCCCCCCGGCGCTTGCTCAAAGTAAGTGGCGTACTGCGCGGTCACGAATGTTCCGCCGGTCCCCAGGTTGGCGTGAAGGTTGACGCGCGTCGCACTCCCGGCATTGCCGAGCTTGTTGTGAACCTGCTCCAAGAAATGCAGGAGTTCATCGTGCTTCTCTCCGTGCGAAAACGCTTCGGCTCCCTCGCGGCAAATTTCATCGAATTCTCCACGATTGAGATGATCGTGGAACCGCTGCACTGCCTGATCCGCCGACTCAGATCCTAAGTTCAAAGCAGAGTCGCATTGCCACGTCATGTACACCAGCACCGCTGCGGTCAGAGCAAGTGACCATTTCCAAAGAACCCGCTTGGGCCGCCTTACGCTGGGCCCAAGATTTGTAGGCTGGGTTGGCTCGCTCATCTGTTTCGCGGAGGCATGTCTTTCATATCGCTGACGAGTATCGCAAAAGCAGTGATCAAGAGCAATGGCAACGGCTCCAAACTGGAGATGAACTTCGACTGCCGATCGCCCTTCTATTGGGTGAGAGCCTGCAGCACGAACAGCGGGTAGTCCAGCCACGCACTCGTCCCGGCCGTGATCGTCACATCCACTTCTAGCGGCGCGCTGAGTCCGCCGGGTGAAGGTACAAGACTCGCCAGCCCGTTCAAGTCGGAAGTGGCGTTGCTCTGACTCACCTGCAGGATCACGGGCATGGGAGGATTGGCGGGGTTAGGCCCACCGCTTGATGTTCCAACCGGCCGTAGCAATGTAGTTTGAAACTCCACTCCGGCGGCGATCACGGGATTAGGCGGCGACAACGAATCCGTGACCCGCACCACGACGGGCTGAAACGCCGCGCCCGTCGACACCTGCCCCGCTCCGGACACCGGCTGCAAATTCTGTTGGGCGAGCGGCACTGGGGTCGCATAGAAGGTCTGGCAAGGAGCATTGGTTGGGGCCACGCATGCGACCACCTGAACCAGCGACGCCAGTTGTGTAACGGTCAGCGTGGTGGTGGCGTAGCCGCTGGAACCGGTTGAAGCGTTGGCCGAGTTCAGCACCCCGGAGCCTTTGGTCAGGCTGAAGTTCACGCTCAGATTGTTCTGCGGCACGCCGTTGCTCAAAACGCGCGCGGTGAGTGGGACGCTCACCGTGGCACCCTGGGCAATCCAAAGGTAAGGAGTAAGAACGCCAATGTCGGAGGCTGTCTCCGTCGCATTGAGCGTCGCGCTGACCGATTGCGCCGGACTATAAACTCCCGGGGCCAGGGTTGTGGTAATGGTTGCCACGCCCAACGCTGTGGGTGTGAGCAAGGTTGCCGCGTCTCCACTCTGATCGCTCGTGACCGAGCACGACGATCCGCCGCAAGCCGAAAGTTGCACGCCGTTGCTGGCGCTCCATCCGATGGTGGCGCCGCTGACTGGTGTAACCCCATCGGACGCCACCACGCGCACCATCATTGGACTTGCCGCCTGCGTGCCCACGGGAGTCGAAGGGTTGAGTCCGCTCAGCAGAACGATCGTGTCGCTGGCGGCAGCGCCGTACGTCAGCACGTTCGTCATGGTCGAAGACCCGCCACTTGCGGGATCGCTGAGTGTGATGTTCTGAGTGCTGTCACCCTGCGGAGGAGCGGTGAGGATCATTTGCCCTGCGTCAATCGCGAGTGGAGTCACTGCGGCGTTGCCGATGGCGGTTGTAAGTCCTGAATAAAATCCGTTGCCTTGCAGCGTGACCACGCCGCCATTTACGCTGATGCGCGCCGGAGAAACCGAATCCGCATACAACACGTACGCGTGATAAAGATAGTCGGGCCGGCCGTCCCCGCGCACATCCGAAATCCCGATCAGGAAGTTGGTTGGAATGTTAATTTGCGCGTCCAGCCGGGTCAGCCCATCAATGGCCTGATTGAAGGGAGAAGGTGTGAGCGCCTCAGCCGGGCTGCCGGGCGCATCGGATGTGGCCCACATGCCGACCACGGGCTGGGCCTTCAGCACGCTGGCGTTGCCGGATCCATCAAGCGCCGTCACAGCCACCGACAGCGTGCGATTGGCTTTTGCTGGCAGAAAGAGGTAAGTCATGTCCCCATAGTCCCCCAGCGTCGCCATCCAATCTCCTGCCGAAGGCACTGTGGAAGGAGCGGTCCAGGTGGAAGCGCTCTGGGGCAGAGGCTGTGCACTGCTGCTCATAACAATGTCCTGCTCAATGTCATTGCCGGGAGCGACCATAACCATGATCGGCTGAGCCAGTCCTGAAGGCGCAACCGGACCGGGAGAGTAAGGGCCGACCTGCGCCGACCAGGTTGGATCGAGTGGCTCGACGCTCAACTGATATTGCGTGCTTCCGCCTGGAGGTTCGAGCCCAGCCAGGTCAAAGAAGCCTTCCAAAGTTGGGCTGTTTGACCCCCACTCGGCCAGAGGATCTCCGAGAGCGTCGTAAAAGCCAGTTACGGGATTGCCCGCGTCTCCGCTAAAAAGGAAACCAGACACTGCTGCAGCCGCATACTGGCGCGACGGCTGCCCGCTTGAGGGATCGATCCAGCGCGCCACCACATTGACTCCTTGCATGGCCTGTGTCGGATTGCCTTGAGTGTCGGTAAACCACACCGATCCGTGGATGCGCGCCGTGACCGCTGAAAACAACTGCTTGCCGGGAAAGCTCGACTGATTATCGACCGTGACCGGATAGAGCCGGGAAAGTGACGCTACATCATCCATCGCAAGCCGATAAGGATTGGAGTAACAGATTGTGATGGGCACGCAGACTAGCGGATCAGTTTCGTGCATCACCGGGAACCCTGCGTAATCAGATGGAGTGGGTCGCGGCGTGCCGCTGAGCACGTTGGAATTCACCTGCGACCAGCCCAGGCCCAGTACACCGCCTATCACCCGCACCAGCCGGTATTCGAGGTCCGTGAGTTGCGACGACTGCAGCGCGCACTGACCATTGATCACGATTAATGCATGCTGGTAAGTTCCAGATGTGCCGTAATTATCGTCGCCTCCGTAGACCGCATTGAAGAAGCACTCGCTGGAGTCGCCCGCGCCACTTCCGATCAGGGCATCGGTCACGGCTCCGTCGGCGTCGTAAACCACGCCGACCGGCATGCCGGTCGCCATCGGCTGAATGTCAGCAGGCATGGTAATAGTGCCGTCTGCATTCTGGATGACGTTCGTCCCGTTTACATCCTCGGCGAGCTGGCCGCCGCTCGTTGCCGAGATCGCTGCTGTCGGGACCGAGGTCCATACGCTGAAAGCGCTGGCGACAAAGCTGTTGGCCGACCCGTTGGGCAGGATCGGGCTCAGGTTTCCTTGATCCGTATAGTAGGTAATCAGCCCTTGGGGCCAGACCAGCGGTTGCCCCGTAGCGGTGGTGTCGAAGTAACTCGTCCCGGCGACGCATTTCGGGCCCCCGGCGCGAGAAAGCAACGCGATAAAGAAGATCATCGCCGCGACCACGGCCAGCCTGAGGAGAAATGAGCGAGCAGTCAATGTCATCCTAGCTTTCATGGTCACGTCTTCATCATGGTCGCGTCTGATTGCACTCATTCCTCATCACCAGCCTGTCGCACCGCCAACGCGAAGTCGCTGAAGCTTACGCGCGATTTCCCGCCCAGAATGGGATCCGATTGAAAGGCTGAAAGGTGTTGTGCTGAAAACAAGACGCGGCCCCGAAGATCGATCGTGAAACGCCCCATCGCTCCCGCGACACAGCTGGTCAGCCCCAACTTGCTCGGAGGATAGAGAAAAAGGAGTACGCGCTCTCCGGCGCGGTAGCGCTGGCCGCTTGACCAGAGGCCAATCCACTGCGAGATCGTCAGCTCTTGACCGGGAGTAGCCCCGCGAATCGCGTTCTCAACGCGAAAGGTAATTGCAACCGTTTCGACTACCTCACTCTGACTCGCAGGCCGTCGCCGAATCGCGGTAACCGTGCCCGAAAAAATGGTCCCCGCGGCGCGAGCGAGCAGCGGGAATCCGAACCCCGGTGGCAGGTTGCGGACGGGCGCGGCCGGCGGATGGATGGGCAGGTGGGGCCGCAATTGCTCGCGCATCGAAGGTTGAGACAAGTCCGGTTCAGCCACGTTTGATGGAACTGACCGAAGCGGAGCTGTGAAGTCGGGCGCCGGATCGACGCGCGAAGACTGCCCGACCGAGGACTGCTCGGGCGACGACTGCCCGCGCAAGTTACCCGGCGCAAAAATCAAAACGCAAACCACGAGCAGGCAACTGCAACTTCTCCCATGCATGGGGAGACCTCAAGAATCTGACATCTGCTCGGAGGGCTACCGGGAAAACAAGTCAGACTAATCCAACACAACGAAGAAAGTCGGTGACGGATGTCACAACCTCCCTGTGGATTTCAAGGGCGAAACCTCTCACGGCCCCGAAGGACAGTTCACAAAAAAGCTTGACATATAAACTACACGTGTAGTAATACTGCATACGTCGGTAGGAGATCACATGGCAGGACCGAAATTAAGCAAGCTCGAACTGCAAATCATGGAGACGCTCTGGACGCGAGGCCAAGCCTCAATCCGCGAGATTCAGGAAGCGTTCCCGGAAAAAGGCCTCCCGGCCTACACCACCATCCAGACCACGGTCTACCGCCTGGAGGGTAAGGCCGCCGTGCGCCGGATTAAGAAGGTTGGAAACTTTCACATTTTCGAAGCCGCGGTTTCACGCGACGCCGCGCAGCGGAAGTTGATCGACGATCTATTGGCAGTGTTTGGCGGGCGCACGCAACCCGTCATGGCACACCTGATTGAATCCGGCCAGCTCACGCTCGAGGATGTAAAGGAAGCCGAGAAGACTCTCCGCAGGCTGGAGAGAAAGGACAAAGCGAAATGACATCCCAACATTTGTCGACGATGTGGACCGCGATCGCCCCGGGCCTGGGCGATCACTTGTGGCAATCGACGCTGTTCGCCGCCGTCGCCGGACTATTGACCTTGACTCTGCGCAAGAATTACGCGCGGATACGCTTTGGGCTTTGGCTGGCTGCCTCGGTGAAATTCCTGATTCCATTTTCAGTGCTGGTCAACATGGGGAGCCGCCTGGCAGGGTCGCACGCCTCCAACGGAACTAACGCTGCGTGGTTTGTCGTAGACGGGCTCAGTCAGCCCTTCAACCGAGCGAGCATCGCAATGCCGGTGAGTTCTCAGCACTCTTTATCAGCGATCTCTACGAGTTTACCCGGGCTGCTCCCGGCGATTCTTGCCGCAACCTGGCTGTGCGGATTCGCCGTGGTTCTCTGCGTCTGGTGCGTGCGTTGGCGGAGAGTTTCCCTTGCCTTGCGAGCATCGGAGCCGCTGCTCGAAGGGCGCGAAGTCGAGGCACTCCGCCGGTTGGAGCGCATGGCGGGCATGCAGAAGCCGATCGCGATGGTTTCGTCGCGAGCTTCGATGGAGCCGGGAATCTTTGGTATCGCCCGGCCGGTGCTGATCTGGCCCGAGGGAATCTCTGAGCACTTGGAGGACGCGCACCTGGAACCCATTGTCGCGCACGAGGTGTGGCATGTGTGCCGTCGCGACAATCTGGCCGCTGCGATTCACATGGTGGTAGAAGCGGTCTTCTGGTTCCATCCCCTGGTTTGGTGGCTGGGAGCGCGGCTGGTCGACGAACGCGAGCGCGCCTGCGATGAAGCAGTCGTGGCTATGGGCAGCGAACGGAAACTGTATGCCGAGAGCATTCTGAAGGTGTGTGAATTCTGTTTGGGATCTCCGCTGGCTTGTGTGTCTGGGGTTACAGGTTCTGATCTTAAGAAAAGGATGGTGAACATCATGACCGAACGCATCGCACGAAAACTGGATTTCAGCAGAAAACTATTGCTCAGCACGGCTGGAGTGCTGGCCCTCGCCTTGCCGATCGTGTTTGGCGTGATGAACGCGCCGCAAGTCCGGGCTCAAGAACAGGCGGAAAGCGCAGGCGCAAGTGCTCCGGGCTACAAGTCAGCTTCGGTTCAACCGCACAAATCTGTGAACAGTGCGATGCAGCACGTCGGGATCATGTTCGGCCCCGATGGATTCACGGCAAGAGGAGCCACGCTGCAAGCTGTGCTTGGAGTGGCCTATGGAGTCCAGGCCGATCTGATTTCAGGAGCGCCGGATTGGGTCAGCACCGAAAAATATGACATCGACCTCAAGATGCCAGACTCGCCGACCCCAAATACGCCGAAAGAGGCAGGTGGTATTGGGGAGCAGCGCCTTCAGCTGACGCTGCAGGCACTTCTCGCGGACCGTTTCAAGCTGACGCTGCACCGCGAAACCAAAAATCTTCAGGTGTATGATCTAGTCGCCGCGGAGGGCGGTCCTAAACTAAAAGAAACGAAACCTGCATTCCTCAATCCGAACGGAATCAACGGACCCGAGGGTCCCCTCCCGGCAAAAGGAATGATGAAGATGGGACCGGGGGAACTAACAGACCAAGGAACAACCTTGGCGCCTCTGGTAGAACAGTTGTCGTGGCAACTAGGCCACACCGTCTTGGATAAGACCGGGCTCAAGGGCAACTATGACTTTTCTCTGCGCTGGACGCCGGGGGAAAGCGAAGCTGGCATGAGGAAATTGATGGGGGACTCTCCGGTCGCTGAGAGCGCATCGTCATCCACTTCTGGGCCCACGCTTTTCACTGCACTGGAGGACCAGCTCGGCCTGAAGCTGGTACCGCAAACCGCCCCGATGGAGGTTCTCGTCATCGATCACGTCGAAAAGCCTGCCGGCGAGCAATCAGAGGCTTCGACGCTGGTTCATGTGCCAGGGGAAATCATGAGCGGACTACTTCTGAAGAAAGTAACTCCCGACTATCCCGAGACCGCGCGCCAGGCGCAAATCCAGGGAACGGTGGTTTTGGATGCGACCATCGGTAAGAAGGGCGACGTCGAAAGCCTCCAGATAGTCAGCGGACACCCGATGCTGGCTCCGCCCGCGATCGAGGCCGCGAAACAGTGGAAGTACCAGCCGTACTTGCTGAACGGCGAACCCGTCGAGGTTGAAACCCAACTGCAGGTTAGCTTCCCCCTCTAACAGCGCGCGCAAACAGCGGAGCATGCGAAGAGTTGGCGGCGAGTTCCTAAGCTGTAGGTTCCAGGCTCCAACCATCGCTGAATTCGTACCAACTCCGCAGGGCAGCTACAATGCCCTGCGGAGGAATCATGGCGAAATCGCGCAGGCAATTCTTAACGGTCACATCTCTTGGCGTGCTGGGAGCGGCAGCCGCGCTGCGCAGCTCGGGGCAGAACTCGGTCGGGCAAACCTCTGCTGGACAAGATCAGGAAGCTCTGGCGCCGGGTGCGCCGCCGGCCTTTGGAGCCGGGCCAGCCGTCGGGCCGGAAGTGTCGGTCACGACCTTTGCCGAGGCCGAAAAGCTGGTGCAGTTTGAGCTGACCGCTGCAGAGCGCGCCGTGGCCGCCGCCAGTTGGCGCAAGACCATGGCCGCACTCTACGAGCGTCGAACCGGCCCGCGCAAGCTGGCGCTGGAGACGACGCTGGCTCCAGCGACGCGCTGGAATCCAGTGCTGCCGGGGCAGAAATCGGGCCCGGAGCGCGACCAGTTCCTGCGCACCCAGGTCGACCTCGCACCGCTGCCCGCGCGCGATGAGGATATCGCGTTTGCTCCAGTCACTCATCTCTCGCGCTGGATCGAGACCCGAAAACTTACCTCCGAGCGGCTCACCAACATCTATCTGAAGCGGCTCGAGCGGTTCGATCCCCAACTGCACTGCGTCATCACGCTGACACGCGATCTGGCTTTGAAGCAGGCGAAGCAAGCCGATGAAGAAATCGCCGCGGGCCACTACCGCGGACCACTTCACGGCATTCCGTGGGGCGCCAAAGACCTGCTCGACACGGCGGGCATTCCGACCACATATGGCGCGGAGCCGTTCCGCAACCGTGTGCCCGCGGAAGACGCTGCCGTCGTGAAGCGCCTGCACGACGCTGGAGCCGTGCTGGTGGCCAAGCTCAGCCTGGGAGCACTCGCTCTCAACGACATCTGGTTCGGCGGGCAGACGATGAATCCGTGGCTGCTCGAAGAGGCGTCGTCAGGATCGAGCGCGGGTCCCGGCGCGGCTACGGCTGCCGGATTAGTCGGCTTCGCCATCGGCAGCGAAACCGGAGGAAGCATCGTCAGTCCAGCGACGCGCTGCGGAATCACCGGCCTGCGCCCGACCTATGGACGCGTCGCCCGCAACGGAGCCATGACCCTCTGCTGGTCTCTCGACAAGCTTGGCCCTATGACGCGTAGCGTCGAAGATGCCATGCTCGTGCTGCACGCGATCACTGGCCCCGACGCCGGAGACGTGGCCAGCGTGCCCAGCCACCTTGACTTCGATGCGGGCGCTAGTGTCGCCGGCCTGCGCGTCGGATACTTCCCGAAGTGGATGAACGAGAATCCCGCGACCGCCGTCGACCGCGCCGCCGTCGACGTAGTGAAAAAAGTGGGCATGGTTCCAGTCGAGGCGTCGATTCCCGATTGGCCCTATGATTCGCTCAACCTGATTCTGTTCGCCGAAGGCGCGGCGGCGTTTGAAGAACTCACGCTCAGCGGTGGGCTGAGAGAACTCAGGGCTCAAGTACCCGACGCGTGGCCAAACATTTTCCGCCAGGCGCGGTTTCTCTCAGCCGTCGATTTCGTCCAGGCCGACCGCCTGCGCCGCAGAGTGGCCGAAGAAATGGCGCGCCTGTTCTCCCACGTGGATCTGTTGCTCGTGCCGTCAGTGCGCGACGAAATGCTGACCATCACAAACTTCACGGGACATCCCGCGTTAGTGCTGCGCGGCGGATTCATCGAAGTAGCGAAAGCGCGCAGCGATTGGGCTCCCGACCCGGCCCATCCTCTGCCCACATTTAACCCGCCGCGCCGCGTCCCGCACGGCGTAACCCTGATTGGCCGTTTGTTCGAGGAAGGGACGATGGTCAACGCAGGTCTGGCCCTGGAGCGCGCCTTCGGCGTGGTTGGGGAACGTCCTCCGGGATTCTGAGTGGCGGAGGGGCCAATTATTTGTTTACACATCCTCCAACGAGGGCCGTGCTTTGCAGACGGACAAGACAGAAGGTTTTCTGCTCGAACATTCACCCGGTTCACAATCGCGCCTTAACTCAGGTTCTCCGCTGGGTTGCCAAGGTGCAATCCGTCTCCCGTGAACCAACGTCGATGCGCATCTCAATTTTGGCATTGACCATGTGTCGGTTCAGTGCTAACTTTCGCCCCGTATTGGCCGTCGCCGCTGTAATCCTCCCCCACCACACGGCTCTCGGGATGGGGCTGACCGGAGGATTCGGAACGATTTCGCCCAACAGTTGACACACCCCAGGAGATGGTCTATGCCCTGCCGCCTGCTCAGAGTGAACATCGCTGTTCTCACCACCTTCGCCGCGATCACCGTCGTTCTCACGTCCCGAATCTCTTTCGCCGCTCCTGCCCAGGAAAAGGATTCGAGGCAGCCCTCCGCCCGGGCTTCGGCAGGGTTCACTGCCCTACCAACCGGAGTACCCGAAAAGGTTCCTGTTCACGCGTTGCCGGTGGAAGCGGGAACCGCTGAGCGCGACAGCAGCGTTACCCTAACCTTCTTGCCGCCGCTGCTTTTTGACACGCACGAATATCACTCAACCCAAGCTGTGGTGGCCGACGTGAACGGCGATGGCAAACCTGATTTAGTAGTACAGGGGGCCGGTTCCGTCAGTGTGCTGTTAGGCAATGGGGATGGGACATTCCAGCCGGCGGTGGCCTATTCTGCCGGCGGAGACGGCGGCGCAATTGCCGTCGCCGATGTGAATGGTGATGGCAAACTCGACATTATCGCCGCCAACGAGAACTGCTCCTCTTCAGGCAGTTCCTGCGCCGGAGTGCTGTTGGGCAACGGTGACGGCACTTTCCAGAGTGTGGTCCCATACGACTCCGGCGGATTCTCGGCATGGGATGTTGCGGTGGCGGACGTGAATGGGGACGGTAAACCTGACATCGTCGTCGCCCATATGTACGATTCGAGCACTGAATTCAATGTTCCAGGCGCCGTCGGAGTGTTGCTGGGAAACGGGGACGGCACTTTCGAACCGGCAGTCACTTATAGCCCCGGAGGGTACTTAACTTCTTCTATCGTGGTGGGTGACTTCAATGGCGACGGCAAGCCGGATCTTGTGGTTGCCAACCAGTGCGCTCAGTTCTGTGAATTTGTTAATACTGAAGGTAGCCTTGCCGTCCTTTTAGGCAACGGCGATGGTACATTCCAACCACCCGTCAGCTACGACCCAGGAGCGCTCGGCACTACTTTTGTCATGGTCGCTGACCTGAACGGGGACCACAAGCTCGATCTGGTGGCGGCCAACAGAGGCACATCTGGCGTACTCCTGGGAAACGGCGACGGGACCTTCCAGCCAGCGGTAATCTACGAGGGCGGCGGAGGCAACCGAGGGACCATCGCTGATCTCAACCGGGACGGCAAACTCGATCTGGTCTATGGCAGCGGAACTGCCGTCTTTGTGCTTCCAGGCAACGGCGACGGAAGCTTCCAACCGTATCAAGTCTTGACCACAACCGGCCAAACCCCGCTCTATAGCGTCACCGTGGGCGATGTCAACGAGGACGGGTGGACCGACATTGTTCTCGTTGATTTCGACTCCTTTATCGATGTCTATCAAATTGGAGACGGACTGGTGGGAGTCTTGCTGAATAATACTGATTCTGACCTGCTCCCCACCAACACGCTTTTGTTCTCCTCACTGAATCCGTCGTTCACGGGGCAAGGAGTCACCCTGAGTGCAACTGTCAACTCGACCGCCGGACCAGTTCCGGACGGCGGAAGAGTCAGTTTCTATTTCTATGGCAAACCCGGAGTAGTCGGCACCGCCTCGCTCAGTGGAGGCGAGGCATCTGTCGTAACATCTGCATTACCCACTGGTACCTCGGTGTTGAGCGCTATTTACAGTGGCGAGGACCATTTTGGATCGAGCATGTCTCCTCTGATTGATCAGGTCGTAAAGACGACTACCAAGTCCCCGACTTCGACCACCCTGCGCTCCAGTCTGAATCCTTCGATCTACGGGCAAAAAATCATCTGGACGGCAGTGGTGAGCACATCGGGCTCGGTTCCTCCCACGGGACAGGTCAGGTTCACATGGGGGGACCATCCGATCGATCCGGGTAGACTGAACAGCAGCGGCGTAGCTACCCTCACGAAGGCGAACCTCAACGCCGACTCCTATCCGCTGACCGCCGTCTATCTGGGAGACGCCAACAACCTGGGCAGCAGTTCTCCGGTTCTGAACCAGGTGGTGACACAAGCCACCAGCTCCACAACTCTCACCTCTTCGCCGAACCCGTCAGCCTCGGGCGAAGTGGTCACGTTCACGGCCACCGTTACCTCGCCGACCGTGAAGCCGACCGGCCCCGTCACATTCTCGGTGGGA